>CYGL01000701.1_pt1 | contig 10973 bp, 19 predicted proteins | sample 485531 | NCBI WGS metagenome assembly CYGL01 (sample SAMEA3497897, study PRJEB9818) | human gut metagenome | reverse complement strand
AATTAAAAAGGACGTAGCAAATGCTATTTTGATTAAACTTAATCAAATCGGAACAGTAACTGAAGCGATTGAAGCCATTAGTTTAGCGAGAAAAGCAGGCTATAAGACAATGATTTCTCACCGTTCAGGTGAAACAGTTGATAGCTACATTGCCGATTTTGCCGTAGCCATGCATGCTGGTCAGATAAAAACAGGTTCAATGGCTCGAAGTGAACGGGTTGAAAAATATAATCAATTCTTGCGAATTGAAGAAGATTTAGGAAAAGATGTAGCTCTTGCTAAATTTCCAGGATAGATAAAATAAAAAAACATTAATTAATAAAATTAANGTTTTTTTATTTTTAAGAATGTGAATTTATAGAGGAGAAGAGGGGATTCGAACCCCCGATACGCTTGTGACGTATACACACTTTCCAGGCGTGCTCCTTTACTGTTTGTGGTTTATCTAAATAGTTTTTTATTATTTCCTGTTGTTTAATATTTAAAAATAATCTATTCTTTTTTTTAGTAGTTCTGAATGAATATTGACTACTCGTATGATTTTTTCTATATATGTCTTACTAACGCCTAACTCGTCTGCTAACTCCTTTATTATATCCGATACTTTTTCTAAACTTAATATTTCGTGTGGCTCAACTTGTTCACCGTCTAAAACGTAGTCATGGATCTTACCATTCTTTCGGACAATCTGGACGGTATCACCTTTTATAAAACCATTGTCCATTGCCTCTTTAAATTCATCATAGGTTAGCATTATATTATTCTCCTTTCCTATACTATTCGTAATTGATATAGACACCCCTTGAAAATATGAAATACCTTTACCGCCACACACGGGCTTTTAGGCAGGTTCTAGGACGTTCTAAAAATTTCAAAAAGGGAAAATTATGCACGGAAGAGGGCGGCGTTGTTGTTCCCAAATAACACAATACCCCGATTAAAAATCAAGGGGTATTTTTGAACGCTTATACACCCGTTTTGTCCCTCCTTATGGCTGTTTCTCGGACTTCGTTCGGTGTTCAGCGTGATTGCTGATACATGCTCACTCTGTCTCTCTGCTTGCTCTATTGGTGACTGTACACTATGATTTCATGCCAACATTTGCCAACATTAAGACAAAAGAACCTTACCAATACAGTAAAGCTCTTGTGTTTATTGTCTGTGTTAACTTGCTTATAACATTATAACATAAGCAAAAGGACAACACCTAAAGCATTGTCCTTGTTTCCTCCAATAATAATATAGCATTGACAATCTCCATTTAGTTAGTTTAAACCAATCCAACTAATACAATATCAGTCTTAAGTCTCTCAAGTTCATCACTTGATAGCTCATGTTCAAATTCGCTAACCAACTTACTAACTCTATTCATGTCTGCATGTTCTAGCTCTTTGTTAACCATGTTGTTAAAGTGCTCTTCTAGGGTGTCAGTGAACAACTGTAGTCTGTCATCTGTTGGGAACTTCTTATCATAGTGTAATGCTGTTCTTGCTACCATGTTCCACACCTTGAAACGTGTGTGTTTGTCTCTGTGTAATTCATATAGGTTAACAGAATTATCTTCGTTCATTACTTTACTGCCAACCTCTAGCATAACCATATGGTCGCCTTTGCCTAGCTCTTCCCATGTTGCCCCCATGAACTGATAGCGTCTAGCCTCAAGGCGTGTTACTTCTTTCTCACAATAACTAATATATTCTTGTTCAGTCATGTTATTCTACCTCCTCATACATAACCATGATATTATCTCCGTAAGCTTGTACACTGCTTACTTTCTTATCAGCCATGAACTCATTTACTCTGGTTTCTAGTTTCTCATTATTTTCTTGTCTAGTTCTCGTTATGCCATTGCTGTAAAAACCATCGGAGATTACCTCATGTTTGAATAGTTTGATTTTCATTTGTGTTTGTCCTTTCTGTCTGCATTTATCCATTTTTTAGTACTGTTAGGACACTATGGGAAATAGTGTGCTAGGAAATAAACGTTGGTATATCAAGGGTTTTGCACACTTTGCACAAATAGCCCACTTTTTTTCAAAAAGTTTTTCCCGCATACTTTTTTATTTATTTTATTTTTATGTATTAATATTATTTTTTAGTGTACTAACTGTGTTAAGTGTACAAAAGTATTGATATTAAAGGCTTCTTTATTTTTCTGCAACGTACTAGAAACGTGCTAGATTCGTGCTAAAATTAAACTCTTTTATACCCACGCTCTTTTTTGCTTTTCTTTTGATTTTTTTCGTGCTCTCTGCCGTTGTAATACTCCCCAAAATGCCAAGGGTTAAAAACTAACTTAGGGTTAAAATCATTATAAAATTTTTTCCCTTTGGGGATAGTTACCGCGTGTGGGCTAAAGGTTTTAGGTAACAATGGCTTTATCTGTTTATGTAAAGAGACTTCGTTTAGAAAGTATTTACTGTTTTGGTGTTGTTTACAATACGCTTTAAAGCATTCAAAAACATATCCGTTAGGTACATACTTGCATTGAATAACGTCATCATTGAAAAATCTGTCTACAAAGTCCGCCACTGGGTTCATTTCTTTGTATTCTTCGTTAAGAAAATCAATTGACCTTTGGGGTTCAATGTCTTTGAACGGTGTTTCAATAGCAAGTTTGACAAGGTATTCTAACACTTCGGGACGATTAATATAGTCATTCTTAATTCTATTATCTGGTTTCCCTTTGAGTTCACTAAATGACAACACCCTAAAACGTCTGTCAATGGCGTTTTTATCTGCGTTCATTCTTGGAAAACCATTAGATGACTGAACAACAGTCATTTTTAAGCGCGTGGTGTATGGTCTCTTCCCTTTATCCTCTATCCTAATTGGGTCACCCGTTGCAAGACTGAACACAATGGAAGTATCTTTGATAACTACGTCTTTTTGAACGTCATCACCAATGACTACAGACTTACCAATAAGAATAGAAGTATCAAAACGCCCATTCTTTTCATCAATTTTAAAACTGGCTGTGTTTTCAGCTCCCACTAAATTCTCTAACAAAGCTTGAAACGTTCCTTTACCCGTTCCACCTACGCCATGTAACCAAAATATATTATCTAAGGTCTTACCCGTAACAGTGGCTCTGATAATTTGAATGGCTAGGTCATAACTTTCTTTATCATGGTTAAAAAGTCCTCTAAGCCACTCTGTCGGTTTCCAGCCGTTGATAGTTGGTTCTGTTGCGTTGGGGTTGTATTCTGCTTTAACTTTTCGGGTTGCGATAACATTAGGGTTAAATGGGTTAAATTCGCCCGTTTGATTGTTGTAAAGTTCGCTACCGATAACAACAAAGTTGTTTTGTTTATTTTTCAAAGGAACGCTGTGAGAGATTTTATAAAGCGTATCAATAGCTTGCCTTTCTGTAATGTTCGGATAAATGGTTGCCATTAAATCTTGCAATAACTCGTTATCCTCTGAATAGATACCACTGTCGGGGTCGTAAAAATATAACGGCGCTTTTTGCCCTTTGCCCTCAGGTCTGATCCGTACAAAGCGGATATATTTTCTCAAAAAGATTGAACATTGTAAGGGCGTTTTGGGACTCGCTTTGCTTTTAACCTTTCTGCGTGCTCTACCGCTTTACCCTCTACTAATTGGCGCTCTAGGTCTGCGTTAAGGTCATCATCTTTTATCTTAGATAGTTTGCTTAAAGCCTTGGGACTTTTCATGTAAGCTTTGTAAGCCTCTTTATAGGCGTTTTCTTTTTGTTTTTCTATAATGTCCCTAAACTGACCTCTGATATTTTTAAACGTTAGTAAGTAGCCCTCACTATCAAAAGGCGATTGCTCTTCTTTAATTTCTTCTTCCAATTTTGCAATGTCTAGCACTTATAAAAATTCCTCCTCAAATTCTGTTGGTTAGTTCTTTTTTAGCGATACTCTCGAAAGTAGTATCTAGTTCTTTCTCTGGTAACGGTTCGGGTGTGTTGTTATTCGCCATTACAGTTAACTGATAAGCTGTGGCAATATCAAAATTAACGTAACGATTGAATAACATACCAACAAAGCTAGCACACGCAACGTTACGCCCACCCTCTTCGCCAAAGCCATTGAATAGAGTTTCAATAATTTTTACAGTTAAGCTTTTTCGCTCGTTAGGTGAACGGATACTATAACCGTTTGTGTTTATCTGCTTGATTGTAGCAGGTTTGCTACCCTCGTATTTTGGTACGGGATAATCTTTCCCACGGTGTACAGTCTTAACATATTCATGACGTTTCCCAACCGTCACGGGTAACCCTTGTAATTGTGACCATGTAAGTGACGCTGTATCATACATTAAGCCGATTTTTTCAGCTATTTCAGTAACCACTGACTTATAGGTCTCTTTATTCATTGGTTCACTAGGCTTTACCACTAGCCTGAACCGTGGTTTTTCCTCTGTGTGTTTAATTGTTGGGTAAATGATATAAGAATACTCGCCGATTGCCCGTTCAACAGTTGCCTTAAATTCCTCACTTGATAGTGTGATATTGTCATAATCCAAGAAAATCAAGTCTCTATAAATTAGATTGCTATCATTACGCCTGTACACGTCATCTTTATCTTTTTTAACCTTACCCGAGATACAATAGGGCGTCGTGGTTTTTCTTAAATTCCTTTATATCCATTCCTTTGGTTTCAACTGCTGGGAACTCTTTGAAAAATTCAAAGGGTTCAGTAGAAGTAAACTTGTCTTTGTTATCATCGTAAAGAAATAGGCGTGAATTTTGAATGCCTTTAGTGTAATATATGCTCATTCCTCTACCCCCAAGAATGCTAGTAAGTCAGTAACTTTATAGTAAACGGTCTTAGTGTCAGCGATAGGAGGCATGTAACGTTTAAGCCCTCTAGCCTCCCAACGTCTCAAAGTAGGATAAGATACCTCTAGGCGTTCGGTTGCCTCACGCTGTGAGATTATCCCTAATGGGTTCTCTAAGCTTTCATATCGTTCTAGATAAGTACCAACCTTAGTTAAAATACCACCTATTAATGCTTGCTCCGTTTCATTGCTTAATAGATTGATTTCCATACGGTCATACCTCCATTTTTCGAATTTGTCGGGTAACCCAATTCAAACGGTCACGCGCTACCGATGACTTTGTTTTAGTGCCTTGAATATTGATAACGATATCTGTCATAACAATATTTCTCCTTTATCTAGCTTAGCAATCTGATTTTTAACCCATACTATTCTATCCGCTCGCTCTTCCAAGTGTTTGAAATCTTCTAATTCGGCAAACGTTACACGTTCATTGATAAGGTCAGCTATTTTATTCAATTCTTTATCTGTCATGGTCTGTCTCCTTTACACCAAAAACATACCTATAAATTTCACTCTGTCTGCTGGTATATTGTGCTCGCTTATATAGCATTTTGCGCGTGTTTTTTGCGTTAGTCCTTTAAAATATTCTTCGTTGTGGTCTGTGCTTTCAGATATTTCGTTCGGTTCTATATCAACCTCAAACAAAGCATAAGCTTGTAAACCATAAAAGTAAGCGAACGCCCTCGCTAGTTCGTGAGATTCAGCAAGATAAACAAAGCCATCACCGCCAATCTTTAACCCCTCTCTTCGAATGCTAGGAAAATTCTCAAATGTTGAATAGTGATATAATTTCATGTCATGCCCCCTCTAGTTGTAATAACGTCCTCTAAGTTGAATGTAAGCTCCGTATCGCTCTTTGACGTGGTCTGCGCGTGTTTCTTTAGTCTCTTGTTTAACGTCCTCTCTGGGCTTGATATATAGCAATAAAACCAACGCTAACAACCAAAATGCCATAAGCACCAATTGCGCCCATACTGGTAAATTGATTTCTTGGTAAATCATGTTATCACCCCTTTTCTGCGATATAGCCCAATACCCAATCATACAATAGTGTCAATGTTAAAAGTAAATATGCCATTTAGTTTGCCTCCTCTAGTCTAAATGTAAGTCAATAGTGTTAACAATTTTGATAGTCTTACCCTCGCTCGCAAGGATATCCAATTCCCACTCAGGAAACTTTTTACCATTCCAAAAACTATCTCTATTAGGTGTTGTTAGCATGTAATAACGCTTAAATTGACCCGTGTTGTTATAGTCATAATCGTTCACTTTTTCAAATAACAGTTTCATCTGATTGCCTTTCTAAAAGCTCCTTAAGCCTTGATATAACAGCGTTTCTATGCTATAATATAAGCATAGAAGATAATCCTAAAACCCTCATAGCCTGCCCGCTGTAGTGTTTTGTTTTATCTAATATTTTTCAAGTTTCATTCTGGTTTGAGCTGTCACTCAAGCCTTTTTTGTTGCGTTCATAACTGAACTTGCGACAATGTGTCACGGATAACACTGTATTCCATATTTAGCTCAATTAGTGGGATAACCGCTTTTTCATAAGCCTGATATTTTGCTAGTTCTACGCTTGTTAAGCAATCTAGCCCCGTTTTACCACCTCTATCCTCAATCAGCTTTTTCTTATTCTTACCCGTTGATAATTTCAAAAGCAAGTTGCTTACAATAGAATAACCATGGGGTGGTTTAGGAGCGTTGTCCCATTTACTGATAGCCTCGTTTAACGTTTTGTGTGTTGGTTTCTCTAAAGCTCGTTGAAAGCGAAAGTTAGCATTTTCTTTCTCTAATTCTTCGATATAGTCATATATCCAAGCTCTGAATGCTTTTCCTTTTTCAGTTCGGGATAACATACCAATTTCAAAGATACCTCGTTTATTGAACAAACGTGTTTCTTGGGTACCGCCCGTACTGTAGGGTACCTTAGTAACGATTGAATACTGACTTTCTCTTAGGTATGGGTTACGCTCTAACATTTTTTCAACTGCTCTTTTACTTTGGTAACCAAACCCTTGGGCTAGCTGTTCGATAGTAACTAAGATTGCTCTATCTTTGTTCAAATAGAAGTCAATTTTAATCTCTCCGAACTCCCCTTTTTCTCGTTTAATAATTTCCATGTAATTTCTCCTTTATTGTAATTTTGAATATTGGGATTTTTTTGTCGTTTTTTCTACAAATCTTCGATAAGCCAATTCATAACACTTTCATAGATACGCTTAGGGGCGTCATAATTACCAGCTTCAATAAGTTTTAGTGTTCGTGGTGTTACATTTAACTTTTTAGCTGTAGCACCTTTGGTTAAATCCAAACGCCCACGTTTAACACGGACTTTTTCAGCGTGTTCTACTGTAATAAGCATATTTTCTCCTTTCTCGCCATAAATGGCGCTTTCCTATTTTGCTCTTTTATTATATATTCCATTTTTGGCGTTGTCAAGCAAAAAAATATCTTCTTTTCTCCGTTTTTGGCATTTTATGTTATAATCTTACTCAAAAGGGGTATATATGAACAGACTAAAAGAATTAAGAAAAGAAAAAAAGCTAACTCAAAAAGAATTAGCTGAAGAAACAGATATTCCATATCGAACTTTACAACGTTGGGAAAACGGAGAAACAGATATAAAATCTGACAAAGCCAAATTACTAGCCGATTATTTCAATGTTCAAATTCCTTACCTATTAGGATATAGTGAAATCCGTTACGGTTCGGAACAGATTACAAAAGCAATTAAAGAAAGTATTTCTAGAAAAAATGAACAGTTGAATAATGAACAACTAGAAAATACCTTGAAAATTTGCGAACTTGCTAGCTTTTTAAATATGGATTTAGGGGCAATAGTTGAATTGTATAACTATAATTCAAGTAGTGATTCACCCGTGGAAAGTCTAGAAGACTTATCAGATTTTTTCCTAGCAAGATTTCGCGATTGTAACGAAGTGCTTTATGATATAAGTCCTACTCCAGACGCTGGTATTGAAGCCGTGGCCGCCGAATATGAAGAGTATCTAGAAAAGTTACAAGATTATCTAGCTAAAAGGAAATTTGGAGATAATTATCAATCGGCTGTATCATCTGATGAACCTTTTGTTATTGATTACTCGATACTTGATAACATTAAAAATATTGGTAATGTAGAAGAACTTGATGAACTTATCACTGATACATTGTTAGCCAATAGATTGCTTGATAGGCTAAAAGATAAAATGATAAAAAGCAACATAGTGGGAGAAGATTACAACCTTGAAATTGAAAAAGTCATGTCTTGGTTAATTGATTTTAACAACGCCTTAGATAAGCGAAAAAAAACAATAGAAAACAAACACACCCCAACCGATAACGATTAAGGCGGATAACATTCATTCGCTACCATGCTGTCTTGAACAGCTCTAAAACATTGCCAAATTGGACCACATGGTCCAATTACTTCGCTACCATGTCTTTTTGAATGGTTCTAAAACCAAGATTATGTTTTGCTTTCCAATTTTGGAATTTACTACCATGCTATTTTGAATAGCTCTAAAACCTCAAACTCTAAAACCTTTATAGCCTGCCTGCTGTAGTTAAGAGAAGAGGTTACAAATGGCAAATATTAAGAAAATCACAAAGAAAAACGGTACAATCGTGTACCGTGAACAAATCTATCTGGGTACTGATTGCATGACTGGGAAACAAGTCTATACAACCATTTCAGCACCTACAAAAAAAGAACTCAAACAAAAACGTGAGTTCAAAATAAACGAATTTAAAGAAAATGGATACACGCGCCATAAGAGTGTGAGTGTTAAGAACTACCGTGAACTAAGTGAACTGTGGTTAAAAAACCATAAGTTAGAAGTTAAACCACAAACATATAGCCAAACAGTTAGCGAACTAAAAACGCACCTTTTACCTGTGTTCGGTAATATTAGGGTAGAAAAAATCACACTCCCAATGGTTCAAGTTTTCGTTAATAAAATAGCTAACAACCCTAACCTTGGTTCGGTATCTCTAAAAATAATCTTGTCTATTAATAAGCGTATTTTAAAATATGCTGTTAATTTACAATTGATAACCGTAAATCCTGCCGATAACATTATCGTACCTAAAAACAAGAAAAATATTTCCCAAAAGAAAGAACTAAAGTATTTTGAGACCAACCAATTGAAACAATTTAAAGACTACTTGGATAAGCTACCAAATACTTTTAGAAACTATTACCATAAGACTTTGTATGATACTTTACTTGCAACTGGTCTACGTATTGGGGAGGCTGTAGCACTTGAATGGTCTGATATTGACTTAGACAATGGTTATATTGACGTTAATAAAACTCTTGTCTGGTCTCGTATGGAAACAAATAGCCCTAAATCCATGGCAGGATATAGAAAAATCCCAATTGATAGAAACACCGTTCTAATGTTACGCCTTTATAAAGCACGCCAACACCAATGTTTTATAGAACACGGTTATGGTGGTAAAATGGCGGAACATGTTTTTTCAAATGGTCTCCATGCTTACCCTAGCCGTGAGGGTTTACAAAAAACACTAACAAAACATTTAAAATTAGCAGGTTTGCCCTACCTTACATTACACGCTTTTCGCCATACACACGCAAGTTTACTTTTAAACGCTGGTATCAGTTATAAAGAATTACAACAACGTCTCGGTCATTCTACCCTAGCTATGACTATGGATACTTATAGTCACTTATTCGATGATACAGAAAAAGAGGCGGTTAATTTCTTTGAAAAAGCTATGTCAAATTTGTAAAATACATTAAAATACATAACATAAAAGCAATACTACTACCGTCAAGCCTTGATATAACAACATTCCTTTATTATAGTTATTATAAATAATATTTATGGCGGTATACTAACAATAATGAATATGAATAGAACAAACGTTATTATATCAACGTTTATCGCTATTGTTGTTAAAATATATAAACATACAAAATCACTAATTTAATGTACCCAACACATTAAAAAACAATAAAAAATTTTTTTACGAGTTCAGCAGGCAGGAAAAAAGCACCTTAACGGGTGCTTTTTAATATCATTTATAAACTTCCACAATTATTCCTAAAAAGAAAATTATAAGTGCTATTACTGAAGAGTACAAATATACAGGGTATTTTTCAGCAAGACCGTGGTTACAATCGTCTTTACCAATACATCCACAAGCCCTCATATCACGATCCGTTAAAAGCGCTGTAGCATTAAATGCCATAAAAACAACACTAAACAGAACAAAAGAAGTTGCTCCTATATAAATAAAAATCCTACTCAAACTTAAATCCTTTAATGATGAACCAAGATTACCTAGCTGAGATACACCCCCAAATACAGCAAAAATTATAGAGGCAAAAATTCCTAAAAACTAGAAATATTTCTAACATTGAAATTATTATAATTTCTTTTGAGCTCACGAGCGGTATTCTTTAATTTTTTATACTCTTCTACCGACGTTTGAGCGGTATCCTTTAATTTTTTATACTCTTCTATCGACTTTTGAGAAGTATTATATAACTCTTGAACCTCTAATTCGGTTTTTTGGTATAAACTTTGATACTGTGCATAAGCTAATTTCGTATGTTCTAAAACTTTATAAAAAGCATATATAGCATTTTCATAATTTGTTTTATCATTTGATATAATATTTTCACCATTAAAAATACCATCTTTCACAAAACAATCAACAATTGTTTTTAGCGAATCACTTGTAGCTTGAATCAAAAAATCAAAACTCTCGGACAAGTCTCCAGCCGTTTCATTGAAATCATTAACTTTGCTAGTGATAGTATCGTAGGGAACTCGAGAAATATTTCTGTCATATAAGAACTTAATTAAGACAACAACTTCTTGCATTACTAAGTCTTTATTCATGACAAATTCTACATCATTAGATTTAAGTTTGAGTAGGATTTTTATTTATATAGGAGCAACTTCTTTTGTTCTGTTTAGTGTTGTTTTTATGGCATTTAATGCTACAGCGCTTTTAACGGATCGTGATATGAGGGCTTGTGGTATGTATTGGTAAAGACGATTGTAACCACGGTCTTGCTGAAAAATACCCTGTATATTTGTACTCTTCAGTAATAGCACTTATAATTTTCTTTTAGGAATAATTGTGAAGTTATAAATGATATAAAAAGCACCGTTAAGTGTCTTTTT
>CYGL01000700.1_pt1 | contig 10982 bp, 6 predicted proteins | sample 485531 | NCBI WGS metagenome assembly CYGL01 (sample SAMEA3497897, study PRJEB9818) | human gut metagenome | reverse complement strand
ACAGTTGCATCAACCGAACCCGCGCGCCGATCCAGCGGTTCACCTGTGCAGCGGCACCCAGCCAGGCACGCATCTGTGGGCGGGTCAATGCTACCGGCAGAGCGGCCATGATCGCGATGAGTGCGATGGCAACCGCGAGCCAATGTTCGCTGGCAAAGCCACCCCATTGCATGAGCCAGCGCGAGGCGAGTGGGAGTTTGTCTTCCATGCCTTCGTAGACGCGAGCAAAGCGTGGCACCAGGAAGCACAGCAGAAACAGGGCGACGGCTCCACCGACCACGCACAGCATGATCGGGTACAGCGACGCGCTGATGATCTTCTGACGGATGAGGCCCAGTTGCTCGTGGTAACGCAACCAGCGTTGGAGCGCCGGCACGATCTCGCCGGTGTGCTCGCTGGCTGCAATGGAGGCAACGAAGAGCTCAGGAAAGATGTCTGGGAAGCCCTGCAGGGCAGCGGAAAAGGACTGGCCCTCGCGCATGCGGCGCACCAACTCGCTTAGAACGCCTCCCGTGCGCGCGGCATGCTCTTGGCGCTCGGCCAGCGTTTCAAGGGTTTCAATCAAGGACAGCCCTGCACTGAGCAACGCGACCAGTTCATGTGTAAACAGAGCCAGTTCAAAGTGTCCACCGGCGGCGCGGTTAAGTGTCAGTCCGAGACGCTCGCCCTGAACAGTCAGGACACGCAACCCGCCCTGTCGCGCAAACTGCTCGGCCTCGGCTCGACTGCCGGCCGTCACAAGGCGCATCTGCAGTTCGCCCTGGGCGGTGATGCCGCGCACCTTGAATTTGGCCATGGGGATGAGAGGGGGCGCTCCGGCAGTTCAGTGGCCGATGTCAGCGTTGTCGCCCGTACCGCCAGGCGCTTTGTCAGCGCCAAAGGAATAGAGCTCGAAGTCGTCTGATTGCTTGCTACCGGGGAATTTGTATTGGTAGGGCATGCCCCACGGGTCCGGAGGTACGTCCTTACGCAAATAAGGACCGTGCCAGCGCCCTTCGCCAGGGATGGGGCTGATGAGCGCAGCAAGCCCCTCCTGACTAGTGGGATAACGCCCCACATCTATGCGGAACTGATCTAGCGCTTTGCTGAGAATATCGATCTGTGCCTTAGCTGTCGTCACCTCGGATTTGCTCACATTACCGAACAGGCGCGGACCAACGATGCCAGCCAAAAGTCCAATAATAACCAATACAACCAGAAGCTCTAACAAAGTAAACCCGCGATTAAATTGACTTCGACGCATTTTTTAGAATACCGCCCTCAATCAACACCAACCCGTCAATCAGACGCAGATCAAAACTTCCCAGACACCACCGTACCCCCGTATTTCTCAATGAGCCCGCGAACGCTCTCAAGCGCAGCCTTCCGAGCCTCGGCGTCCGGGAAATAGTTCTCAAAAACAAGAAACTCAATTTTTGAAACACCCTTTATATCGGTCGCCACCAGGAATCCCGTTTTCTCCGATACATCCCGCTTGTACTCAAAATATAAAACAGGCCGCCCTAAAAGATCATCGAGCCCTGGAGCTGCCGCAAATTTCCTCAGCCCTTGCACACCAAGCGCCGCATCCAAATCACGCACAAAATCGGCATACTTCTCCGGCGCAACCTTCAAAACAGCAACCTGAGTCGGAGGGATTTTTTCAGCAGAGCATCCCATCACCCCCCAAAATATATGCAAGCAAACAAGGCAAGAGACCGAGCAAATTTAATCACGGATAACCCCCACTCGAACCACCTTGAAAATAGTCCACAGACCAAACATGAGTCGGGGTAAAGATCAAATATCCGAGAAAATTATTCCAGCCAGGCCTAGGGCCACTTCCAGTGCCAACAGTAGTCAGATATATCCCGATCCCGACCCCATCAGGTCCTGGGCCATAAGTTATTGAGTGCTCAACCTGACCAGGGAAAAATTGATGCCCCGGAAGAGTAATATTAAATATCGCGTAGCGATCGTAATCAACTATGTGCTGAATCGGGTCGTTGGTTGGCAATAGTAAGTTGTACCCTTGACTAGGAGCACCATTAACAATCGTCAGAATACCAAGGGAAAAACCATCAACGACCTGCAGCGCGATCCCCCTAGTACAACCAGGTCCTTCTGTACAAAGATACGTGGGTCCAATCTGGTACCGATGATCAGTCGAGCCAGTTTGTACAAAGCTCAAGCCCGTCGGATCCGTCCGATTTTACCGGATTGTTGCCCACATACGCATAAAGGTTCTCGTCATCCTTGTAACCGATCGGGTCTGTCTGCAAGAACCTCCCGAGCGTAGGCGAATAGAACCTCCCCTTGTAGTAGTACAAACCAAGATCGCCGAGCAATTGCTGGCCGGTATACCGGAACCGTAGCCCAGTTGTAACGTTAGGTTCTCCATACGGACCATAGGAATAGGTCGCCGTCCTCGCACCTGCCGCGTTAGCGGTGGCCACGATGCTGCCCAGATGGTCCGAGTACAACCAGTTCTTGGCGGTGGTACCAGCACCTTCGTACCAGACGATTGGCTCATCAGTTCCCGGACCATGCACGTATTTTCTGAGCACGGTGTTGCCGGTACTGTCATATTCGGCAACCAAGTTCTGACCGTCATACAGCAGATTGGTGGTCGTGGTGGTGAGTAGCAAAGTTACCGCTGTCTGGCGCAGCCTGCCCTCGGCATCGTAGGCTAGGGTGGCACTGGTCGAGGGGAGCTTACTCGCCGTCTTGAGGCGATTGTCTAGGTCGTAGCTGTAGTTCCAAGTACCGTCGCCCGCCAAGTTTCCGTTGCTGTCATAGCTGTAGGACAGAAGAATAAGACCGGTGTAGCGATTCAACCCGTCGCTGGTGTAGGTCTGAGTGCCGGTTGTCGCTCCCGTCCATTGATAAGTGTTGTTGCTCCAAGTAATGCCCGTCAGTTCGCGGATCTGGTTGCGGGTGTAGGTGTACTGCACCTCTTCGCTGGTTGATGCAAGGAAGTTTTTCAGCGTCGCCAGTGCCCCCTGGTTGTCATAACTACGCTGAATTGTCGTACCGTTACCTAGAGTGACGGTTGTACGCCGGCTCAAATCGTCGTATGCATAGCTCGCCAGGTTGACGCTGCCATTCTCCTTGATAGCGTTTGGCCGGTTAAGCGCATCGTAGCTAGTGGTCGTGTAGAACGCGTCGGGCCAAGTCGTTTGAACACGGTTACCAGCAGCGTCGTACTGATAGGTGAGCGTTTTGCCTCCCGCGGTCGTATTGATCAGTCGGCCTGCGTTGTCCCAAACGTAGGTGATGGTGTGGCTGCCATTAGCGTACTGCGATGCAGTACGTAGGCCTCGCAGGTCATACCCGAACTGTACGTTGTCGGAGGAACTCGGATACGTGCGTGCCGTTAAGCGGTTCAGGTTGTCCCAGGTTTGCGTAATGACATCCCCTGTGCGCTTGCGCATAGAAGAGACATTACCGTTAGCGTCATAAGCATATTCTTCGTAGTCATTCGTGTTGGCAGAGCCTGGGGTGCTGGGTTGAGGGTAATAAATGCGAGTCCGTCGATCGAAGCCATCATATGCATATACGGTCAGATTACCCTTCGCATCCTGACTCGAATTGAGATTGCCATTGGGCGTGTAGGTGTACTGAACGTAGCTCTGTGCGATCGAGGTGCCGACCGCCTTATCGATCCTCTGAACCGTGTCATCGGCGTTATATACGGTCTGGGTGACCCGATTTCCGCCATCTCCTGCCGCCAAGTATTGCGTCACTTGGTTTGCGCGGTCCAGATCATCATATGCAGTGTCGGTGATGGGTACTGGCGAGGATTCTGTTGGACATGTCGTGGCGGCTGCTGTCTGAGCAGGCCCCCAAGCGCGAACGATCTTGCCAGTCGCGCTGTAACGACTGCAATTGACCAGCCACTGGGTGCCGATTTGTCTGGCCACGCTGACCGGCCGACCATCAGCGTCATAAGTAGTCTGTGTTTGCTTGCCTACTGCATCGGTGACTTGCGTAGCGCGACGCTCACTGTCGTATGCCGTGGATACCGATGAGACGACATCAGTACGTGGACCAACGACTTGCGTGAGGTTGCCCACGCGATCATAGGTAAAAGTCGTGGTGAGGTTCAGCGTTCCCGTACCCGAATCGACAGTACTGGTTTTAGGTACGTACTGATTCGTTGAGTCGTAGGAGGTCGCTGTGACCGTGGAGTTGGTCGAGCTGATCCTGACCGACTTCGAGGACGGCAGATAGAACGTTGGGAAGCCTGTCGGAGTGTATGCAACGTAGCCATAGCTTGTCTGCGGCGCCACCCCGGATGCGTCAATTGGGGACGTCATCTGCAACGGCTGGCCCTGCGCTGTATACGTGTAGCTAGTAACGTTGCCCCGCGCGTCGGTCGCCGTCGCGACCTTATTGAAAGCGCTTTCATATGTGAAACTCAGAGTCAAGGGCGTCATTCCTGATCCTGCCGCCCCGACCTTGCTCATAGTCCGCACATTGTGGGTGCACCTCTTCTCCGCACTCGCGCAACTTACGTCGTCGTAGGTGTAAGTAACACCGTTACCCTGAGGAAGCTGTGTGCTGACCAGCCGTCCGTGTCCGTCATACGTGTTGACGGTCCAATTCAGCAACGGCGTGCTCTTCTGAAGGACATTGCCCAGGGCATCGATATAGTTGGTCTTGGTCACCCCACCAGGACCTACTTCCGCCGACCTGGAGCCTGCAAAGTAGTAGTTGTAGACCTTTCCTCTCGCGTTGGTTTGAGTCTGAACGCGTCCAAGCGTGTCATAGGTGTTGGTAACCGCGGCAGTTGTCGGGAAGCTGGGGTAGAAAATCTGTTTCAGCTGTCCCGGCTGGCCATACGTGAAGGTTGTGGCCGCACCGACGGTATTTGTGAAAGTCGTCAGATTTGCGTTGCTGTCATAACCGTAGCTAACTGATCGGGTGCCGTCGCTGACTTGGCTAAGCCGCCCGTTTGTGTACGTGAAGTTGAGCGTGCGGCCCAGACTATTGGTCACGCTCGTCAGTAAATTGCCGGTATACGAGTAGTTGACTTGGATGCCGCTTGGATCGGCATAGGTCCCCGCCTGCCCAGCCGCATTGAACTTCAACACCGCCCGATTCAAGAACTCGTAGTTATAAGTGCCGTCGGCATTCTGTGTCAGTTTGGCAGAGTTGCCGGGCGGCGGATTGTACGTACCATCGGGAAGCTTGACGAATACCTCGCCATTCACGCCCCGAGTAACGATCACGGTGTTATTGGTCAGCTGCTCCCCAAACCAACGCTGACCCAGCACAGCCGCCACCAATTTATCTGTCGGCCTTGTAGAGTCAGACAGCAAGTCCAACGACGCCTTCATTTCCACCAATGCACCAACGGCATCCAATGCTGAGTCCTCGCCCATGCCCTGAAAGCCATCGGAGTTGACCGCGACACTAGCTTGAAGGTTGTGCGCCCACCCCTTGCCTAGAGAACCGTTCTGGTTGCGCATCCCCGAGCTGTACGATCGCTTAAAGCTCAGGCTCTGCGGGAAGGTACCCACCCCAACGTTTATGTCCTCGTGGTCGTAAAGAAAATTTCCGGAGACCAAGTCCACAGGGTCGTTATACGTGCCGGACCACCAGGCATTCACCAGTGACGCCCACCATGACATGTCCTGTCCGACGAAGGAGTTCAAGTTACCGGGATCTTGCGGCGCATCGGCGAAACCGCCGAACAGCCCCCCACTGATCATGGATCCAACGGTATTTGAGTTGACAACAAAATAGCCAACGCCCGCCCAGCGGTTTTCCGTGAGATCGCAACGACTCGGGACAATCAGTCGCCAGCCGGCATTCAAGTAAGCATTGAAACTCGGGTAATAGGAGCTGCAGTTCACCAGGTTCGGTTGTACGGCACTCGCGTAGTTGGTCGAGGTTGCGCTGTAGATTGGCAGACCACTAGCCGCAGCGATATCGAGCAGCTTGACAGTGGATACGGCAGCTATGTTCGTGGTCTGCTGTACGGTGGTCGACTCCAGAATGCTCATGTGGTCGGCCACAGTTAGGAATGCGGCATTTTCCTTGTCGACACTGCCACTAAGATTGGCCGTTGAGATCGTGCTGCCCTGCAAGTCCACATAGGCGCTGTTCACATAACCGGCAATGCCTACATGGTGCTGGTGCAAGATGCTGGTGTCGCCCAACCGTTCTGTGGCGTAAGCGATGTGTGCGACCTGCGCAAGCCATTGAGCACCAATAACTGCCAGCGTCGAGCCGAGCATCGGTTCGGAAGTTGCGGCCGCGCCGGCCGCGCTCAAATCATTAAGCGCATTTTGGAACTTTTGTGCCGGGCCGCGTCCTGCTGGGCCCCAGCCATTGGCAACTAGAAAAGTGTTGGTACCACCGGCGGTGAGGGTCTGGTTTAGCGTCTGGTTTGCGAAAGTCGACGCGTAGGCGTTGTGCGTGATCGTGAAAGTGATGGTCGTCGATGTTCCTGGCGTTACCGCCGTCCCTGGCGAGCCGACAGCAGCCCCATCCAGCATGAGCACGGGCTGGTTGGAGCCGTTATAGGTAATAGTCAGACGCCGCCCATATATGGCGTCCGAGGTATAGGTCTGATCAATCCCTTGATACTGGACGCGCAGCGTCGGCTTGGCGGATGCCGGGACATCGGTGATTTCCTGAGTGGTGTACGCAGTGTCCTGGAGCGGCGGCGCCGTGTTGCGCAAGGTCTCGCCATACGACGGCGTAATGGTCTTTCCACCCAGGACATCGTCCAGCGTGCCTGACGGCAGATTGGATCTCAGGTAGCTAGCCAGATTGTTGGCGTAGGTGTTGAGATTGTTGCGAATATTGGTGCGGTTGATGTTTTGAACATAATCGCCAGTGACCGTCGCCCCGCTTCTGGCAGCGCTCAGATAGGTCGCCGCATCGTAGCCAGTCGTACTCGGACTGGCCAGGTCGATTCCCGTCTTGAAGGTATGTGGCTTGTAGCTGGGGTCGAAGTAATAGCTCGTCCCGCCAATGTTGGCTTTGACCCAGATATGCCCGAGCGATGCATCGGTCATCGCAGCGGTCGTCCCCGGGCAGCTACCAGCGCTCGTGGCATTGATCTGGTAAACGGGAATCTGAGTTTTGCCAAGGAAACTCAACACAGCGCAGGCGTTCGATGTATCAATGCCATACCACTGGTTCATTTGGGCTGCGGTTACCTTGATCACGCCGGTCACAAAGGTCGCTGTGTACCCGGAAGCCCGTAGCAGATCCACCATAAGCATGGCTTGGTCGTACGCAGTACCTTGGTTGTCCAGCACTGCACCGAGCGAGCCTTTTTGCACGCCGAAGATTGGGTAGAACTCGATATTGTTGCGAACGTACTGGTAGATCAGGTCGGGGTCATATGACAAAGCGCGTGCCAGTTCTGCAACGGATGCCGGCCCCTGAGGGCTGGCGTCGCCGCCTACACGAACCGCAGCCATTGGCGTAGTCGTAGTCGGTGAGCCATTGGCCGTCGTTGCTCCGTAGGTCGGCACAACCGTCTTCGTGGCGCTGTAGGCCCCCCGGTTCAGATTGGCTGGGAATACACGGCTGGCGCGAGCTCGTTCCGAGTCCTGCCCGGAGACGGGCGGCAAATTGGCAGAAGAGGTGCCTGGGCCTGGGCCGGCCTGCTTGCCAAGACCCGTAGCAGGTAAATTCTGCGGCAGGTAGCCAAGTACGAGCTTGCCGCTGACAAACGTGACGGGGCCCCCGGCTCCGCTTGCGGGAGGCACCTTGCCAGCGTACTGCTTTGCCGAAGCCGGTGGCGCAATAGCCTTGCCCAGTGCTGGACCGCGCGCGGTCTTGACCGAAGCGGCGCCATTGTTTGGCCGATACCCTGATTGGATGGAGCCACTAACGGCATTTGTAGCGAATACGCTAATACCGATACACAGGACAGTCGGGAAAAGGGCGTGCGCGAGCCTGGACATAGGAGTCCCACCAAAATGTTTTAAAAAATTTGGTATCGCACCGAAATCGGTGCGACGCAGAAGATGCGCTATGGCGACGTCGTTACCACCGACGTGCGATTGCCTGCAGCGTCATAGCTGTATGTGATGGTGGTGGTAGTAGAGCCGTTGTTGTAGACCGCCGTGGCCAAGCGGCCTAGCGCGTCATACGTGTAGCTCACGGAGCCGGCAACGGCAGGCACGCTTGTCAGCATGACTGCGGCGGTCAAAGCGCTCAGAAGCGGTCGATGTGCGGGCCGGCGCTGAGGCACAGGCCCATTTCCCGAGTCAGTCATGTCCCCTCCCTGTACAGCCCCCCACTGAGTCACGACGCAATTCACAGTGACTGCTCAATAGTGGTATTTCGTTCTCATTCGCTGCCGTTTACGAAAGCTAACAAAAAGGTTCCCGCAGAACAACGCGCGGACACTGTATTAAGAATATTTCAGATCACCTCATCGGGATCTTACAAAATCAGAATTCCAGCACCCCACCATGGACGCAACTCACATCAGTTAGTAGAAAATATCTACGTCGATCGGAATAATTGTCTTCATTACTGAAGACAGGCATTTGATAACTAGGGAAGCGGTCGCGATTCTTGCCAATCCAGGCGGGTGCAGCAAGGCGAGTGGGACTTCTCGCCGGCAGAAGAAGATTGGGTGATGAAGCGGGCTCAACAGGTTCTTGGCTGGAGACCCGTCCGAAATGAGAGTGTCAGGATTTCCGTGTTCAAGGCGGGGTTGAGATTCACACGGACGGTCGGACGAATCGATCTGCGTGGAGGATGGCGAATTGGTTCATGGCCTGCTTCCGGTGGTGGGCGGCACGGCTCCAACCCCGCCGTGATGTTACGCAGTTCCAGCCAGATGAGCCTCGTCGCTCGGGAAGTGGCCTCGGGTCTTGATGATTTTACGTAGTTGGGCATTGATGTTCTCAATGGCGTTCGTCGTGTAGATCACCTTGCGTACGGCCGAAGGAAACGCAAAGAACAGAATCATGCGATCCCAGGCGTTGCGCCAAGCGACACTGACTGTCGGATATCGTTGTACCCACGAGCCGTCGGCAAACGCCTCGAGCTCCGCCGGCGCGACGTCCGCGCTCGGCGCTGTGTAGATCGGCCGGATCGCCCCGGCCAACTCACGGCGGTCCTTCCAGCTCGCGTAATCTAGGCTGTTGCGAATCTGGTGGACGATGCAGGTCTGCTGCGTGGTCGCCGGGAATACGGCCGCCAGTGCTTCGGGTATATACCCCTGAGCCCGTCCGTCACGGCGATCAGGATGTCGCCCACGCTGCGCGTCTTCAGATCGTTGAACACCTTCATCCGGAACTTGGCGCCTTCGGTGTTCTCGATCCACAGGCCCAGGATGTCACCCGTGCCGTCGGGAAGCACCCCCAGCGCCAGATAGACGGCCTTGTTGCGCACCAGGGCGTCCTCGCGAATCCTGACCCGCAGTGCGTCGGAGAACACCACCGGGTACACGGGATCGAGTGGCCTCGCCTGCTAGGCGGTGACTTCGGCCATCACCTCGTCGATGCTTTCGCGGTTCATCTGCTTCCAGACCTTGTCGGCGCAATACACCTGCCAGTTGGCATGCCAAGCTCGCAGGACTCACAGCAGAAATGCCCGAGCGCGCCCGCACGCTGGACGCACGTTGGCCGCGGAAGGGTACTGCTGACTCCCCTCCGTGGCTGGCCAGACAGTAATGGAGCCCGGCCGAAGAGCCGAAGGCATGGCCCGGACAAAAGCAGGATTCGGGATGGCGCATGAGCCCGGTTGCACTTGCTCAAATATTCTTGTTATTTTAACTAGATCTCTAATATAATGGGTCGAATTGACGACGGCAACCGACCATCAGGAGACGAACATGCTGACCCATGAAGAGAACGAACTTTTGTGCCGCGTGGAAGGCGATGCCCCAATGGGGAAGCTGATGCGCCAGCACTGGACCCCTGTTTGCTTGATTGAAGAAGTCAGCGAACCGGACGGCGCGCCGGTCAAGGCCCGCGTTTTGGGCGAAGACCTGGTCGTGTTCCGCGACAACGAAGGTCGCGTTGGTGTGATGGATGAGTACTGCCCGCACCGCCGGGCATCGCTGGTGTACGGCCGTAACGAAGATGGTGGCCTGCGCTGCCTGTACCACGGCTGGAAGTTCGACGTGCTGGGCAATGTGCTGGAAATGGTGTCCGAGCCGGCCGCCAGCGGCATGACCGAGAAGGTCAAGCACAAGGCTTACCCTTCGAAGGAATGGGGTGGCATGGTCTGGGCGTACATGGGTCCGCAGGACGCCATTCCCGAATTCGTCGCACCCGCCTGGGCGCCGACCGCTGACACCCGCGTCAGCATCGCCAAGGCGCTGCTGCCCTGCAACTGGGCCCAGGTTCTTGAAGGCGCGATCGATTCCGCACACAGCTCAAGCCTGCACTCGTCCGACTTCGTGCCGGCACGCGTCGGCGGCGCCGAGGCAACGTCGAAGAACTGGCTGCGCCCGTCCACCGACAAGGCACCGCGCCTACAGGTCGAACGCACCGACTATGGTTTCCGCTACGCTGCGCTGCGCCGCCCGATCTTCAACGCCAACACGCACGACTACGTGCGTTCGACGGTGTTCATTGCGCCCGGCACGGTGCTGATCCCCCCCAACAACCTGTATAACGTCGCCAACATCAACGTGCCGATGGACGACACGAATACTGCGTTCTACTTCATCGCGTGGGGCGACCCGGAAACCACACCGGAAACCGAAACCTGGCGCAAGTTCCTCCGTCAACAGATTGGCCCGGACTTGGACGAGCGCTACCGTCCGCTGCGCAATCACGAGAACCGTTTCTGGCAAGACCGCCAAGCCATGAAGGCCGGCAATTTCACCGGCATCACCGGCTTCCCGAATCAGGACATCGCCATGTGGGTCACGATGGGTCCGATCGCCAACCGTTCGGACGAGCGCCTGGGCGCAAGCGATCTCGCCATTGTCGAGTTCCGTCGCCGCATGCTGGATGCTATTGCGGAATTCGAGCAGGACGCCGAAGCCATCGGGACCGGTGCAAAGGCGA
>CYGL01000699.1_pt1 | contig 10992 bp, 14 predicted proteins | sample 485531 | NCBI WGS metagenome assembly CYGL01 (sample SAMEA3497897, study PRJEB9818) | human gut metagenome | reverse complement strand
CAACCAAAATGGCCTGTGCCCAATAACCTCTGCACAATACCTTCGTTACAGAGTCCAACAACACCCATTACCAACTACCTCTACAAATTTGACCAAAGAGGAGACTACATTACACAGCGAGCTATTAAACGCCTCAAAAAAAGACCCAGAAACTAAAGGAACTATTTTGCCACTTGCAGGAACAACTCTCCTCGACCTGCCCCCAGAGAGCCAAGCATCATCCCAAACGGAAACATCGGACTCGGAAAAAGAAGAGCCGACACTACAGCTCCAGCTCCGACACCAGCGAAAGGCAGCAGCAACTTCTCAACAAGCGAATCAGAAAACTCCTAGAGAAACTTTCAAAATTAGAATAAATACATGTAAAGTAAATGTATCTATGTTTGGTACAGAACCCAGAAATAGGAGAATGACTGCACAAGAGTTCGCTGAAGAACTCGAGGAAGCAAGGTTATGGGGTCGTAGACCCAGATCTTTTATATTTGATAAACCTTTTTACCCTGAATGTCCTGAAGTGCCTAAATTTCCTGTAAATTTTGACTTAAACTACCCTCAATAAACAAGGCCTGCGTATTTGGGAGAGTGGTGGATGTTTATATAAGTTTAAACTTATATAAATGGACACCGAGATGTGAAATTTGCAGGCCTTGTTTATTTTAAGCTTGGCGGGGATCCACCACCAATGGAACTCGTCTCAGACCCAGAAAAACAACCAAAAATGGCCTGTGCCCAATAACCTCTGCACAATACCTTCGTTACAGAGTCCAACACTGCCCTTCGAGTACCTCTTATATCACTTTGATGAAAGACGAGGACAAATTACAGAAAATGCTGCAAAAAGAATCAAAAAAGACTCGCAAACTGAAAAACTTGTTATCCCATTTACAGAACGCTCAACAACAGACCTTCCAGCACCCTACAAAACACCACCGACAACGGACACATCGGACACGGAAGAAGAGAAAACACCGGAGGAGCTCCTCAAGCAGCAGCTCCAACAGCAGCGACTACTCAGGAAGCGAATCGAGCAACTAATCATGAAAATGTAAAATATAAAATTAAACACTGTAGCATAAAAGTTAACCTTTTTGAACCTTATGAACCCCCTAACCGTAGAATGACTGCTTGGGAATTTCAAGAAGAATTAATAGACGCAGCTGTATGGAAACGTAGACCTAGAACCTTTATTAGAGACAAACCAATATACCCATATGTATATACTGATCCAACTAAATGTGTAAACTTTGATTTAAACTACCCTTAAATAAAGGCCTGCAAAATTCCACTTGAGGTGTCCATTTATTTAAGTTAAAACTTATATAAGCATCCACCGCCTCCCTAATACGCATGCGCACGAGGGGCTCCGCCCCTCGTAACCCCCAGGGGGGACACCCCCCTTAAACCCCCCGAAAAACCACATAATTAGCATTGCCGACCACAAACTGAACAGGAAACCACAAAATTTGCATTGCCGACCACAAACAGACATATGGTAATTAAGTTCCCTAAAACACTAACTACTTCCCTAAAAATTAATTATTAATCTGCGTCACAATGGGCGGGATTTAATTTCTATATATTCAGACTAACGTCCGAATGGCTGAGTTTATGCCGCCAGACGGAGACTGGATCACTTCAGTGACTCCAGGCTGAACTTGGGCGGGAGCCGAAGGTGAGTGAAACCACCGAAGTCTAGGGGCAATTCGGGCTAGTTCAGTCTGGCGGAACGGGCAAGAAACTTAAAATATTTTATTTTACAGATGTCCCACCATTACAAGCCACTAACAATCTCTACTAAACATAAAAAACTACAATTTATAAATGGAATTGTACATCTTCATGATTTAACCTGCCAATGTGACGAACCACTTCAACATACTATCGGAGCCATTTTTGAACAAGAACCAAACCTTCCATTAAACGAAAAGGATAAACAACTCATTAAAAAATGCCTTACTTCTGGAGACCATACCGAAGAAGATGGAGACGTTCTTGGAGACGTCGACCTAGAAAAGTTTTTCGCAGAAGATACTTTTGGAGAAGACGACAAAACAGGGTAAGGAGAAAAAGAAAACTACAAAAAATAACTATAAAACAATGGCAACCTAATACTATAAAAAACTAACTGTTACAGGACAATACCCACTATTTTGTGGAACTACAGAAAGAATAGGCAATGACTATACAGCATATATAGATGCTATAGCACCTCATGACTTTCCAGGAGGGGGCCTATTTTCAATAACTATATTTACACTTAATGGACTTTATGAACTACACCAGAAAAGTAGAAATTGGTGGTCCAAAAGCAATTGTAACCTACCACTTATAAGATATAATGGATGTACTTTAAAACTGTATAATAGCTCCTCTGTTGACTATGTATCTGTTGTAGTAAGATGTGGAGAACTTAAAGCTACAGAACAAATGTTTCAATCTTGTCAACCAAGTGTGTTACTACTAAATAGAAACAAAAAAGTTCTTTTGTGTAAAAACTACAAAAAGTCTAGAAAAGGATATAAAAAATGGTTTATTAAACCCCCTAGCTTACTACTTAACAAATGGTACTTTCAAAAAGACATAGCAGATTATCCATTATTTATGATATTAACCTCTGCCGCTAGCTTAGACAGATATTTCTGTGCCGCTTCATCAATGTCAGAATCAATCGGATTTGAAAGCCTTAATACTGAATTTTTTGAATTACACGGCTTTAAACAAACAACAACACAACCATATTATCCCAACACAAACTTTGCATTATTTGCAGTATCAGGACACACAACATTTGAAAACGCCACAGTACAATCATTAATACTACTAGGAAACCCATTAGACTACTCACTAGGAACACCAATTGGACCTGGCACCTCATGGGAAAATCATGTCACACAATACTTTTCTAAAAAAACAAACTGGGGAAACCCTTTTCACCCCACATATTTTGGAGCAAACATAGAAGACGGCACTTTATGCTTACTTAATATAAAAACATCCTCTGCCTTAGAACAACTAAAGAAAATGCAACCAACAGACAAACTGCAAGACAAAGGCTTTATAAAACCCACCAAACCTTTCAAAATTTCTTGCAGATACAATCCACAAGGGGACATGGGACACAATGCACTATTTATAACAAGAATAACAAACGACAATACACCATGGCATGAACCAGCAGACACACACTTAGTAACAAAAGGCTTACCACTATGGTTACTACCATTTGGCTGGCATGACTATATGGTAAAAGCAAAATATGTACAAAGACTTGACACAGACTACATAAATGTAATAGTTTCAGACTACATACAGCCTAACCACTTAACATATTATGTACCAATTGACTGGTTTTTCCTAAATGGAAGAAGCCCCTATGCTGCACAAGATGAAATTAAAGCTTATGACCAGCAAAATTGGCACCCTAAAGCTAATTTTCAACTACAAAGCATTAGCAACATATTACAATGCGGTCCAGCAACAGCAAAACTACCACACTTGATATCAGGGGAAGCACACCTAACATACAAATTTCATTTTAAGGTTGGAGGCTGCCCACCGCAAATGGACGAAGTGTGTAACCCAAAAACACAGCCATCATACCCTCAGCCCGGTAACCAACTCTCGTCAATTTTATTGCAGAATCCAGAGTATCCCATACAATACTACATCAGCTCATTCGACCAAAGACGAGACATTCTCACAGAAAGAGCTGCAAAACGCCTCAAAAAAGACACAGGATTTAAAGACACTATTTTTAAACCTACAGGAAAAACTCTCATGGAAGCCCCAGTCCAAGAAAGAGAAACATCGTCGGAGAGCTCGTCAGAGACGGAAGAAAGCCAAGAGGAGATACAGCTCCAGCTCAGCCACCACAGACACAGACAACGCAAACTCCAGCGACGAATCCTCCAGCTCCTAGAGCTACTACAAACATAAAAATTGTACATAGTAAAATTTCTGTATCTATGTTTCCTCCTGATAAAATAAAAAACCGTCGTCTAACTCCAAAAGAGTTAGAGGATGACTTAGAAATAGCAAGGTGGCTTAAAAGACCACCAAAAGCCTACCTACTGGATACCCCCTTTTATCCCTGGTTACCACCTACCCCAAAAGTACCCAGAGTAAACTTTGATTTAAACTACCCTTAAATAAAGGCCTGCAAAATTCCACTTGAGGTGTCCATTTATTTAAGTTAAAACTTATATAAGCATCCACCGCCTCCCTAATACGCATGCGCACAGGGGGCTCCGCCCCCTCGTAACCCCCAGGGGGACCACCCCCTTAAACCCCCCGAAAAACCACATAATTAGCATTGCCGACCACAAACTGAAACAGGAAACCACAAAATTTGCATTGCCGACCACAAACGTTTATGCTAATTAACTTCTCCTTTCTGCCACTATACTTCCTCAAAAATTAATTAGTAATCACCGTCATACATACGAAAAACACGTCACACACACCACTATAAAAATAAGTGCACTTCCGAATGGCTGAGTTTATGCCGCCAGACGGAGACGAGAAACTTCTCGGCTAACTGTGGGCAGGTGCTGAAGGTGAGTGAAACCACCGAAATCAAGGGGCAATATGGGCACAGTTAGTCTTGGCGGAACGGGCAACTAACTTAAAATATTTTACAGATGTCCTTATACTGGAAACCACCTGTATATGGAGTTGAAGGGAGAGAAGTACAATGGCTTAACAACACCGTTCAATCCCACGATATTTTTTGCGGCTGCGACGACCCCTTCATGCACCTTGTATTTGCCTTCGCTAAAAGATCTACTAGATTTGGAATTTCCAAAAATTCTCTACAACAAATGCAAAAATGCCTTACTACTTCAGAAGAAAAAGGTACCCAAACAGATGGCTCTACAGATTCAGAAGAAGAAACTGGAGGACCCGAAGGAGACCTCAACTTTGGAGACCTAGAAAAACTTTTCGAACAAGATGGAGAACTTACCGAAGAACCAACCCGGTAAGAAAATTTTTACTCGTAAATATAGAAAAAGAAAGCTACCTTACTTAAAAGTAAAAGAATACCAACCAAGAACTATTAATAAATGCCACGTAAAAGGAACTATGTGCTTATTACAATGTGGCCCAAGAAGGCTACACTATAACTTTACTCAATATAGAAATGCTTATACACCTGAATTTTGGGAAGGAGGAGGAGGCTGGAGCCAACTAAAATTTTCTCTAGGAAGCCTATATGAAGAACATGATTATTTAAGAAACAAATGGACAAAAAGCAATGTACTGTTACCATTAGTAAGATACTTAGGATGTAAATTTAAATTTTGGCGGGAATGGGATATGGACTATATTGTATACTACAGTACTTGTTTACCAATGTTAGATACATTATACCAACACATAAATGCACATCCATACAACATGCTACTATACAAACACAAAATACTCATAAAATCATTAAGAAAGACAAAAAACAAAAAACCAATACAAAAAACTATTCATAAAACCACCAGAACAATTTAGAAACACCTGGTACTTCCAAGCAGACTTTGCTAACCAAGGATTATGCCTATTAACAACCACAGCAGCAGACTTTACAAGACCATATTTAAACCCAAAATCTCTAAGCAACAGTATAACAATTCGCTGCTTAAACACAAAAATATTCAGAAATCATAATTTTAAACAATCACGAATGGGTACCGCCTTATGGTCCCCAAATAATGACCTTTACTACTACATAACAAAATACGACCACGGAAACAAAATTAAAGACCTAATATACTGTGGACAAACAACTACATTCACCTTAGGACAACCAATAGGAACACAACAAGAAGCAACTGATTACTGTGCTAATAACAAATGGAATATAAATTTTGCACACATACTACATCCACAAATACTACATAATGAAGTAACCCTTTGGGTCTCAAAACACAGTCCAAGAGTATTATTTAATGATAAATCAAAAAGAGAAACAAGCATTCCAACAGACACAGAAAACTTACAAATAACACAATCCACAGATACATTAATCAAAAAAGTAAGATACAACCCAGACAAAGAACAGAGGAAACTCTAACTTAATCTACTTCTTACCACTATACACAAATAGTACAAAACTAGGGAGTCCCACCAGAAGACATAGACTTACAAACAGACGGATACCCATTATGGTGTTTACTATGGGGATGGGAAGACTGGAATAAAAAAATACAAAAAACTACAAAACATGGACACAGACTACATACTGGCGAATTAAAACTAAGACACAATAGTCAGAAACAAATAGACAGAATAACATACCAACTAGATATAACATACACAGAAGGACACAGCCCATACCAAGATCAATATAACCCCATTGATTATAACACATGGCAACCATGTTTAAGAGCACAAATGTTATCAATTGAAGACATATGTGTATCAGGACCTTTAACATGTAAAACATCTACTCAAAGCATAGAAGCTCATTGTACCTATGATTTTATTTTAAGTGGGGAGGATGTGCAAACCAACTCGAAAACATCACAGACCCAGAAAAGCAAAAACATTATCCCACTCCCCATAACTTCTTCGAGTCAGTTCAAATCCAGAATCCAGAACAGCCACCAGAATCAAACCTCTACCCATTTGACTTCAGAAGACACATCCTTACAGCAACAGCTACAAAAAGAATTAAAAAAGACTTCTCAACTACAACTTTTTCTCAAACAGATACAAAGTTCAGCTGTCCAACAACAACCACGGACGAGCAAACACCACAAGAAGAAATCCAACAAACACAGACAACGGAAGAAGAGGAAGCACCACTACTCCAGCAGCTCCAGCTCCTCAGAGACCACCGACACCAACTACAACAGCAGCTCCAGCAACTAATATCCAGAGTACCACGTATAAAATATTGACTGGCCCAATAAAAGCATACTTATTTCCCCCTGAACCAAAAAACAAGACGCTTAACCCCTAGAGAAATGCAATGGGAAAAAGAAACTGCTATAGCTTTTAAAAGACCAATAAGACACTTTTTAAGGGATCCCCCAACATATCCATACTGTGTACCTGAACCTGTTGTAAACTTTAACCTTGGTTTCAAACAATAAAGGCCAGCATTAATTCACTTAACAAGGCTGTTTAATTAAGTTAAAACCTTAATAAACAGACACCGCCTCCCAACAGTGTTGGCGCCATAAGGGGGCTCCGCCCCCTTAAACCCCCAAGGGGGCTCCGCCCCCTTACACCCCCTAATAAATATTCAACAGGAAAACCACCTAATTAGAATTGCCGACCACAAACGGTTCCTTACTTCCCTTTTTTACAAGAGCTTCCTCTTTTGCTACTTATTATTCATTACATTAATTAGTAATCACCGTAAATCCGGGGAGGAGCTTCATAACTATATAACCAAGTACACTTCCGAATGGCTGAGTTTTCCACGCCCGTCCGCAGCGGCAACACCACGGAGGGTGATCTCCGCGTCCCGAGGGCGGGTGCCGAAGGTGAGTTTACACACCGAAGTCAAGGGGCAATTCGGGCTCGGGACTGGCCGGGCTATGGGCAAGGCTCTTAAAATATGCGCTTTTCCAGACTGTACCGTTCACAGAAAAGGAAAGTGCCACTGTACCTACTGCCAGCAACTCAGAAAAAACAGCCTGCTATGAGCCAGTGGCGTCCTCCAACTCAAAATGCAGCAGGTCGCGAGGAGGATTGGTTCCGAGGGATCCACACTACCCACAGAGCTTTTTGTGGCTGCGGTGATCCTATTCTTCATCTTACTCATCTGGCTGCTCAGCTTGGCTACCAACCCAGTCCGTCGTCGCGTGGTGGTTCTGGGAATCGCATCACGCCGCCACTGAGGACCCTCCGCGCGCTCCCGGCAGCCCCCACCACTCCTAGACCACCGCCATGTGGTGGAGCTGGTGGAAGAGGCGTCGGTGGAGACCGCGCCGACGCTGGAGAATCCGCCGGAGGCGACGACCTGCACCCAGAAGACGTCGAAGAGCTCCTAGACGTCCTAGAAGACGCAGAGTAAGGAGATGGCGTCGCAGGCGCGGGTGGGCTCGCAGACGGTACATTAGGCGTCGATTAAAGAGACGCAAAAAGATAAAAATAACTCAGTGGAATCCATCCGCGGTAAAGAAATGCGTGATCTCCGGATACCTGCCCCTCCTCATCTGTGGAACGGGCACTACCGGGACCACCTACAAAAACTATGGCAGCCATGCCTCAGACTATAAACAGTATGACCCGTTCGGAGGAGGCTTTAGCACACTACAATTCACTCTAGAGACACTCTTTGAAGAGTATGAAAAACTGCACAATAACTGGAGCAGATCTAATGTAGACTTAGAGTTAGTAAGATACCTAGGAGCAGAATTCAAACTGTACAGGGGGACAGACGTTGACTTTATATTCACATATAACAGAAAACCCCCATTTACAGACAGCCAAATAACAGGGGCCAGCCTGCACCCAGGAGTACTAATGACTAAGAAAAGAAAGCGCATACTACCCAGCTTTAAAACCAGACCAAAAGGACACACTACAACCAGGGTTAAAATAAGACCCCCAACTCTCTTTGTAGATAAGTGGTACTTCCAAAAAGACTTAAGCACCATCCCCCTACTAACGGTTGGTGCCACAACCGCAAGCCTGCGGTTTCCGTTCTGCTCACCACAAACTGACAACCCTTGCGTATACTTCCTCGTTCTCAACAAGTTTTACAACACCCGGATGTCCATCCAAGCCACACATTTAGAAACAAATTATACTTCACTAATGGACCAACTGAAAAACAAATTTGGAACCCCCAAAGGGACCCCAATAACAAATGAAGAGAGACTAGGAACTGTATTTAACACCTTTAAAACACAAGAACACATCAAGAACCCAGAATACACACAGTACAAATATAAAGACACAGACACACCCTTTGAAAACAGCTTTTACAAAAAGAACAACAGTCTATGGGGAGACTTAGTATACAAAAAAGACATAGTAGACGGCATGAAAACCAATGCAGCAAACATGTACCAAAGCAGAGCACTATCAACATACACTGGCAGTCAATACCTCAATTTTAAAACAGGAATGTACAGTGCTATATTTTTATCTGATCAAAGACTAAGTCCAGACTATCCAGGCCTATACATGACTGTAATATACAACCCAGCGAACGACAAAGGAGTAGGCAACAAAGTATGGTTCGACTGGTGCACAAAACAAGACACTACATGGAAAGACACACCAGCAAGAGTCCCAATTGTAGATGTACCCCTATGGGCAGCTTTAAATGGATACTCAGACTACTGTGCTAAGTACTTTCACCATGCAGGAGTAATTAAAGAAGGCAGACTAACTATAATCTCCCCTTACACACAACCACCATTAACAGACAAAGACAACACAGACATGGGATTCATCCCTTATGACTTTAACTTTGGAAACTCCAAAATGCCTGACGGAAACAGCTACATACCCATAGAATACAGTAATTTAACTGGTATCCATGCATGTTCCACCAAACAAAACCTAATAGAATGACATAGTACAGTCACGGTTCCCTTTGCATACCGACGGGAACGTTAAAAGCTGCACTCTAGTTAACAAAATAACTAATACTAAATTCTTATTCGGGGGCAATCCTATTCCACAGCAAACTATCAAAGACCCCAGTAAACAACCAGACTGGCCCATTCCCGGAACCGGTACTCTGCCTAGAACAGTACAAATCGCGGACCCGCGGCTCCTCCACGAGGGATACTATTTCAGGGCCTGGGACCTCAGACGTGGACTCTTTGGCGAAAAAGCTATTAAGAGAATGTCAGCAGAATCGCTCACTTCTGACTTTATTACAGGACCTCCAAAAAGGTCCAGATTCGAGGTACCCGCCATTGCAAGCGGAGACTCACCTTTACAGGAGCGAAAGTGCCCGCTCTGGTGGCAGTCGGAGCAGGAGACCACCAGCCAAGAAAGCGAAGAAGAGCAGAAGACGCCGAAGACGATCGAGCAGCAGCTCAAGCTCCAGTTGTTCGAGCAGAAGCAAATCAAGTGGCAGCTCCAATACATGTTCAAACAATTAGTAAAAACACAGCATCACCTCCACGTACCCATTATCCATTAGTAGGCCCAAAAGCCTCACTGTTTCCAGAGAGGCTGCCAAAGCCGTGGACCCCAGGAGACTGGGCCACAGAGTATACCATGTGCAGCATATTTGATAGACCACCCAGAAATGACCTTACTAGCACTCCATTTTATCCATGGATGCCCAGACAAACCCCAAAATTCTCTGTAAGCTTCAAGCTTGGCTTTAAACCCTAAATAAAATTGCAAGGCCGTGGGAGTTTCACTGGTCGGTGTCTGCTTATAAAGGTCACTAAGCACTCCGAGCGAAGCGAGGAGTGCGACCCTCCCCCCTGGAACAACTTCTTCGGAGTCGCGCGCTACGCCTTCGGCTGCGCGCGACACCTCAGACCCCCCCTCCACCCGAAACGCTTGCGCGTTTCGGACCTTCGGCGTCGGGGGGGTCGGGAGCTTTATTAAACGGACTCCGAGGTGCCATTGGACACTGAGGGGGCATACAGCAACGAAAGTGAGTGGGGCCAGACTTCGCCATAAGGCCTTTATCTTCTTGCCATTGGATAGTGAAGGGGTCGCCATAGACTTCGACCTCAATTTTAGGGTCCAAAAACTACCAAAATGGCGGATTCACTGACGTCACGGCAGCCATTTTAAGTAAGGCGGAAATGGCTGTCACCCTGTGTCAAAGGTCAAGGGACGGCCTTCCGGCTTACACAAAATGGAGGTCAATCACTACCGGGTCAAAGGTCACAGCTACGTCACGAATCACGTGGGGAGGCGTGCTGTGAACCCGGAAGCACGCTCACCACGTGGTTTGTCACGTGACTGATACGTCACGGCGGCCATTTTGAATCACAAAATGGCGGACTTCCTTTCCTGTTTTTTAAAATTAAACGGACCGAGCGGCGGCGCGCGCGCTTCGTCGCGCGC
>CYGL01000698.1_pt1 | contig 11014 bp, 10 predicted proteins | sample 485531 | NCBI WGS metagenome assembly CYGL01 (sample SAMEA3497897, study PRJEB9818) | human gut metagenome | reverse complement strand
AGTGCAGCATCTAATAGTGATATAGAGGTACTTAAAAACGATATATGCAGACAGTTTAATATGCTCGGTATAAACTTTACGAAAGACATGCTTGATCATATGTTGTCTACTAAGTATAATGGAGTAGGTAGAGACGCTTTAAAGAAGTGGATCTCTTCTACTGGAACACATAGCATTAATAACTTTATAGAAGCTGTTGGTAAGGTTGTATAGATGAATGGATTTACAACCCAAAAGAATATCGACGCTATAATTTAAAACTGGATTCGTATCTGAACTCGGAAACTGGGCTGGAGCTTACATGAAGATTACTACAGACAAGATGTCTAATGGTATGGATGGAACCAAGCTGTATAACGAATCTTAGAATAATAGCATTAGTAACACTACAGAGAATCTTAATAGCCATGAATAAAAATAATATGGTAGTAAAGACTATATTGTAGTCTAGCTATAATATTATGAATAACAATGGTGTAAATATGGGATCTATAGTTGCTAAGCAATTACAGAACGGAGAAGACTTCAATATAAGTATATATACACCTATCGGATTTAAGTCTGACAATCGTGGTGATAATGGCTCTAAATATAGTAATCTTGCAGAAGCGGAAGACTATATTAATAAGTTTGCAATGCTTTAGAATGGATATTGTATCTTCCCAACACTTGCAGATAAAGGTACATATATGGTTCTTGGTGGTATAAATATTCCAGGAATGGAATTTGGGTAGTCAAACGATGGATTGTATACTATATCTGGTGCACCAAAGATGGTATTCTTAGACAGCACGCATTACTATCTTCAGCCTAACCAGTCTGTATTAAATCAATTTATAGATTACGCTTATACGGAACGAGAAGCTATACTTGATTGCAGGGAATAGCTTGGATTACATGTAGATAATCCTAAAGGTTTGCCTGTATTAAACGATGAAGAACAAAATAATGAACTATCACATTGGCAAGAAAGGTAAGTAGCCAGGTGGTATAAATTTAAATCTCTTACAACTCTTAGAGTGTATGAAGATGGTTAGATTAAACGTTAACGAAATAAGCAAAATGTCTCCAGATGAGCAGCTTAAAACACTTAATGAATAGTTCTTTAAGTAAATACAAGAGAAGAGCAAGAGTAGATAATGTCTTTAACACTTTAGGAGCAATATGAGAACGAGATAGATAAAGCAGTAAGTCTTGGAATCATATCTAAGGACGAAAAACTTGGATATCTTGGTCTTAATAATATAAACCTTAATTAGAGCCAAATAGACGCCGTAGAACGCGCTTTTGTACGCTTAGATGCACAAAGACCTTACAGACAAGGGAATAACTCCTAATACGCAAAATTTGCAGCGTACAGCACATAGCATGGCAATTGCTGCAATATTATAGGACGCCACAAATAGATCTATTATATCATCAGAAGAATGTTTAAGATTGTATATTGGTAATCCAGGATTCTTTAAAAACGTAGAAGATATTCAAAAACGTATTGGTGGTCTTGTTTCTACTGGAGACGACAATGTTACTACGCTTCCTAATTATGATGGATCTGATGGAGAACTTTATAGATGTGCAGAAATCTCTGATTACGAAGTAGCATCAAATGCTGATATAATGAGCGAGCTTCAAGAGAAAATGCGCGATGGAGAGCTTAGGGAAATCTATGGAAATCATTACGGATTTAAAGATGTGGATAATATCGAAATAGGTGCCGTTAGAGCTAGACTTGTAGAAGATTTTGGCGAAGATGCTGTAAAGAAGATAGAAGATAGGGCTAATAACTTTTATACTGCTTATACTAGTGGCATAAACGTTGCTGATGGCGCTTCTTATATTACGGCTGATATGTGTAAGAGAATGCTTAGAGCTAGAGGAGCATTAACAAATGATGTAGCTAAAGCTATTAATATTCTTGAAAGCGCTGATAAATATTCTTGGATGGACCAAAAGGACGCATATAAGCTCATCTATGACAAAGTAAATCTTGTTACAACTAAGTATACTGCATATGGATTTAGAGACCACACAACGAACGGAAAGAAGGTTTCTAACTTATCTGTACCATACTATAATAAGTTTGCACTGTTCCCTATATTTGATTGTATAGCAACCGGTAAGCTTAAGAATGTGTATGACAAGATGAAAGAAAACGAGATTGATAATCTTCTTATGACATCTGCTGTAAAAGTTGGTCTACAAGGGCATTCTGAGTTCGATGGATAGACTATTAGCAAACCGTTGAACGTTTATACATAGAGGCTTTCCGCACTTCGTAGACAGCTTAATACAGACCCCGAGGAAGGTGACGTTGTAGCAGCTGGTACACAGATGATAAAAGTGTGTTTATCTAGCTTGCGTCTTGATAGAATGTATGGAGATATGACAGGAGAGCAACTTAGGGATAACCTTATGGATTCAATCAACAAGTTATCTAAGCTCGGAATTGATAAATTTAGAAATAGGTTCTATTCAAACGGTGTCATAGATCAAAAGAAGCTTAGCGAATATCTAATAGAACAACTTGGAACAAGAAATGCAAATAAGAACCTTATAGACGCTCTTACATATAATCCACAAACAGGATCAATGAATGCTCCTATTGCAGCTACAGCAGATGCTAGTTGGATGGAATCTATGCTCATATCTGCAGCAAATAAGGACATTATAGATATTACTACTCCTGGTAGTTCTTTTATTTAGAGATCAGTATTTGCTATAGAAGGCAAAAATAGAGAAGGGTCTATATAGGGTCAAGAAATATATAATGGAAACAGATTGTAGATGATCAACGAAGAAGGTTCTATGGATGCTGTTATATCTATTGATTACTTCTAGGATATACTTCCAAAGAACTTGTCATACAATTAGGCTAGACAATGGCTTTTGGATCATAAAATAATAGGAAAAGAAGCTAAGTCTAATACAATTGGTTATCGTATTCCTACGTAGGCCCAGTCGTCTATTCACGCATTGCGTTTTGTAGATGTTGTACCTGCTGTTAAGTCTACGGTAATACTTCCAACTGAGTTTACTAAGATAACTGGTTCGGATAAACTATATCAATGTTCGAACCAGTCTAATATAAAAAATCGTGTTAATTGCTGGGAAATCCATATCAAGTGGACAATCAGCAGCCAAGCCCTTTAAGGGAAGGTTCAACGACTAATTAAAGATAAAAATTTCCTAAATGGATAATAACGAATATGAAAACAAAATTTAACAAAGAATCAAGAAGCCTTATGATAGGCGCACTGTTGGGCGATGGCTCAATAAGTAATAATAATGTATACAAAATTGCACATTGCGAAGCTCAAAAAGATTATCTTGAGTGGAAGATAAAGCAATTTAATAATAGAGGCATAAGAAATACCGGAATAAAAAGCTACATTAAAACTTGTGGTTACAATTCTGGAGTGCCAGTATATTATATGAAACTATATATGACTCCTTTTGCAAAAGTTTTAAGGAGGGTGTTTTATAAGCCAAAGAAAATTCTTGGTAATAGAAAACTTTTAAATAGATTAGACGCCTTAGGAGTTGCTATTTGGTATATGGATGACGGACATATTAATATAAGAAAATCTAAAGAAGGTAAGATTCGCGGATTTTATATTAAAATTGCTACATGTCTTCCGAAAGAAGAAGTATAGGTTATTATTGATTACTTTAAAGAAGTTTGGGGCGTATAGTTTTATATGTTTCATGAAGGTAGAAAAGAAGATAGTTTTTCTTTATGCTGCGGAACGAAAGAAGGATTAAAATTTATAGACATTGTAAAACCGTACGTTAAACAAGTACCTTCGATGGTACATAAAATTCAATTCGATTTAAGCCAACGAACAAGAAACTTATATGATAAGAAGAGTTGGAGTAGTGAAGGAAAGAAAATCTACACGAAATGCACGACACTAGAAATAGTGAAGATATAGTACTGAATCTCAATTGGTAAACAATGAAGCTAACAAAAATGTTTGATATAGACCACTTGTATTTAGCAAGATATAATGTTAATAAAGATGGTGGTTAATGAATTTGACCCAGAAAGCGCAGAAGGATTATAGAATAGTATTATCGAAAGTATTCTTACTATACTTAAGGATAAAAAGTCTCTTAATATTCTGTATAAATCAATCGATAATGATACTGAGCTTGTTACGAGAATTGCTGACGAAATTCCAGAGCAAGGAAACACAAAGAGCGTAGCGTACAACTTTGGCACACTACATGAGCAAGTTACTCGTAAGAATGACTACATTACAGGTAAGACCGGAATTGGACCATTTGCTTTGAATGTTACTAATCATATTCTCACAACATTGTATGGGGTTAAATTTAAAGAATCTAGCTTTACGCAAGTGACTGGAATTACTGGTTTTGATCAGATACTCGATGAAGACAATAATCAGATATCATCTTGGTTGTCAGCATTTATAAATGCTCATGTTGATATTGTAAAAGACCCATATATATCTAAGCTTAATGTAAATGGATTTACTTACAACATGATTAATCTTCTTGCTAGAAACGGAAAAGGAAAACAAGGTCTTTATTTCTTATGTTAGCCAATAATTAGAGAAATGGCAAAAGCAGATATTGATGCAAAATCTCAATTTACAAGAGATCCAAGAGTATTTAGATCAGCTTTTGAAATGAGAGACAAGAGACTCGAATAGATATTCCCAAGTATTACAGGAAAAGAAATAAACGACCAGTATATTAAAGACGCAACAGAGCCAAATAAATCTAAAGGAGAGCCGGCTAGACGTGCAGATATAGTAAACTCTGTACTGAACAATATGGACATGCTGTAGAAAATAGCTAAGAACCCAGATTTGGTATACGCTTAGACAGAAGAAGGAGAAAAGGCTAGAGCTTTCTAGGTTAGTTGCTATATAGCTTGGAAATGTCTTGAAAAGTATTCTAATGCATTAAATGGTTTGGTATAGTATACTAAGATAGATACTCGTAAATAGGGTAAGAATTTCCTTGAAATGTAGGCTTATCTTAGAGGGTACGAAAATCTTACGGATCCAGAAACCGACCAAATATTCGACATGGATTCTATAGATAGACTTATATATGGAACTTGGATAGATAGAAAAACAAGAAGCGCTATACGAGAGCCGATGAGAGTTATGTCTGAGCAATCTTTCTAGGGTACGCCATAGTTTATGGAACAACTTATAAATCTATCTGATGACTTTAAATACAAGACAAATGATAGGCAGGCAGACTTGCTTAAGAATGCTAAGACTATGAAGAAAGTATCATAGTCTGCTAGTAGTCAAATCAAAGCGAGATATGCTTTAAGGTTAGCGAAATCATTAGGCGTAGATGTCAAGAGTTTGTTTGATGGTAATTTTACTATATTTGATAGACTTAACTCTATATAGGCTTGCATATAGCGTGATGCGTATGGTCTAGGCAGATTAAAAGATAACTATTTATTGTCTCACATCACACCATATATTCAAGACTAGAATGTATTTGTAGCTGGCAAAATAACAAACAAACCTAAATTTATTAGTGTTATAAACAGCATGGACGAAAGCAAAATGTCTTCTGATATGTTTATAGAGTCATGGGAAGAACTTCTCAATGATCCACAAGCTAATGTAAGAAGATTTGCTAATGATTTAATATTGTATGCAATGCTTACATCTGGAGACACAAAAGGCTTTAAATAAATTGACTAAATATATACCTATGAGTTGGCTTGAATCTAGACACGACGAAGCGTTGCTCCATTCTCAGATTATATTAGAGAATAGCTTTAGGCTCCTGAAATAGATCACGATCTTCTAGCTTAGAATAATTATATGGATAGCGATTTGATTAGTAGGGCAACTTTTAAAGACTACTATTACGCTTGGAATGCGCAGTATTCACCTGCTGTAATAATTAGTAAAGATTCGTACGAAAACGATGCTTTATATGTATCCGTGCGAAACGATGGAGCTATATATAGCGATCCAACCTCTTATACTTTATATAAAAAGGTAGGAGATGTTATGATAAATGGATCAAAGCGTGCCATGTATGCATTGTTACCTAAAAGAGGATGGTCAGATAGAGATGGTCTTAATATATATGAGGCTGGCGATATTAATCTTAATGTCAACGGAATTCCTATGAGTCAAGATGTAATAGAAGGACAATTGAATAAATTGATGCAATACCTTGATTAGATGAAACCTAATATTACAGACGAATAGAGAAATAATTGGATGACATGGTTTAATTAGATGTACTACAATCCAAGTGCAGAATATCCAACAATATCTCAAGCTGTAGAACAATAGCAGGCTAACGAAGTTGTACATAAAGTAAATCTTGATGGCAAGGGCCCTTCTGGACAGACTGTTTATATAAGCAAACAGTTATTCTATAAAGGCTAGCCACAACAACACCCAAATGTTTAGTATATATTTACAGATAATGCTCAAGCATACGCTAAAGCGCAAGGTATATCAATGCGTGGTTTTGATAATCAAAACCCAATATTAAATGTAAGCTCTGGTTCTACAGGAACAAATTAGGCTTGTATTAGAACCGACTAGAATGGCAATATATCTCCTAATGCATTTGGTCTTGTTGTAAAAGCTTATTAGTAGGATGCATCTGGAAGATGGCTTGCTAAAGATGGGTGTTTCCATGATAATCAAGGTGATATAATGTCGTTCAAATCATGGGTTAACCATATGTTTTCAAGAATAGATAAAAACAAGCCTATAGTATTCCCTGCTTCAATAGCGCTAGGAAAGGCTGCGCTTCCTAAAGAGGCTGCAGAATGGCTTAGTTTGCAATTACTGTCTAGATTCAACATAAAGTCTACAGTACAAGAAAAACACAAGGTCTGGTTAATTCTGGCTAACGGATTAATCTATAGAAGGGTGTAAGTTGATAATGATTATGCAAACACATTAATTAAGGAAGAACAACAGAAGTAGGCTTTAGCATAGCTTAATCTTACTAAGGAAGATATAGAAGAAGCTGAAAGAATTAGAAAACACTGCAAAGGAGGCAAATAATTCAGAAATTTCAAGAATCTTGGATTTGTTTCAGACAGCTAATTTAAATCTTTCGTAAAAATTCGTACAAATTGATTTAAATCTCCCAAGATCAATTCCGCCTTTTCCATCCGGTGTATTTGTGCCTAAAAGACTATCAATATCACCAAGCTATTCTGTTATATAAAATTATTTGCGTAAACATATTGGTATGATAAACCAACTGCTGGATTATCGGAGAAAAATAATAAGCCATGTTTGAATTCAAGCGGGAGTTTTTTACTTCCAGTAGTTTATTCTACATAATACCCGCTACCCAGTTGTAGTATTATTGTTAGTAGAATGCTAAAATATATGTATATTTTTTGCACCACCATGATATGTTAATTTTGGCTCTCCGTTGTCATCTACAACCTTAGATACATTAGTTTTATCTTCAGAAGTCCAATCTCCAACCCAATATTAAATGTAAGCTCTGGTTCTACAGGAACAAATTAGGCTTGTATTAGAACCGACTAGAATGGCAATATATCTCCTAATGCATTTGGTCTTGTTGTAAAAGCTTATTAGTAGGATGCATCTGGAAGATGGCTTGCTAAAGATGGGTGTTTCCATGATAATCAAGGTGATATAATGTCGTTCAAATCATGGGTTAACCATATGTTTTCAAGAATAGATAAAAACAAGCCTATAGTATTCCCTGCTTCAATAGCGCTAGGAAAGGCTGCGCTTCCTAAAGAGGCTGCAGAATGGCTTAGTTTGCAATTACTGTCTAGATTCAACATAAAGTCTACAGTACAAGAAAACACAAAGGTCTAGGTTAATTCTGGACTAACGGATTATCTAATAGAGGGTGTAAGTTGATAATGATTATGCAAACACATTAATTAAGGAAGAACAACAGAAGTAGGCTTTAAGCATAGCTTAATCTTACTAAGGAAGATATAGAAGAAGCTGAAAGAATTAGAAAACACTAGCAAAGGAGGCAAAATAATGAAAGAAAATTTCAAGAATCTTGGAATTTGTTTCAGTACAGCTAATTTAATCTTTCGTAAAAATTCGTCAAATTGATTTAAATACTCCCAAGATCAATTCCGCCTTTTCCATCCGGTGTATTGTAGACCTAAAAGACTATCAATATCACCAAGCATTCTGTTATATAAATTATTTGCGTAAACATATTGGTATGAATAAACCAACTGCTGGATTATCGGAAGAAAAATATAGCCATGTTTGAATCAAGTCGGGATTTTTTCTCCAGTTAGTTTTATCTACATAATACCCGCTACCAGTTGTAGTATTATTGTTAGTAGAATGCTAAAATATATGTATTATTTTTTGCACCACCATGATATGTTAATTTTGGCTCTCCGTTGTCATCTACAACCTTAGATTACATTAGTTTTATCTTCAGAAGTCCAATCTCCAAAACCAATTTAAAAAACCATTAGAATTACGTCTTTAGCTTTTTCTATTAAAGCCTACTGTCTGCTTTTTGTTCGATCTAGTTAGTTTTTGAAACAGTATAGAGTCGGCGCCATTTGGCGCCTTATCTATACTATAACCATTATTTCTGCTCCAGAGTAAATGAGCAGCCTATTCTCCGAAGTAGATTTTTAAGTTCTACCTAAATTCTTTGGCTACTTGTTTATTATGTAAATTAGGTACTATATTTCTTTTCATTATTTTGCCTCCTTTTGCAGTGTTTTTCTAATTCTTTCTAGCTTCTTCTATATCTTCCTTAGTAAGATTAAGCTATGCTAAAGCCCTACTTCTGTTGTTCTTCCTTAATTAATGTGTTTGCATAATCATTATCAACTACACCCTCTATAGATAATCCGTAGCCAGAATAACCAGACCTTGTGTTTTCTTGTACTGTAGACTTTATGTTGAATCTAGACAGTAATTGCAAACTAAGCCATTCTGCAGCCTCTTTAGGAAGCGCAGCCTTTCCTAGCGCTATTGAAGCAGGGAATACTATAGGCTTGTTTTTATCTATTCTTGAAAACATATGGTTAACCCATGATTTGAACGACATTATATCACCTTGATTATCATGGAAACACCCATCTTTAGCAAGCCATCTTCCAGATGCATCCTACTAATAAGCTTTTACAACAAGACCAAATGCATTAGGAGATATATTGCCATTCTAGTCGGTTCTAATACAAGCCTAATTTGTTCCTGTAGAACAATAGCAGGCTAACGAAGTTGTACATAAAGTAAATCTTGATGGCAAGGGCCCTTCTGGACAGACTGTTTATATAAGCAAACAGTTATTCTATAAAGGCTAGCCACAACAACACCCAAATGTTTAGTATATATTTACAGATAATGCTCAAGCATACGCTAAAGCGCAAGGTATATCAATGCGTGGTTTTGATAATCAAAACCCAATATTAAATGTAAGCTCTGGTTCTACAGGAACAAATTAGGCTTGTATTAGAACCGACTAGAATGGCAATATATCTCCTAATGCATTTGGTCTTGTTGTAAAAGCTTATTAGTAGGATGCATCTGGAAGATGGCTTGCTAAAGATGGGTGTTTCCATGATAATCAAGGTGATATAATGTCGTTCAAATCATGGGTTAACCATATGTTTTCAAGAATAGATAAAACAAGCCTATAGTATTCCCTGCTTCAATAGCGCTAGGAAAGGCTGCGCTTCCTAAAGAGGCTGCAGAATGGCTTAGTTTGCAATTACTGTCTAGATTCAACATAAAGTCTACAGTACAAGAAAACACAAGGTCTGGTTATTCTGGCTACGGATTATCTATAGAGGGTGTAGTTGATAATGATTATGCAAACACATTAATTAAGGAAGAACAACAGAAGTAGGCTTAGCATAGCTTAATCTACTAGGAAGATATAGAGAAGCTGAAAGAATTAGAAACAACTGCAAAGAGGCAAATAATGAAAGAAATATAGTCCTAATTTACATAATAACAAGTAGCCAAAGAATTTAGGTGAAACTTAAAAATCTCTTCGGAGAATAGGCTGCTCATTTACTCTGGAGCAGAAATAATGGTTATAGTATAGATAAGGCGCCAAATGGCGCCGACTCTATACTAGTTTCAAAAACTACTAGATCGAACAAAAAGCAGACAGTAGGCTTTAATAAAATTGCTAAATATATACCTATGAGTTGGCTTGAATCTAGACACGACGAAAGCGTTGCTCCATTCTCAGATTATATTAGAGAATAGCTTTAGGCTCCTGAAATAGATCACGATCTTCTAGCTTAGAATAATTATATGGATAGCGATTTGATTAGTAGGGCAACTTTTAAAGACTACTATTACGCTTGGAATGCGCAGTATTCACCTGCTGTAATAATTAGTAAAGATTCGTACGAAAACGATGCTTTATATGTATCCGTGCGAAACGATGGAGCTATATATAGCGATCCAACCTCTTATACTTTATATAAAAAGGTAGGAGATGTTATGATAAATGGATCAAAGCGTGCCATGTATGCATTGTTACCTAAAAGAGGATGGTCAGATAGAGATGGTCTTAATATATATGAGGCTGGCGATATTAATCTTAATGTCAACGGAATTCCTATGAGTCAAGATGTAATAGAAGGACAATTGAATAAATTGATGCAATACCTTGATTAGATGAAACCTAATATTACAGACGAATAGAGAAATAATTGGATGACATGGTTTAATTAGATGTACTACAATCCAAGTGCAGAATATCCAACAATATCTCAAGCTGTAGAACAATAGCAGGCTAACGAAGTTGTACATAAAGTAAATCTTTAGCAAGCCATCTTCCAGATGCATCCTACTAATAAGCTTTTACAACAAGACCAAATGCATTAGGAGATATATTGCCATTCTAGTCGGTTCTAATACAAGCCTAATTTGTTCCTGTAGAACCAGAGCTTACATTTAATATTGGGTTTTGATTATCAAAACCACGCATTGATATACCTTGCGCTTTAGCGTATGCTTGAGCATTATCTGTAAATATATACTAAACATTTGGG
>CYGL01000697.1_pt1 | contig 11062 bp, 9 predicted proteins | sample 485531 | NCBI WGS metagenome assembly CYGL01 (sample SAMEA3497897, study PRJEB9818) | human gut metagenome | reverse complement strand
AATGGTCATAATGTAGCTTTGGTTTTTGGTATGGCTTTTGTACGTGAGCTTAATCACTTGGCAGGTGTCGCAACAAAAGTAAGGTATCAATCTTGGTATGGCTTTGCAAACAACAATCCCGAGCCTTATCGGTGCTGATCCAGTCGCAATTGCGAACGTCATTTATGCGGCAACCGCACACGTCAAGACCGGCAGACCAACGCAAGAAGACGTTGACGCCTACTTGGAAAACGAAGTAGAAGACTGGGACTAAGCTCGCAGAAAAGCTTGTACGCAGAGCTTGAAAAGTCAAACGTGACAAAGCGCCCTTTACAAGCGATGAAGACAGCAGCGACAGAAAATCAAGGCTGACACCTGAACAGGAATACTATGATATCCAGTTAAACTGTATAGCATATCTGGGCATTACTGATTTTGACGATATCGAGCGCATGACCTTGCGTGAGTATCAAATCAGAATGGAAGCTTATCAGCTGCAAGAGATAGCCACGCAGCAACACCTATGGCAATTGGCATTTTATACCCGTGACGCAAAGTCAAATAATGGCAAGCGGTATAAATTCAAAGGCCCCGATGAAGTGTTTGATGTTGATAAAGCTATCGACAGTGTGCGCAGCCGCTATGAAGATTGGTACACGTCGGACAGACTGGAGCGTATCAACGTGGCCAAGCAGATACAACAAAGACAGAAAGAGTGGGAATTAAAACACAGGAAGGAGGATAAACAATGACAGAAGTAGGTTTAACGGCCGTCTTGAGGGCATATGACAATGGCTTTAGCAAAGGTTTAAGCAATGCTCGGAAGGGTTTGGAAGGGTTGACCACTGCAACGAACCACTCGGGTATGAGTGCAATCAAATTCGGCGCCTTGTTTGGCGTTGCCAGCAAAGTTGCCAGCTCCGCTTTAGGTGTGGTCAAGGACAGTTTAGGCGGTGCGATCAGCCGATTTGACACGCTCAATAAATATCCCGTCGTTATGAAGGCGTTAGGATATAGTACACGTGACGTCGCCAAATCTTCAAAAATTCTTCAAAAAGGAATTGACGGGTTGCCGACCTCGCTTGACGAAATTACGGCCAGCGCTCAGCAACTGGGACCGTTGACCGGTTCGGCTAAAAAAGCGGCTCAATCAGCCGTGGCACTCAATAACGCCTTTTTGGCAAGCGGTGCTTCAACCGCAGACGCAAGCCGTGGTTTGATCCAGTATACGCAAATGTTATCGACTGGTAAGGTCGATTTGATGTCGTATCGAACATTGATGGAAACGATGCCGATTGCTTTGCGCAAAGTGGCCAACGCCTTCGGCTTCACGGGCAAATCAGCGGAGCAAGATTTATACGCGGCACTGAAAGATGGCTCGATCACGATTGACCAGCTGAATGATAAATTCATTGAGCTGAACGGAGCTCAAAATGGATTTGCAGAATTGGCCCGCAAGAACAGTGCCGGAATTGGCACTTCGTTTGCCAACCTTAAGGCATCTGTTGTTAAAAACCTAGCTAACATGATTACCTACATCAATGACGGCTTTGCAAAAGCGGGCTTTGGCTCGATTGCGCAACAGTTAGATAACCTCAAATACACGATTAATGACGCATTTACGGCAATTGGCCCTGTCGTATCTAAGGGCACTGAGGTAGCTTTACAGTATCTCAAGCAAGAGCTGCCGACGATTAAGAAGGTATGCAGCGACGTTAAAAGCTCGCTCATGTCTTTCTTCCAATTTCTGGAGGACCATAAAGACGGTGTAAGGGCGACCGCCAAGGCTTTGCTTTACTATGGGCGGCAATCAAGGCCGGATCTGCCACGGTCAAGACGATAACCACAATCTCGACTGGTTGGAAGACGTTTTTAAAGGTCATTTCCAAAATTGGCGTGATTGTGGGCGTGGTAAGCGACGCATTCAGCACGCTTGCAATCGGTGCTATGTACGTAGGCGATGCTATAACCGGTATTGCCGGCACCATTGGCGCGCTTATCGCAGCGGCAAGCCCGATTACGCTTGTTGTGATTGCCATCGGTGCGGTAGTAGCTGCTTTGGTAGTCTTTTTTACCAAAACTAAGCTTGGCAAAAAAACTATGGGGCGAATTTACGGACTTTCTCAGCAACGCCTGGAACAAGCTCAAAGAGTTGGCATCGTCAGCATGGGATGCAATTACCGACAAGGTATCTCAGGCGGCCGATGCGGTTAAAAACGCATGGAGTGGCGTTAAAGACTGGTTCAACGGCATCTGGAGCGGAATCAAGGACGCGGCCAGCTCAGCAGTCCAGGGTATAGAGGACGCTTGGAATGGCGTAAAGCAATGGTTTAGCGATTTGTGGCAATCGATTGTTGACGCGGTATCGCCATACTGGCAGTCATTCTTGACATCAATCCAGCCGGTGATTGACGCGTTCAAGAATTTGTGGGACGCGCTCAAAGAGTTCTTCCAAACTTTGTGGGACGCTATCACAAGTGCTGCTCAAGCCGTTTGGAATGGATTTGTGACTAACGTTGTAAATCCGGTTGTCGAGGGCGTCAAGTCGGCTTGGCAAGGCATTAGCGACTTTTTCAGCAGCTTATGGCAAACTATCACCGGCTTTGCGTCCACCGTCTGGAATGGTTTTGTAACAACCGTTGTAACGCCCGTTGTTGAGTTTTTTAAAAATGTTTGGTCGGGTATAACCGACTTCTTCAGTGGCTTATGGCAAGGCATCGTTGCTTTTGCGTCGGGAATTTGGAGCGGTTTTGTCGGTACGGTGGTAACACCGGTTGTAAGCGGCGTAGAGTCTGCATGGTCCGGTATCACTGACTGGTGGTCGGGTATCTGGAATGGTATCAAAAACATTGCGTCCGGTGTTTGGAATGCAATCCAAACCGTTATCAGTACGGCCATTAACGTTGTTCTAGCTGTCATTAGTGGAGTGCTTAGCACAATACAAGGGATTTGGTCCGGAATTTGGAACGGTATTAAGGCGATTGCGTCCGGTGTTTGGAACGGTATCGTATCGATTGTATCTTCATGCATTAATGCGGTTGCAAGCATTATCAGAGCAATCACCAACGCCATTAAAGGCAACTGGCGAGCTGCATGGAATGACGTTAAGTCGGCTTTTAGCGGTATTTGGAATTCTTTAAGCGGCGTTGTCAGTGGCGCCTTTGGCGGTGTCATAAGTGCCATCAGCAGCGGCATGGGCAGAGCCATTAACGCCGTGAGGAGTAAGGCAGAATCGCTGTTTAGTGCCGGTCGAAACTTCGTCATGGGCTTTGTCAAGGGGATTAGAGGTGCTATCGGCAGTGCGGTTGACGCTGCTGCTCACATGGCAAAATCAGCGCTCAATGCGGCTAAATCGGCGCTGGGCATTCACTCCCCGTCACGCGTCATGCGCGATCAGGTCGGTTACTATGTTGTTGCCGGCTTTGCAAATGGGTTGACGGGCAATAAAGGCATGGTAGCCAAAGCGGCTCAAGCATTGGCAGATTGTGCGGTAGTCAAGCCGGCAAACGACTGGTCAGCGATGGCAACAGACGGCTTTAACACCGCATTTACCCAAGCATACAGCGCAGATGTCAACATGCATAGCACAATCACCGTAGAAGTACCCGTTAACCTTGACGGCAAAACAATTGCCAAGGTTACGGCTCAACCACTGGAAGACGAGCTTAATCGCAGACAGGAACGCAGTCAACGTTTGTATGGCAACAGATAGGAGGATAGCATATGTACGATTTTATCGATTTAAATGGCCACGATATGACAGGCGATACATGGCTATCACCTGAAGCAGTGACGGTAGACGGCGTAACGCTTGACCAGGCGATACCCGAGTTTACCACGCTACAAGTGACAGGGCGCGAGCTGGTCGGTTATAGCCTAACCACGGTTGCGGTCGGCAATCAAGACGGTTCAACGCTACAGAAAAAACGCCGAGAACCACGTAAAATCATGGTCAAATATCAGATTGACGCAGAAACGCCGCAACGTTTTAGGGAGATCTACTATAAGCTCAATCAAATCTTAAGCGGGGAAAACAAGAAAATCAGCTTTGCTGATGATCCGGATAAGTACTTTGTCGGTACACTTTCCGACGCAGATACGCCTGAGGGTGGCCGTCTGTCCGTAATCTCAAGTTTTGAATTCACTTGCTTTGATCCATACGCATACGCAAACAAAGAAGATGTTTTCACTTTTAGTGACCAGACGACCACTCAACAAATCAGCGTAGATATGGCCGATAAGGTGACAGGCAAAACATCGCCCGTGCCGCACACAATCTATAAAGGGTACGTACTGGGAGATGGGGCGATTGAACCGCCAAACTACTATACGCAAGAGCTTACTCAGCTTGAGTATGGTTACCTTGGCAGTTTAAACGGGCGATGTGCTTCGAGTGCTGCAAAAAGCGAATATGACAACTCACTGGGAAACTTCCAATTATACGCAACCGAAAGCGGCGGGTTAGACAGTATCAAGATCGAGGGTGGCAAGCTCAAAATCAAGGGCTGGCATGTGGATAACTCGTCAACGTGGCGCAGATATGCTTACATCATAGTGACTGATGAAGATAGCAGGAATCACGAGTACAGTCGGCTTAGAATTACGCTGGCCGCTCGTCCGGATATCCAGCAGACGCACTCAAACGTAGCCGGTAGCGGCATGTGCGGCTTTGAGGGCGAGTTACCGTGGACTAACGACATGGCCAACAAGCGTTTGAGGGTATATCTGAGATACACCAACGATGCCGCCGGCAACGGCAATTATTGCGACTGGTCAACGATTGTAAGGCCGCAGAATTTGTGGCGTTATCAAGTGCCGCATTTTGTGGCAAAGTTGAACGTCGTAGGCGCGATCGAGCAAGCTCAGCCCGGCTTTTTTGCAAAATATGGAATCGCCGGCGATGTTGAGCGCTTGAACTGGATTAAAAATAACGTCAGCTCGGCAAATGTCAAGATTTGGGGATATGGCAGCAATGGCTTTTATGCGCAAGCCTACAATCCCGCTACCGGTTGGGCAGACGCGGTAAAACACACGCAAAACAAATCAGCAATGCTTGAACTGGACTATCAGACGTCTGATGATTTGTTTAGCTATGTAGACGGCAGCGGGAATCTGTACGTGGATATTTACGGCAAATCAAGCACGGGTGAAACGGATATCTGTCTGGACTACATTCAACTGACCATGCTTATCGCAACACCCGTAACCAACGCGCTTAACGTGGTCAACGAGGGCGCGCAACCCGTGCCGGTACGCTTTGAGCTGGTTAACCATGGAGAAAATGGTTATATCGGTATTGCCAACGGTAAAACGGCTTATCTGCTCGGCAACCCCGACGAGGTGGACGGCAGAACAACCGTCAAATCGCAATGGATTGCACAACGTGATGATAATCCTGATCACGGGCTCAAACAGTGGACCATCAACGCAGGTGTTTTGAACGATTGGAACGCGAACCCTTTGCAGCAGGGGGCGTTTGAAGATCCGGCAAAAATTAGAGAAAGCCGCTGGCGCTTACGCAATGCGCAGCCTGGCGCAGCCGCATGGGGTACTGGTCAAGACAGCACCGGAACAACTAAGGGGTGGCACGGCCCAAGCGCAAGCATTGCGTTCCCGGTTGATAGTAACATCAAGAGTTTTACGGCGCATTTTTATACGCAGTTTTTGTTTGGGAACATGGCCATGCATGGCTTGCAACAGTTCAACATTTGGGACGTCAACCGCAATTTGTTAGTATCAATCCAGTTGTGGAAATGGTTCGACTGTCATGCATCCCTCAAAATTCGCGTAGGCGATCATTGGATTTTAACCGATGAGAACAACGCCAAGTGGGACAATTTCTTTGGCCAAATTGACGTCCAGAGAATCGGAAACACGTATACCATTACGTTTGAATCGATTGAAGGAAGCAACCGCAACAAGCAGGTAATCAGCTACACCGACACGGTATCGGGGGCTAAATTAGCGGGTGGTATGACTTACTGGAAAGCAATATTCCAAGATAATGGCTCCAAGGTCATGTGGAATGACCTTTATGATTTTTGGATCAGAAAAGATAACGTGGAAACATATACCAATATTCCTAACATCTTAAAAGAAGGCGACAAACTGGTTATCACCGGCGATAACGGCAAAGTGACCACAAAGCTTAACGGCGGGTCGGCGTTGAAGTATCAAGATATCGGCAGTCAGCCTATCATGGTCAACCCAGGCAATAACCACATTACTTTCAGCTACTCGAATTTTGCCAACCGGCCGGACGTGACCGCTTATATCAGGCGCAAATATCTATAGAAAGGGAGCGATAAGGCGTGCAGATTTATATTTTAAACCGAGCGAGAGAAACACTTGAAACGACTGTCGGCGTATACGATGACAAACACACGTTGACACTGGATGCCGGTTCGTCATCATATAGAATTCACAATTGCCAAGACTGATCCCGCCAGTCAATATATGGATAGCGGAAATTACATTGCGCTGCAAAACGATAACGGCAAGACGTGGTTGTTTACAATTTTGGACTATGAGGAAACGCAATACACAAAAACAGTGTATGCAGAAGATGCCGGTATCGAGCTGTTAAACAAGGCATGTGACATCTGGAAAGCTAATGGCCCGCATAGCTTTGAATACTACTTTAACTTAGTGACGAGAGGCACACCGTGGAAACTCGGCGTCAATCAGCTAGCCGGCCTTGAACGCACACTGACATATGAGGGACGAGATACGGGGCTAGGGCGGTTGTTGTCAATCTTGAAAGGCTTTGATGATGCTGAATGCACTTTTGATGTGGCCGTTAAGATGAACGCCCCTTCAGAATTTAAAATCAACGTGTATAAACAGGTCGGCGACGACCGGTCGGACGTCCAGATGGTATATAACCATGAGCTAGACGATATCACTAAAAAAGAATCGAGAGCCGAGTTTGTCACGGCTTTATGTGGTGTAGGCGGTACGGTAACACCGCCCGAGGGACAGGAAACAGCAGAACAAAAGAACGTCGATTTTGCCGATTTGGAGTACAACAAGGACGGCCTCGTTACGACGAAGGGCGATAAATTCTTGCGTGCGGTTGACGCCAACAAGCGCTTTAATCCCGGCCAAGTAACCTATATAGAAGCCTTTTATGAGTATGACACACAATCGGCCAGCGAGCTGCTGAACCGCACCATTACACGGCTCAAGACGTACAGTGAACCGCAGTACACGTACACGGCGGACGTCAAGATTATCGACAGTACGCTTAAAATCGGCGATACGGTAACGATTATCGATCATGACTATAATCCGGCATTGTATCTGTCAGCACGGGTGGCCAAACTGGAAAAATCATATACTGACCCGTCACAAAATACAATCGAGTTTTGCAACTATCGGCTTTTATCAAGCCGATTAGCTGACAAGCTGGCACGCTTGCAGACGGTTGTCAACAAGATGCCGAGTGCAAGCCAAGTGGGCAAACTGGAAAGCAACGTATCCGACCTGTCTAAAAGGCAAGACGAGCTGGCGTCGCAGATCACGTCTGCAAACGGCAAAAATACCAATTTTTACGGTAAGACAGAGCCGGCAAATCCGAAAAACGGGGATTTGTGGTATAAGAAACTGGAAAATGGCGAAATTGAAATGTATCAGCGCCAAGATGGCGTGTGGCAGCTGCTAGCGTCAACCGCAGACTTAACCACGGTACAAACCGAACTCGATCAAGCGAAATCCGACATGGCGCAAGCCAAAACGGACGCTCAAACCGCATATGACGAGGCAATCAAGGCTACCGGCACCGCAAACGGAGCCAAAGCGCAGACCGATGAAGCACTCAAGCAAGCCATGCAGGCAAACGATAGCTATACAACGCTTGCGAAAGAGGTCGCTGGTAATAAGGCGAGTGTTGACACTGACATAGCCGATATCCGCAAGGCAATCGACGCCAACAAGGCGAGTGCCGATGCTGACTGGAAACAGGCGCAGAAAGACTATGCGTCGGTCAGTGACAAACTGACGGAAACGAACAAAACCGTAACCGATATCAAGACAAGCGTTAACGGCATCAAAACAGCTGTTAGCCGACAATACGGGCAAGATATCAACCATGAGTCAGACAGTAAACGGCGTGAAGACGTCGGTAGCCAACGCCCAGGGGGATATCGCAACCATCAAGACTGACGTCTCTGGCACCAAGCAGACCGTGGCCAACGCTCAGAAAGACATCACGTCAATCAAGACATCGGTCAGTGGTGTACAGACTGACATTACCGACGCAAAAAAGGATATAACATCGGTCAAGACGGATATCAGCGGTGTTAAGACAAGCGTAAGCAACGTGCAGGGCGATGTGACGTCGCTCAAGACATCAGTCAGTGGTGTACAGGCAGATGTCAAGAACGCTAAAGGCGATATCACGTCAATCAAAGCTGACGTGAGCGGCGTCAAGACCACCGTAGCTGGGCACACTGGCAAGATAACGCAACTGACCACCGACGTTAACGGAGTCAAATCAAGCGTATCAAACAAGGTTGATAAAACAACGTACCAATCTTACGTCACTCAAACTGACAAAGCCTTATCCGTCAAACTGACAGCAAGTGACCTAAACGGCTATGCTAAAACGGCAGACGTCAAGCAGACAACGGACGGGCTGTCTGCAAGCATAACCAAGGTGCAGGGCAACCTAGCGTATCAAGCGACAGAGCTTATCGGAAAGAAGAGTTTTGAAGATGGGAATGTGGGCGAGTGGTACTGTTCGGATTTAAAAACTAGGGCAACACTGAACAACGGAAGTGAGGCGCCAAACGGGCTAAGAAACTCGATTTATCCTAGCTTTGGCACCGATTTGTGTTATAGCAATACGGAAATACCAGTTAAAGCGGGGGACACTTTTTACGTTGAAGCTTTAATACCCAACGCTACAATAATATCTGGCGGGTCAGCTATAAATACCCGTGCAATTTTGAGATATACCCAAAACGGCAGCGAAAGGTGGCAAGAGGGCCCCAACATTACTGTCACTCCCGATAACTGGGCGTGGTTGAGGGGCACTGTAACCGTACCTGACGGTGTAACTGGTGTTATACCGTATTTTACAACAAGAAAAAATGGGTATATAGCACTTAAAACGTATCTGTCTTACGCAAGCTTTGTGAAGCTCGATGAATATACCCAATCGCAAATCAACACGTTATCGGGCAAGATAACCGCAACAAGTGACCGCTTGTCCTCCGTTTACACCAAGTCGGAAGTAGACGGCAAACTGGGCACTAAAGTAGAACAGTCAGCGCTCACGCAGACGAGCAACAACTTATCTGCAAGCATAGCCAAAAACTCTAAGATACTGTCAAGCGCCGGTCTGGTCAATGAGAATGCATATATCAACGCAAACCGGATCGCTTTAAACGGCAAAGTATTGATGAGCAATGCAACAATCAACGATGCTTTTATCGGCAATTTGTCGGCTAGCAAAATCACCACCGGCACGCTCAATGCTGCTAAGGTTAACCTCATAAACGTCAATGCGTCAAACATTTCAACAGGGACGCTCAACGGCATTAAAATCACGTCCACCGGCAAAGACCCGTCCGGCACGTCAAGCACAACAACCATTCAAAGCGGTTATATCGATACCAACGTCATCAACTGCTCTGACTATATCCTAGTCGGCAAGGCGGACGCTGATCCTCGCAAGAGATGGCAAACAAAACAGGATAGTTTTGGGATGTGGTTTACTTGTCCGGCAAAATTAAACGGGCATACCGGTAATGCGGTTAGTGATTGGCAGACGGAAATGCAAGGTTTCATTGGTAGCGACGGTTGGAACTTATAAACATGTAACGGTATCGGGCACTGGGCAGAGCGGTATTCAGCTGGCACTCGACGCCACTACAAGAATGGGGAAGCCCATACGGGGGCGACCAGTGGTCTATCGGCAACTGGGTAAAGACGGAAAACACGTAACAAAAGCGGAGATATCAGAGATGGAACATTAGACCCTGTTATGTGGTACAGCTATACCGGCCAGGGGGCTGCATATGCTGACCAGCTTGTTATTCAGAAAAAAACGCAATTTTTCGGTAAAGCAAGTTTCCGAGACGGAGTACGTATTGGCGTAACGGGTGCTACTCACGGTATACGTACTGCATGGGTATCATGGAGTGACTGGGGCAGCTGGCAAAAGATGCCATGTGTCGTACAGGACGCTGACAACTGGGGAGGTATCGCCTTCCCATCAAACGGGAGAACGGTTCTGTTCACGCATGATCGCCGTGTCACTGTAGCTGATCTTCCAGGTCAAAACAATCGTTACGACGGTTATGGTGGCTAAACAGAAAGGATTGATATAAATGGAAATACAAAAAAACTGTAAATTTAACATACATGGCAGATGACAAATCATTTGCTATGTCAACAACTTTAAAAGGTGACGGAGCAACACCGGTTGTGCAGACGATTGGCTTTGACACGCCGTCTGAATACAAGGACGACGGGACGCCTGTTTATGGCAAGCCCCGATGACACGATTAAGGAAGCACAGAAAGAGTTTATGGCTGCCGCAATTGCAGAGCAAAAATCGCTATGCAAAGAGAACGGGGTTGACCCGAACTTGGTCAACAAGGTAGGCGCAGAAAAAGAACAAACGGAGGAAAAATAATATGAACGAGCTGCAAAGATTAGCTATTGAGATTGCCAACAAGACAATCAAAATCGCAGAGTTGGAAACGGAAAACGAACAACTTAAAGCGGAAATTTCTGCATTAAAGTCTGAAAACGAGGGCAAAAATACTAAAAAGTAACAGTTAATGCAGAATTTTATGCATTAACGGGGTGGGTGGGTAGGATAAAAAAGGAGCTGAACTATATTGTCATTACATGAATTGTATCTTGAACATTTTGTCAAATTAATTGACAATCCCGTATTTTTCGCGTTTTTTCTAGTAGTGCTAATCGACGTCATGACGGGGTTCGTCAAATCGTTGGTCAATAAGAAGACAACGTCCAGCAAGGGTATCAGCGGACTTATCAAACACTCAACGCTTTTGTTGATTGCCAGCGCGTTGTACCCGTACCTTGACATTTACGGAGCAAGCGGCAT
>CYGL01000696.1_pt1 | contig 11094 bp, 12 predicted proteins | sample 485531 | NCBI WGS metagenome assembly CYGL01 (sample SAMEA3497897, study PRJEB9818) | human gut metagenome | reverse complement strand
GGACATTAAGATGGCAACGATGATGCCAGCCAAAGCTTCGAGTATGCAATTAGCAATATTTTCCAATTATTTTTACACCCCCAAGATTTAAAAATCCTGAAAAGCAATAAAAGAAAAATGTTTAATGAATTATTAGAGTAATTATTGAAATTAGAACCTGTTTAAAAATAAAAATTGTGATAGAATTGTTAATTAATGTAATGAAAAGAGGCCAATTTAGATCAAGATGCCTCTGCCCTATTTGAAGAGTTAGTTTTTACATTAGAAAGATTGGAAAAAAATGGATAGATCTCAATTTTTAAAAGCAAAATCAAATGCTGATATTGTAGATAATAATAATGAGACTTTTTTTGAAAATGGTCTCCCATTTTTTCTAAATAAAAACCAATTTAAAAATGATATGATAGATTGAATTTCTAACATTGCGGCGGCTGACTTAATTTCTACAAAAAATATTGACGTGTTTGTTAGAGATGCATCTTTTAAATTAGATCGTTTTAGAACCGAAGCATACGATCAAGTTTTAAAAAATAATTATCTTGAATTAAAAATATTTGAGATTGCTAAAAAAGTTAGTTTAATAGGCATTGCTGGGATTTGGTTTATGCCAAGAATCCCAGATCAAAAAGACAATAAATACTCATTGAATGAAGATATCAATATTATTCAGGCACAAATTATTAATAATGAATTAAGAAAAGTGAGATTTTTGGCAAAACTTAATTATGGGGTGGCTGTTGGTAATATTTATGCGATGGTAGATGCTGATACAGAAAATATACAACCAGATTTTATAATGTCCCATCAGGCGAAGACGTCCAAAAATTACAGAAGGACGAGGTTTTAAGCAAATACGAAATTAGCCAATCCGAAGTCTTAAATAAAATTGATAGTTTGGATAGCGCAAAAGAATTAATAATTTTAATGAATAAAAGACACAATTTAGGATTTGTACCTGTAATATGTCTATTTTTCAATAATGAATTTATACCAACAATAAGAAATTACGATCAAGATCTAAATGAATTATTTATTATTAATCAAAAAATGTATGATGAATCCAATTTTATGGGATCCAAAGTTAAATGGGTCAATAACGGCGATATTGACTCTTTTAATTCTAAAAAGGAATTATTAAAATATGTCAAGGTAGCAGCATCAGCAAGTGGGATTTATACCAACAGCCCTATCTTGGATGGGGTGACCCAAAATGATGTTGATATTATTACTAAAGTCCCAATATACGAGCAACTTTTCAATGCCTTTAAACAAAGATTAAATTTATTATTAAAAAAATTAGGTCTGTCAAGTGACACAGACTCAAAAGGAACAGTTCAGCAGTCGATTGGTGAAATTATTAAGCAAAATGAGTTTTCTTATAATTTTCAAAATTATCGCAATTTAGTTTTACAAAATTTTTTACAAGAATTATTAAGCAAGTTTTATCAAGCTAATTTTGGAGAATTAAAATCTCATGTTAAAGTTGTTTCAACTCAGAGTTTAGGGTTAAATGAATTAGAAAAATTAAATTATGTAATTCAGGCCAAAAGCAATAAGTTAATAAATCAGGTTAGAGGGGTTTCAATTTTGACAGGTAAAAATTACATTGATAGTTTGGCGTTATGCGAACTTCAGGATCTTAAAGAAGATGAAGAAGTGAATGTGGCACAACCTGAATTAATTAATTTAGGAGATGAAAATGATTAAGCAATTAGTCCCGCCCAATACCTTTAAGCAAGATTTAATAAATTCAAAATTGCCGGCTGTTTTTTTAGATCCCACTGCTAAAGTAAAAATTTATTTATACAAAACCAACCAAAATTTTAATGAGATTTTTTTTCACGAGAACGAGGAAGGGGTGCGTTATATTGATTATTTTTTTATAAAGTCAATGTGGATATGGCACGCCCAAAATTTCGCCAAACAGATTAACCCCTACCAATCATCATCAGCAGCCAAGACGATCGCCTTTCAACAAGAGATCGAATTTTATACAACAGAAAATTTAAAAAATGATTTAACAGAAGCATTTTATTTTTTTACTTTCAATCCTATAAATTCGACCAATGTCAAGACTGAGCCAAAGTTTATGGTTAAGGAGATAGTAGATAATTTTGATAGACGAAATTTTAGATTTTCACAAATCAAAGCTTGGCAATTATCATCCTTACTTTTTAAAAATTATCAATTTTGAAAATTTGAAAGAGCCCCTACCAGCCCAACAACTCCAACAAGAAAAAAAACTCGGTCAATTGAGATTAAAGTGCCATATTATGCAATGCTTGGAAATATTACAATAAATGGGAATAATATTATTGGGGATGTGCCCCAAAATGTGGATTATGATGTTAGAAGTATTGAGCATCCATTTAGAAAATTAGAACCTCTATGCGTCACTTTTAACTATGCATCCAACAAATTATCAGCCCAATTATTACATTGAGACTTTTTTGGAAGAATGCAGAAAAAAGTCCAAAACACATCTTGATCTATTGGAGATCTTAATCAATGGTGAACTATGGAGCAAAATCTGGACACTTATGGGTCTGTAGCTTATCAGGCAGGTGCTGTGTTGAAGCCGGGCGGATGAGGGACCACAGGGACTCAAAAAGGGCTGGCCCAATTCTACGATATTTTAAAAGAAAAGTCAAACGATATAAAGCAATACATATGACCATCAGATTATCATATTGGAGCAGATGATGCTGTTGTGTTGCACTGATATAACGTCTCTAAAAACCAAGACACAGGCAGTTTAAAAGATTGAAATGTTTGTTTAAAAAATTCAACTGCCACATTACCTTATCGCCCTTTATGATATTACAAAAGAGATCCTGAAGTTATGGGAGAATTATTCTACACTTATTCTCTAACAATGCTTAATGAGGATAATTTTAATACTCAAAGCCAACCCGTCGATTTAGAAGATTCAAATAATAAATATGTGTGAGTGCTGGCAGGCTCGGTTCACTTCAGGCCGGGTGTTCTAAAAGATGGGACCAACGGTGGGCAGAGTTTAACAAATCCCGATCATTATACATTTGGGATCCCCCCTTGAAATTTTCAAAATGAGGACTGATTAAGGACTTTTTTTAGACATTTCAAAACTGCTAATTATCAATATATCACCATTACATTAGATCTTAAACAACCCACTTATTTAAACAACATAGCTATAAATGTTGTTTATTCTGAGAAAATTAATTTAAAATTAACTTATGCGGATGGAACAAGCCGCGCTATGGAAACAGAGACGGCTTTCTATTCCATCGCCCAAAACAAGCCAACAACAAGAATAACTTTTTATTAGGAGAAAAGAATGGAAGTTAAACCTGAAGTTGAAAAAGAAAAACAAGATTCAACAAAAGAAGATCCAAAAAATCAAGATCAAAAAGAACAAGTTGCTAAACCTGATTCAAAAGGTCAAGAACAAAAAGCAGCAGACGATCAAGCCGATAAATACGAAAAAAGATTTATTGAGTTTGATGATAAGTTAAAAGATTTAGAAAAACGCATTATTGAGATGTCTAAATCTCAGGCTGAAGAATTGGAAAAACAAAAAAAAGCAAAAGAAAATCCTAACCGCGAACTCATAGGTTATGGATATGGAAATTAGGAGAAATTAATTTATGGCAATTGGTTATAACGGCCCAAGAGGTCAGACTTTAGAATTAAAAGTTTCAAGTGGAATTAATGGTTCCGCCGCACAGAATATATATTTGGAAACAGTTGTTAGTCAAATCCAACCGCTTTTAAAAGCCCCGTTTATTTTAGATGTTATAAAAAATACAACTGGTGATTCAGCTCATCAAGATAAGAATAGTCGTTATTATTATAATAAGAAATCTGGGGCTGAAACTCTGATCGCCCAAGGCGACGACAGGGGAATGGTAACAGATCCGAGAACTCTTGGTATTGAAAATATCAGCGAATATGTGGCTCAACTTGCTCCTCAAAAATATGCTAAAAAACTAGGTGGGATGTTAGAGGATCTAAAAGTGGCAGGATTAGAAAATGCAGTCAGCGTTAAAATTGCTGATTATTTAGAACAATCCAGACGATCTAAACAAATCCAAGCATTCGAGTCAATTCTTGCTGCAGCAAAACAAGTGCAAAAATTGCCAGCATTCACTTCTGCTACAACGTTAGAGGGTGGTGCTCATTTGGTGACTGGGACTTACACAGACGGCAAAGTCTTAACAAAAGATTTATCAAAGGCAATTATAAGTTTTAAAAGATTTGGCGCTCCAAATGCAAGTCTTCAAGCAAACAGAGATATCCCATATTGTTTAGGCATAAACGCAGAAGATATGCTAATTTTATTAAATGAAGAATTAGCGCCATTATTATTTGAAGCAAACCAAGGCCTTTATGCATCTGATACCGGTCTTAATCAACTTTTCAGAGATTTAAATATTAAAAAATTATTTGGGGTTCCATTAATGACAACAACCCAACTCCCAGCAGAAGTTAATTTTATGATTATAGCTACTGGAACTCACGGAACCATTGGATATGAAGAAATAGGAAATGTAGCTAATGTTCCTTATAAAAATCAATTGATCCCTGTTATGGAAAAGGATGCCAATATGGTTTTAGATCCAAACTGGTCTGGGGCTTATCGTATAGACATCTATGACAACTACAAGTTGGGTGTCATTTTAAAAGAATTGGCTATTGTGAGTGTCACAAGTGACACAAGCATCCCAACTTGGACTGGTGAAGAAACTTATGTGGCACGTCCAACTGGATCTAACACAACTCCAAGATCTGCAGGAGATAGCAAATAAATTATTCAATATTGGCAGCCCAACTTGCCGCGTCCACTGTGGCAGTAGCGGCTGCTATTTTCATCCCCCCACCCTTTGGTTCAATTGTGTCGGCTGCCATAACCTTAATAACCAATTCCAGTATTCAGGCAATTAATGGAAAATTCGATATCGTATCCACAATAATGACAATAGCCAGTGCTGCTGCTGGGGCTGTGCCATTTGGGGCATTGGCTAATAAGATACTTGAAAGAACTCCAGATCTTGGTTTAGGCGTTCAAAAAATAGCTCTGAATTTAGAAAAAATTACAAAAAAAATTAATTCTGCTATTAAAGAATTCACACCAGACGCCTTATTGGATAGGGCTTTAAAAAAATGAACTGGGGAGCAAGAGACCTCTTTTGTAGATGATATGAAATTAATTTTTCAAAAAGATAACGAGTTAAAGACTTTTGGTGAAGTTAGAACTCAAAATAAAATAAGCAGTCTCAAGATCAACCCTGACACCACATCCTGAATTCAAGCATCCCACTTTAATGAGACTCGTTTTATTGATAAAAATAACATAATAGGAGATCTAACAATTTTTTATTATAAAAATAATGGTAGCAGATTGAACCAACGGAAGAACCCAATGCTAAATGGGAATAATAATTTAGTAGCTATTACAATTAACGGGGCTCGATATAAAAATGAATATGTCTCTGGAATTTGTAGAGCCAAGTCTTGGGGGGCTTATTATATGAGAACATGAATGATTGGCAAGGCAGGGTCGTCAAAAGATAAGGGAATCAACACAGCCATATTTTTTGGTAGCGAATGAAGAGTTGATTTAAAACTGAAATCATTAATTAAGCAATATGCCACATTAGATCAACAAGTTTTAAATTTCAGTGAAAAAGTAGCTACTCAATTTTTACATAAAAGCAAAATTGGCTCCAAATTATTAAGTTTTGGCGATGTTTATAAAAAAACAACTTCAACAATAAATCAAGTTAAAAGGGGCAATGCTTCAAATTTTGTAAAGCCATTATTTAAGAAAATGAAGAAAAAATAATTATGAATTTAATTTTAACAAAATCAGAATATTTAAACAAAAAACCAATTTATGGTCTGGAACTTCCAGAGTATTTAAGTCAGGTTCTGGGAATGAGCACAGACGAATATTTCACCGCAGGAATGTTACAAACTCAAAGATTTATTAATGCTTATTTAAAGAATTTTTTACAAAAAGCAAATTGAGATGTTTCAATTTTTGATGCTAAAACACAGGAAACAATTAAGGAAATTTTATTTTTAGAATTCCAATTTTTACACGAAAACCAGATCTGATTTTCAAAAGTTAATGACGTTCAGTATTCAACAGCAGGTCAACAAACATTTACATTTAACTCTTCAATTGATTACAAAGAGGAGCTAATTCCTGACGTTGTAAAAAAAATGATCTCAAACTCTGGCTTATTGGTTTATGCAACTAATTTTTTAGAAGAAGCATCAAAAATTGTGAATCAAGATAACAGGTTCAGCGACGGATATTTGGTGCCAAATGTTGCCTGAAATTCAAAATGTAACAATGTAATTAATTTTAATGGCGGCACTTCAACTGTGGAAAGTGCCATAAGCAATGTTAAAAATAATAGCGTCCAAACTGATAATGCCAATTACAGACACGCCATTGCCATCACCTCTCATTTTACAGAAAATGGGGAACGTTTACAATCTCAAGACAAAATATTATCATCCCAAAATTTTTATCAAAATAAAAGTAATAACGATTATGCTCAAATAAAAGACGTTAGGGACACTTGAGATGGTGCCAATTCAAGAATTGCTTTAAATTCTCAAAAAATCCAACAAAACCAAGATAGCATTAATAATTTAACAACAACAAAATTAAACATTTCAGACGCCAACAATACATTTAATACCAAGGCAAATGTTGATCTTACAAATGTTCAAATGGAAACACGTGCAGCCCCCCAATTTTTAAAAGTTAATGAAGATGGACAGTTGACATTTGCTAATGCAGCCACTGACTTAATTCCTATTAAATGACACCCTGACACTCTGTTTACAGAAGGCGATGCTGTTTATTTCAACTTAAATAACAATTATAAAATTTACATAGCTACTGATGCGCCAAATAATAGAAATCAGCAACCTCCCAACAATTTAAATTATTGAGTCCCATATGAGTTCAGTATCAATTTAGAGAATTTTTATACAAAAAATCAAACCGATACCAAGTTTTTAAATAAAGAAAATGGTGGCACAATTTCGGCCGACATTGATATGGCAGGCCATCAAATTCTGAATGTATCTAATTTAGTCACAACACAAAATGTGAATCAAGATATCGAAGGCGATAAAAAGTTCTTTGGACAAGTTAAGATTGAACATAACAATGACGCCCTAAATTTAAATGCAACTGAAGCAAATGGAATTTATGTCAATTTTTTAAAAGCAAATGATAGAAAGGGACATTTTGGCTTGAATGAAAACAGCAACGATTTAACTATTAACTCTGTAGAAAATATTGTTCTCAACCCAGCCAATAATAAATTAATTGTAGCTAATAAGAAAATAAACGCTCATAGTGGAGTGGAATTTGGGAATAATTTAACAGGCGGATTTGGCACAAATGAATTTAAAATCATTCCAGATGGGGGTACAAAAACTCTAAAATTTAGAGACGGCAATGTTAAGTTTAATTTAGATTTGGAAGGCCAATCTGATTTAAGTGGCATTAAAACCCCAACCAACCCAACAGACGCTGCTAATAAGCAATATGTGGACGATAGAATAGCATCAAGTGGTGGTGGTGGAAGTGGTGGAAATGTTAATTTAGAAAATTATGCTAGAAAAGACCAAAATAACACATTTACTGGTAACATTATTTCAACTTCAAATAACAATAATTTTTGTAGCCGAAACGACGGAATTTCGCTTTTAAAAATTCAAAGAGGTAATGGAGATGATTTATTATGGGTCGGAAAACAAGATGCTGGTTCTAATCAAGTTTACGTGTCTTCAAAAGCAGAACATATGACAATTGAAGCAGCAAATAATAAGGTGTTGAGATTAACAGGCCCTGCATTCATTACAAGTGATAGCACTTTAAGATTTGAAACACCAACAAATAAATATGTGCAATTTGGGACTGATATTAGATGAGGTTTTGGATCAACAAATGTTAAATTCTCATCAGATGACAGTAATAATAAGCAGATTAGTTTTGGTGGAAATGGTGGCAGAGGCAAGTTGGATATCAATTTAGAAAACAATGCCAAAATTATTAATGTCCCAAATCCAGTCACTAATAATGATGTAGCTAATAAGAGTTATGTTGACGCTAAATTTAACAGTGTCAACACTAATGTTGACACCACAAATTTGGCAAAACTTAACCAATCCAACATTTACACTGGCACGAATACATTTAATGGGGCTGTAGTAGTCCCAACCCCAACTGCTAATAATCAGGCGGTAAATAAAGATTATGTGGATAGAAATACTCCTAAAATGTTATTGTTGTCTGTGAAAGCAAAAAATCAAATTAATATCGAGCCAAACAGATATCAGATATTGACTCATTCGACATTAACAGTTGGAACTGAGACTGATAGAGGAGGGTGAAGTGTTGTTAATGTTATGTTCAACGGAAATGTAGATCCAAATTATCCAAATGAGCCAAATTGAACCACTCCTGCATTTGTGCCAATGGTTTTAACACAAATTTATTATCCATTTCATGGAGGCACATATATTTATTTCTATTGATACAACTTATCGGCAACTCAGAGATATACGGGCATGCCTTGGTTCAATATTGTTCTTGTTAAAAATGTCAATCAGCAAACAGAAACCAGAATTTCTAAAACATTAGAACAATTGAAACAAGAATTGGGCGAAGAATTAACAGAATTAGAAATTATCGATATAGAAGAGTTATAATTTTTATTGGGGGATATAGCATGTCGCCCCCTATCGTTTATTGTTCCTTAAATAAATGTATTGGAAATAATTTAAATTTACAAATAAAAAAGCTAATTATTTAAAATAATTGCTTTTTTTCTTTATAATGAAATTGGGTTCATTCAAGAGGCGATGGCTGAAGGTGGGCCCAGCGAATTCTTTTATTCAGCATTCCAAATTTAAAAGAGCAAAAAAAACACACAGCAATGTGTGTTTTTATAATAGAATTAATCTTGGGTAGTTCAGGACTACCCTCAAACGTTGTAAAATATTATTGTCTGCTTTCTAACACAAAAATACAAATACATATCAAGCAATAATAATAATTTATTAATGATGCCTCATTTTGAGGCATTTTTTAATTTATAATTGTAATGGCGCAAGACAAGGAGAGGAGGTGAGATCGAAATGTTAGAAACCTTATCATTAGTAACACTAATTATTAGTGTTATAGGGCTGTTATTGTTGGTATTTATCGCATTCACTAGCTTATGCATTTGGCTTCACTGGAAGAAAAATATGTTGACCAAAGAAAAGAAAGCCAAAATTCAGGCCAAAATTGATGCTTTGAATAAGATGGCACAAAATGCCAATAGTGAAATTAAGTTCTTATACAACCAACAAATCGACGACTTGAAAGAACAATTAAATAAGAAATCATTTTAATAAATTTAAATTGTTAAAAGTTTTTCAAATTTGTTTAATTGTGGTATATTTTATATTGTGGATAGGATTTTCAATTTCAAAAGCGCTAATGTAATCGATCCCTATTCACTACATGCGCACGTATTTTAAAGGTGAGAGGCGTGAGATCTCACCTTTAAAAAAAATAAAAAATAGTCACACAATTTTAAAAAAAGAGTTATCATTATAAATGTAACAGGGCAGGAGGGCATTAACCTGCCTGAAAAAAATAAATAAAAAATGTCACACATTTTTAAAAAAAAGAGTTATCATTTAAATATAAATAAGTTAGAAAGTAGGGAATTAGAATGACAACATTAAGCAACTTCTGAGATGAATTTAAAAAAATTAACCAAGCAAAATTCAACGGCATTAAGCCAGCAAATCTTGTAAGAAAATATGAAGAATTACAAAACATAGCTAACCAATTAAGCGACGAAGACAAGGCCAGCCATCCATATATTTCAAAAATTATTAATGGCGAAACAGTAACAAATAATTATGGAAAAAAATTATATTTTAAATTAGGAGAATAAGAAAATGAAATTATTACCAATTCAAAATTTGTTAAAAGACGAAATAGTTAAAATAGTAGAACATTTTATTAGCAGTCATTCAAAAGGATTAAAACAAGGCGGCCAAAAAATTATTGATAATTATGGTGGGCCATTAGATATTAGAAAATGAGTGGTAGAAGTAATGGATCAGGATTATTATGAAAAATTAGACACTTCAATAATTTACTTCGACGAATGATGCGAAATCTACAATATGGTTACAAACTGAGTTATTGAAAATTGCGAATATTAAGGAGAATAAGAAAAATGACTAAACAAGAATTAACTTTAAAATTAGCAAAAGACGTATTCGATTATGCAGCAGAAATGGAAAATTTATTATGCCAAGATGGCGAATATATTTATGAATTAGCAGTAAAAGAGCAAACTGAATTATTAGAAATTATTAAGAATACACCTGAATTATATCCTTGATCCAAGGCAGAAAAGCAAACTTTGGATTCTTGATTAAATTTCAAAGGTGAAATTATAAATTGAATTAATCATAATTTAAAAGAATGAATAGACGCAAAATATGGAGTTTAAAAATGATAAAAATTAAATTAGAATTATTGCCTTTTGAAAAAAACGACTTGCCTGAAGAAGCAATATGTCAAGAAGTATTAAATTATGTTTTTGAAAACAAGGACACCAGGGGAGGACGCCCATTTGCGGACTGAATATTAGATAATTACAATAATGACTTTAGTGTGGATTTAACAATCGATCAATTGTATAATGAATTATTTAATGAATTACAGGAGAATTATGAAAATTGGCCTATGAATTTAACTGGCTGGCAACAAAAGGCCCTAACTTCATATATATGCAATGAAATCTGGCCTTACTTGGTAATTGAGGCAACAGCAGATTACTCTAATGGCATATTCTCGAAACCAAGAATAAAATGTGGGTAATTGTATGGAAAATAATATTTATTGATATCACTATGAAAAACACAAAAGCAAGGCAATTGATAGATATATTGACTGAATGATTTCCTGATATGATGATTATTTAAAAACAGATCATAAAAAATTAAATGTGCATAAAATTTACAGTGGATTTTTAACAACAATAATTTACAAAAAAATATCTGTAATAAAGA
>CYGL01000695.1_pt1 | contig 11098 bp, 13 predicted proteins | sample 485531 | NCBI WGS metagenome assembly CYGL01 (sample SAMEA3497897, study PRJEB9818) | human gut metagenome | reverse complement strand
TTTCTGTCTCAATGACTTGTTTGAAATTTTAAAGAATAAACAGTCGTTGTGGGAACTAAAACACACTACTAATTAACGGTAAGTATTCTAATGCGTATCGTGAAATAGTTTGATAGTTACCGTTCCTAAAGCCCCTTTCTCAATCCGTGTTCAGTCGTGTTGAGCCTTGATAGCTTGACTAAATAAAGTGCAAAATACTTGTTTTGGTACTAGCTATACTGAAATTATTGATAAAGAATTTGCATATCCTAAACACAGCCTTAGTTGGTATTAAAATTGACAGTGAATACTTCGGTAATGTTCCTACTAGAAACTATGAAATTAAAGGCTTGATTGTCAAAGTTCCTAGCAATTACAATCCTGAAACGCATACCTACACTTCTGACTTTTGGGACGGTTCATTTAAATTAGCGTGGACTAACAACCCTGCTTGGGTGTTTTATGATTTAGTTACCAATACCCGTTATGGTATGGGTAAACGTTTGCAGGACTTTAATATTGACAAATGGCAATTATATGCGATTGGACGCTATTGTGATGAATTAGTGCCTGACGGATTTGGTGGCACAGAGCCTAGAATGACTTGTAATATTTGGATCACAGATCAACGCAAAGCCTATGATTTAGTCAATGATATTTGTTCTATTTTCCGTGCAATGCCAGTGTGGAATGGGCAAGCATTAACAGCCATTCAAGATCGCAAAGCCGATCCAGTATGGACTTACACTAATGCAAATACAATAGGCGGATTTACTCGTCAGCGTTCAGCTCGTAAAGCACGGCATAACACAATTCAAGTTGAATATATTGACGCTAGTGACTTTTATGAGAAGAAAATTGAGAGTGTTAGTGATGACTTATTAGTCGCTCGTTATGGTTTAAATGTTAAAAAGATTACAGCGTTTGGTTGCACCTCAAGAGGACAAGCCTATCGTACAGGGCGTTGGATTTTAGAGACTGAAAAACTGGAAACTGAAACCGTTACATTTACTGTTGGGCAAGAGGGGGTAATGCACTTACCCTATGATGTGATTGAAGTTGCCGACAGCCAGTTCGCAGGTGTAAATGTGGGCGGTCGGATATTGGCAGTCAATAATACAAAAGTCACACTTGATAGATCTATTGAAATTGATGACAACAGCTATTTATCTTATGTATCCGCAAAAGGTATTACTGAAAATGTTAAAATCGTTAGTTTTGACAAACAAAATAACATTGCGACGGTTGCTAAGAATTTGAATGGCACGCCTGAATTGACAGTATGGGCTTTATCGACAAAACGTATCACGACAGGGTTATATCGTGCTATATCTATTAAAGAAAATGATAACGCAGACGGTAAAACCTACACAATCACTGCTTTACAACACGTTCCTGAAAAAGAGGAAATTGTTATCAATGGTACTCACTTTGATCCTAAACCCCAAACGGTTTACGGCGATGTTACGGGTGCAGATATTAATTACAATGGTTCTCGCTTAACATTGAATGGGACAGTTAATGGTTCGTTTAATGTTTTAAGTTCAAACAGTATTACAAACTATACTGTGTAAAACTTTTAAAAAAATGGCTCTTTGGTTTATATACGAAAAAGGTTTACCTACGCCTGATATTACAGTTGACGATTTAGAAAATGGTGAATATGAGGCTCAAATATTAGCGTATAACGACAAAAACCAATTATTAAATCAATATACTAAAACATTTACAATCAATAAACCACCTATTGTAACTGGAATTGAAATTAAAAGCCATTTATCTAGCGTTGTTTTAACTTGGGATTTTGTTGACAATGATACTCAAACTGAAATTTGGTGTAGCGAAACAGATAATATTGACACTGCTCAATTAGTAGAACGTATTACAGGCGTGCATTACACACACGCAGTCGGTGCGAAACAAATACGCTACTATTGGCTACGAAACAAACGTGGTATAAATGTAGGCAAATTCGATCAAGTGCAAGGTCGTAAAGGAGAAAGTGGTGTTGATATTGATACTGAATTGGAAGTATTAAATAAAGAATTGAGTAAGAATATAGTCAATGAAATTATAGATGTTGCTTTACCTGCTAGAAAATTAGGTTTAACTAAATATGTAAGTAATTTAAATGTAAACGTATATCAAGGTCAAAAGCAAGTCTATGATGAAACGACAAATAAAACTTACAATTGGAATGGTACAAAATACGTTCCAGTAGAAATAGATTTATCCGCAAGTAAAATTAAGGGTCTTATCCAACCTAATCAGCTTGCACCAATCCCAACAACAAAATTAGATGGAAAATTAACTGACGCACAAATTCAGTCGCTTAATGCCACTAAACTAGTTGGAAATATCAATATTGCTCAAATTCCATCAATCCCTACAAATAAATTGACAGGGTTATTGAGTGACAGCCAATTGCAAAATATTTCAGCGACTAAAATTACAGGCACACTGGATATTTCAAAAGTTCCTAACATTCCTACAAGTAAATTGACTGGTACAGTTGGAGCTAATCAGATTTCAGCCAATTCTATTGGCACAAATCACTTAGGGGCAAATGCAGTAACTGCTCAAAAAATCCTAAGCGGTGCAATCACTTCTGAAAAGATTACAAGTAACGCCATTACTGCAGATAAAATAGCAAGTAATGCTATCACTACAGCTAAACTTAGTGCGAATGCGATTACTGCACAGAAAATCGCAGGAAATGCCATTGAAAGCAACCATATCAAAGCAGGTGCAATTGTTGCAGGTAAATTAGCAAGTAATTCTGTAGTTGCTAATAATATTGCAACGAACGCCATCACAGCCACTAAGATAATGGCAGGTGCTATTACTGCAGAAAAACTATCCGCAAATAGTGTGGGTGCGAATGCTATCCAAGCAGGAGCAATCGGTACTGAAAAATTAAGTGCTAATGCGGTTGATAGTGGAAAAATTAGAGCAGGTGCAGTTACCGCAGATCATTTACGAGTAGGACAAATATCCGCCGATAAATTAGCAATCGGACTGGGGGGCAATCTTTTCTACAACCCAATCTTTGCCAATAACGGTAACGGTTGGACTATGTATGTTGATACAAACAACATAGAAAATAATAGTTGGGGATTTAATAGAAATACTGGGCGTTGGGACGGTCACAGCTATTTAGATACGGAAAATCAATTCAGATGGGAACGTTCAAGAAAGAATACAAATGATGGTAACGTTCGCTTAGGTGGACTATATCAAGATATTAAACTTGTAAAAGATAAATATTATTGTTTTTCAGCATACGTGGGCGGACACAGAGCATACCAAGATTTAGATATTGAGAATGGATCTGTTGAGGTAATCCATAAATCTTGGACTGGTAGAGGCAGACAAGGTGGCTTTGAACAGGTCGTAACAGGGACAGAAGAAGAATATCGCATATTTATGATATTTAAAGCTAAAGCGAATAACGATACAAGTTACAGGTTCATAATCAGACAATGGGCGAATGGTCGTCAGAAAAATCCTTTTGTGTTTATCCGCCGTCCAATGCTTGAAGAATGCACAGAATATAGCAGACAGCCTAGTGGTTGGGTAAATGCAGGGGTAACCTCTATTCACGGTGGTTCAATTATAACGAATAGTATTACAGCAGAGAAAATTGGTGCAAATCAAATTACAGCTAATCACATTGCAGGGGATACTATCACAGCACGGCATATCGCAGCTAACAGTATCACTGGCGATAAAATTGTTAGCCGTTCTATTACTGCAGACAAAATAACTGTGCAAAAAATCAGTGTAATTAGTTCAGATTTAGGCTCAATTACAGCAGGTTCTTTAAAAATAGGTAGTTTCGAATGGAAACTATGGTACAATGTTTGAAATACAACAAACTGGCGGATTTAGATTAATCAGCCGAGATGCAACTGGTGGTATAGAGTTATCCAGTGCGACTAGGGCGTTACACGTTTGGAATGGTGCTAACGAAGTAGTGCGAGTAGGTAAACTTAGTTAAGGTAACAGATATGTATTATATTGAAGAACCAATAGCAATAGATAAATCTTTTACAGAAAAACCTATAATGAAATGGCATATTATAGGGCGTTTAACTGTTGATTATATAAACAATAATACAACAATTGAGTTAGCAAGTTGGACGAATAAACAGGCTTTTTTAAATCGTGAACAAAGTTTAGTGAGCTTTTTAACAATAAATGATAGCCCACGATTTAGTGTAGATCCGAGCTTATTTGCACTAAGAGCCTTGACAACAGTCGAGGGTTCGCCTTTTTATCATAAACAAGTTAAATGCGACTATGATTTAGATCACGTTTCGCAAGTGTGGGGATAATTATGAGTGATCACGGCTTAATGACAATGCGTAACGGTAACGTGTTTTTCCATACAGATAACTCAAATACTGTGTGTTTAGGATATGTTGATATTGCAGGAAGTACTGGTTCATTTGATATTATTTCAGAGAATATTGAAATCCCCGAAGATAAAAACTTTTGGTATATACCTACAATATTACAGTTAGATTACCCATTACCCGATACTGAAATTTTAGCTATTGTAATTGACAATAGATTAATTGGTTTTGAGTGGGGGCATTGGTCGAGACTTAGATTAGGTTATTGGGGTAATGAGAACAATAATGGAATAAGGGTTTATTATGGGTATTACTAACGGAATTAAAATTAATAATAAAACGTTAAACAATAATAATATGTTTAAATTTGTCACAGTTATTGATTTTAACGTTGATGAAAATTATTTATATTTCCCTATGCGTTTAACTGTTGAAAATGAGGATCAATTGTTTAGAAGATTTGTACAATTAGGTAAATTTAAACAAGAATTTGAATTTTTAGACTTTGCGTATGACATTTATAAACAAGTAATATCACAAACACCTAGATCAGTAGATACGAATAACGCTTGGCACGATGATAAAACAGAGGGTAAAAGCGAATTAATCGTTTGGTTTAAAACAAGTAGCGAGGGCTTTTCTGACTGGTTTTTTTGGTAAAGGTAGAACAAAGTTACCCTGGTACTATAAAGGTCAAGAGGGATATAAAAGATACCTTACTGAACCTATGTTAAATTATCTTATTAATATTTTATATTTTTATGACAATCTTGGTAAAGGTAATTTTGAAGACAGAACATATATTCCAGTAGATGAAAACTTATTTGACAGAGTGCCTAGCGAATTTGTAGGAACTTTGCGTAGAAACTTTTTGTATTTTGTTAAACCGTTTGGGACAGATTATTTTTCATCATTTCAATTTACACAAAATGCACGTCAGAAAGATATAGGAAATCTTCGTACAAAACCAATAGTGCATAGCTATTACCCCGATGGAAAAATAGATCAAACCTCTTTACAACCTAATCAAAAAGCGTATGCAAATTCATTCAGATTATATGTATATGATACTTCTTCATCATCGTCATCAAGTACAGAAAACTATGCACCTCCTAACATAAATTTGTCATATTTCCCTATACTTAATAACTATGATTATGGAGCTATACATTATTTTAACCCTAGTATAGATTATGCTACAAGTCATAATGAGTTTGTTATAGCGAATGGAAGTAACGATCCATCTAAAATTAAAGGGGATCTTGTAACTAAAAGAGAAGTACTAAAAAATAAATTAAAAGTATTTAATTCTCAAGAGTTACCAATGCGAATAGCAGGAGCAGTGTCATTAAGTGGGCGTTTACAATGGTTTGCAAAAGGCTATAAATATCAAGATGATACTAAATATTCTAATCTTCGATATGAAGATAAAGAGGGTTTTTTAAGAGTATCTAATATTAATTTTGATTTGTTTAAAAGTGCAATGCCAGTACAAATACATACGCCACCTGCGAGAGAATTTCATATAACATCTTCTTATCAAAGCGGTTTTCCTGATGAAAGAAAGTATAATCCGACCTATATATTTTAGGGTTAAAGAGTCCACATACATTAGATGTTATTTTTACTCACGTTGAACCAAACGAAGCACATTTTACCTTTTGTTTTAACAACATCAAGCAAAGTCACATATTTTTTTATAGACGTAATCTATTATTGATGATATATTAAATAATCATCAAAACTACTTTTTCGCATTCAATACCTTTACATTTACAAAAATAAATAGGAGAAACAAAATGCTAGTATTTTTATTTGATCAAACTAATTAATTTCTGTGATTAATAAGAAAAAGAAGAAATTACAAGAAGAAACTTTAGTTTAATTACAGAGACGAAGAAAAAGAAAAAATCCAAGAAACACTTAACAATAAAGGTTATTTTTGGAGAATTGACAAATATACAGTTGGGGCAAGTGGCTCACAACCAACTGAAAATCACAAGTGGAACGATAAAACTCACGAATGGGAAATTGACGAGGATTTAGTCCAGAAAAACTTAGAAGAGAAACGGAAGATTTTGTGGGAAAAGATCAAGGAAAAACGTTTAGAAGCAACAAAAACTGGCGTGGAAGTTACACTGGCTAACGGAGAAATCCGCCATTTCCATACCGATCAAGTCGCACGACAAGAATATGATGGAATGGGGCTTAAAATTCTGTTAGATACGTTTAGACCGAGACAATGGAAAACTATAGAAAATGATTGGATTGAATTTGATTTAGAAACATTTAAGAAATTAGCGGTTGCAATTGAAGAAAAAACAGATCACGATTATAAGAATGCGGAACTCTTGAAAGCACAAATTGATAAATCGCTTGAGCCTGAAAACATTGATTTAGATCAAGGTTGGAGTAAATCTTATGTGTAAATATACAGTATCACTATAAACACTTAAAAGGAAAACAAAATGCAATTTAACAAAGTAAACAACCCTATCTATACAACGATTACCCATTTCTCGCACCAAGAGGATAACTCTATCAGTGCAAAATATGTTGTGGGTACTGGGGAAGATAAAGACGGACAAATCACTAATTTTGTAGTTATGTGTGAAACCTACAAATACATTCCTGCTGACAAAGCATTAGAGCTTACAAATGCACCAATGACAAAAGACGATTTAGGCAAAACGCCTAATGAGATTATGCTTGATCGTATCTACCGATACTTGAAAGAAACAAATCAAATTGTAATTTAGATTGAGGTACAAAATATGGAAAAGTTATTGTGGGTTGTATGGTGGTTAGTTCAAATTATTTGTATCATATTCTTTGCAATAACAGTTTTCATTTTGTAAAGATAAAAAAGAACCCCTAGTCAAAGCGATTAGGGGTTTTCATACATAAGGAACCTAAGGAATATACATATAACCAACAAAATTAAAACAAGCATTTCACTCTATTTTTAACTTTGTAACCAATATCATATAACATCTTATTTGCGTAGTCAATATAATAATTGTAATTTATATCAAGAGGAAGTGTTGGCGGTAAATCTAGCAACAATTCAGCGTTGTCAGACTTAGCCACTTTATTACCATTTTTAGCATATTGTAAGCAGTCTTGACTTTCTGTTGAAATATAAAACCGTGCGATACGCCCAAATTTTTTACCTCTAAATACGCCCCCACCTCTCACTGCTCTAACTGACAAAAATTGTTTAATATCTGTGCAATTTTTAACCGTTTCTTCAATAGGTATATTTTTTGTCAAGTAATCCACTACTGCGTTACGACAAATTAAAAAGTCAGGGGTTACTTTCAATTTAAAATTGCTTGGATCCGTAAACCAGTGATCGGCAAAGCCACCTTTACGTTTTGCACCTTTGATAATTTGACAATTTTCATCTGATTTAACCGCAATGTAATTATTAACATTTGCTGAATAAAGGGCGTGATAGAATGTATCTTCTGTTGTGAAATTACAATCTTTTTCCCATTGGCGAACAATAGAATTTACTGTATCTAACTGGTTTTTGTGATAGTACATTACTATACCGTCAGTATTACCACTAACTACTTTAATCCCAGCAAGATCTAATCGTTCTATTAACATTAATAAAGAAAGCTGACCTGTTAAGCACACGCTAATCATCATTTCAGGGGCATAGACTTTCGAATATGAACTACCTAGCTTGCCATATAGTCCATTAATAACGATTTTTTTACTGTTCGCCAATTGTTTCTGTTCAGCACGCTCACTAGGGCTTAAATTTGCGTCGTTGGAACGTTTTTTGTGTTCTAGGCGAGGATTTACTAGCTCAAGCTCATATACCTCTAAAAATACGTCCCCAATTGATTTAGGAGCATATCTATTATTGATAATTATGCGTGGGTAAAAACTATCTACATCTACATCTCTCAATCTGTAATTTTCATCACAAACCACGGTTTGAGCTTTTTCCTGTGAATGTAAACCCCCAATTCCTAATTTGTAATCGGTTGTTCCAATTCTGATTTTAAGCTGAGCCACGCTTTCTGGAATTGTAGGTTTACCCGACTTATTCACTAGATATTCAGCGTTGTTCACAGTCTCTAACACATTTGTTAGTAAATCTGTAGAAAACTTAATATAACTTGGGGAAAAGTAACGTAAGATTTTCCCACGATAATTCATAGGCTGAGGTAATCGTCGTCCTAGGCGTTTTTCTACCAATTGAATAGTAACACGTTCTCCGATTTGAGCATCAGAAAGTGAGCGTAGATCCATATTGAATTGCTGGCTCATAAATTTACGCATTTCAATTTCTGTATGCAAATCACATTTTAAAGAATACGTATTTACAATATCTTTGATACAGTAATTGTAAACAACGGTTATTTCTTCATCTGTCAATTTTTGATCAGGTTTATAAGGCAAATCTTGTAGTCTTTCGCATAATCGCCGAGCTGAATACATTTTCAAGCTAATTTTGTTAGGATCAGGGGCTATTTCAATCAAATCGTATGTATTAATAACCAGTTTATCGTTGTGAGAATATCTATCTTTAATATCCCACCACCGCATTTCATTCTCAATTAAATCTTTTGACAACTTGTAAAGACTATCATTTGTTGCATTTGCCGATAAGAAATGCCGTAGCATAAGAATATCATAATTATTTGAGTTAAACCCAACCAACACAAAATTTTGACAAATAAAAGCTAGTTCTGTTATTTGGCTAAATGGCTGATTATTGCGTTTCTCAAAGGCAACAACATATTTACCTTTAAACAAGAATTGAATTAAGAAATAATTAGGATAGGTTTCAATATCAAATTCTACTTCTTCCCCATATCCAATAAGCTCTTGGCAACCTTGCGTAGCAAGATATTGATTTAATGCTTTAATCATCTAAAACTTTTCCTATATACCCACGTATTAAATTACTTTCTGACAAGAAAGACATTCCTCTTTCGTTAGTTTTGAAATATTTACCCCAAAGTAACGCCATTTTTAAATGACGATATATACATTTAAAAATAAACGGCTCATCTGTAAAACTAGGGTAATGTATTTCTGAATTTTCAGCTTGACAAAAAGTGTTATTAAAAAATACTGCATTTTGTAAACTAATTTTCTTGATTAAATTAATTTGCTCTTTAACTAACACTGGAATTTCAATATTTGGCACTTCCCATACTCTATCTAGCGTTGCGACTAAGCGATTATAAACACTTGCAATTCTTAGTGTTTGATTGTGTGCTAGATTTGGCATATAAAATTTCAAGCCGTTTGAAAATTCAATCAGTATAAATTCATTCACTGCTCCCATACCCACAATTTCTTGTTTTTTAATTTTATTGAAATAAATTATAGCCGATAACGGACAAAGCTATTGTAGGCATAATTAAAATACTAAAGCACCTTGTATAATATTGTATTTGTCAGTAACAAATTAGCGTTCCATTGTGAACAATTAATGTTTCGCAATAAAAAGTCAATATTCGCCTCATTAGTAATAGGTTGCACATAACCCTCTGCAATACTACAGAAGTACTTTAAAAACACAAGGACTTTCATCGCTATTTAACGGCTGATTGAGCATTAAAAAAAGCTAATTGTGCGATTTAAACTGTCAATAGGTAATGTTTCAATATTGTAATATGTTTCGTCAAGATGAACAAAAACTTTATCGTCTTTATTAATAATTACGCTTTCGCCTTTAACATTACTTAAAACTGTTTCTAACTGATACAAATCAATGCAACAGTCAAAAGGAATATCAATTGGCATTTCAGCTTGAATAAACCCATTCCCAAAATACAATATTCCGTCTTTAACAACACCGTATTTTTCACAAGGCAAACCTTTACTTTTCATCAAAGGTTTTAACACTTTCAATTTGTCAATAATAATTTACTCATTCTCAAGCTCCAATTCATCGCATATTTTTAAAATTTCATAAGCAGTTTGGCGAGCTTGCTCAATATTCAAAGTAATATATGCTGAATAAAACATTTCATTTTCAATACAAATAAAAACTGTACTAGTGCCACCGCCATTTGGTAATACCGTGATGACATCTTCATTATTGTTCTTTTTAATTTGCATAATTCCCCCTTAGAAAGTAACAGATTTGATTTCAGGATATTTTTTATTAATATGCACTGTAATTATTGACGGTTTTTTCAATCCGTCAGCACGCCCTAACACCTCATACACCCGATCAGGACAAGGATCTGCTGAACGTTGACCCCACCACATTTCCGCTTTTTTCCGAGCATATCCTCTATGCTCAAAGCACACATATTCTTTATAACGAGACATACCGCACAGATATGTAACCTCAAGTGTAGGTATTCCACCATTTGCTGATTTATGTTCATTGTAAATCACTTGATCCACTGGAATTAGTTCATATTGAGGGGTTGTATCTTTGATCAGTTCAAGACTACTTGCTGTCTCAAATATATTGTTCTGAAAAGTGAATTCTGTGCCACATACTTCACAATAACGAGCTTTTGTATGGTTATAGCAATTACATTCTTTGCATACTTTAACGGGGGCATCTCCACCGCCACCACCTTTCCTTTTTTTACTCTTAGGAAGATTTGGATCATTGATACACCCTAATCGCTTAGTGTTTCCTGCGAAGTCAAGCACTAAACAATTCTCTTTTGTTGGGTAAGGTCTACGTCCCCCGTACCTAAAATTTGCACCCATAAGCCAACCGATTGTGTTGGGACGTAAAATACCAATTAAATCTATTTTAGGATTAT
>CYGL01000694.1_pt1 | contig 11107 bp, 14 predicted proteins | sample 485531 | NCBI WGS metagenome assembly CYGL01 (sample SAMEA3497897, study PRJEB9818) | human gut metagenome | reverse complement strand
GACGAGCGTACCCCATCTCGACTGCTGTCTGAATAAGCTGATTCTTAAATTCAACTGTCGCCATATTGGCATTTTCAATAGACTTCCAGTCGATTAGTTTAACCGATCCCTGTGATAGTGCCTGAGCAAAATTGTACATTGCTCGAGAAGCTTCGTTCGCATTTGCACCAGAGGCAGCAGCTTCATTGGAAATACCCTGAATTGCGGCCACCGCTTTATCAAGGCTTACGCCAGCATTGGTAAACTTGCCAATGTTAGCAGTCATATCGGAAAAATGAATTAAATGGTTTTTGTCAGCATAGGTATTCAGCTCATCAAGATATTTACCAACTTCTTCAACAGAAGCCCCAGTAGCGTTCATGATATTCTGAACTGATCCCATTTTGAGTTCGTACTCTTCAAAGCCTTGAGTACGAGGCTGAATGGCAAAGGTGTTTATAATGTTCTTGCCGAGACCGAGAAGTGAGTTGGTAATATTGCTTATCGCGGTAATGCCAGCTACCTGAAAAGCTGAAAACTTAACAGATGCGATATCGAGTCCGTTACTGACCCCAGAAAAGTCAATTTTATCAGAAACCTTTTGAAGTGAGGTTAATCCGGCTTCAGCACCCTTGAACTTAAGCTTGTCTTTAAGCTTATCAAGAGTTGAAATGGTATTCTTAACATTAGATTCGAAGTCCCTATTATCGAACTTCATCTCAACTACTTTGCTATCAACAGAAGTGCTCATAGAGAGATAACCTCCTTCCAAACGTCATGAACCAATTGAGAAAATATCGGGTCAATCGCCGGATTGATGTAATCCCTACCTTCAACCCATCCGCCATTTCGAGTTCCATGTCCGTACTGCAGAATAATGGCAATATTTACATTCTTATTAATATTTGTGTTAAGAAATTCAATATTCGCACCACTAGATGTAATAACAATTCTGTAGTCCCAACTAGCTGCGGTTGTTCCGCTATCAACCGGGGTTGCAGAAGCCAAAGCGGCTACTCCTCGTTGACCATACTTATCAAACACGCCCTTATCCAAAGCTTTTTGACAGCGTTTAAGCCATTTTTCAGCTCTTTTAAAATCTCCTTTTTCTGAAAATGAGATACGCACTAGCGTCACCCCTTACTATGAGCCTTAGCCCTTCGTTGAGCATTAAGAGCACGCTGTTGTTTTGCAGCAGCACTCTTACTCATTTTCTTACTAGGAGAATTCTTAATACTGCAAACTCGGATCAAAGTAAGCAGTCGATTAATGTGCCATTTTTCACACTCAAATGGAATTCCAAATGAAATCATATAAAAATAAATGACTTCAGCAGTCATAATTTCTCGATTTCCCCTAGGAGCACCACCGTTTTCTCTGAATGTAGTGGCTGTCATAGGAGCAGCAATATAATCGTTTATCTGCTTATAATTGTCATTAGTAAGACAACTAAAAACTACTGAATCAACACGATTAATTGTCATGCATTTCACATAATCGATCATTTCTTCTGGAGTTTTTTCGTCTCTAGTTAGAAATGGCTTATTCCATTTGGATTCCCATTTGGAAATAGAAATCAAAGAATGCTCGAGAACGAGTTTGCATGAATCAACATAAGAAAACATCTCATTTTCGTTATCCCAAATCTCAGTTCGAGGTATCTCGATCTCGAGCATTCAAATCACATCCTTAACTAATTCTTGGCCTCAGCCATGGCGATGATCTTAGCGGTCTCATCGCTCGAAAGCTTCTTATCCTTCGGAACGATACCGTTGATAAACTCAGCAGCAGCCTTAGAATCCTCAATAAGCTCCATAAAGAACTTATCATATGCAGGGGTCTCAGTAAAAGCCTTCGAAATCTCAGGAGACTTAACAAATCGACGACCATCCTCAGACTTCTCACCGTAAGCCTGCATGATAATCCGATTGAACATGTCCATGATCTTAGGACCATCGTGTGAATCAATCAACATCTGAATCTCAGTGTAAAGGCCTCGCTGAGTGCTAAGTTGAAGCTGCATAATCTCAGACTCGGTAAGATTGAAGTAAAAATCCTCAGTGCGATCAACACCGAAATAGTCAGTATACGTGATAGTCTTCTTATACATTAGAAGATTCTCCTTTCATAATCCCATTTTGATTAAATATTAGACCTATCGCTTACAGCCCTGCCCGAATCGACGGTATTCAAAGCGGCGGTCTTGAAAATCTGAATAACCTCAGACGGAAGAGGAAGCGTCGGATCAGTAGTAGCATCACCAAACAGCTTCTTCTCAAGGGCAGTAAGAGCAGCCTTAGGCGCCGTCAGAGAGTCAATCGTGATCGTGGATATAGACTTGTAACCCTCAACGGCAACCGGAGTAGTATCGAACTCCCAAGATAATGTAATCGCGTCAGGCGAGTCATTAACAGTCTCATAAGCCTTCTCGGAAGGAGAAGCAGTGCAGCCATAAATTAGATGCAGCTTATAGCCGTCGTCAGCATTGCTGATCGTATCGTTGCCAACATTAGTACGATAAGCAAGACCGAAAGCAGTTCGAGTCTGCTGCCCGAGATAAAGGCCCTTAGTACCCTCTGGAGTCGCCGTGCCATCGCACTGACCAAACTCCTCGGGATACATATAAGCCTCAATAGTACCACCGAAAGTCTCAGCAGAACGCATAGAAGCATACTTCATGTTATCAGCGTACAGATCATTAGCCTCAGCGCCATCAGGGGACTCAGTAATACCGGTAATACCATTCCATGCGACCACCCTTACCATAGGCACCGTCGGAATTCTGAAGATACAGCGCGCAATGGTCTACACCATTCTCATAATAACGCTGACCGGCCTTATCCCAAACAAGGGCTTTAGAAGAAGCGGGTTCAGACATAATTTACTCCTTAATAATAAAGATAAAACACATCGTGATTAAGACCATCAGATATGTAATGTCGTTCAAACGTACATGACTTAAGTCGTGTAAGAGGCTCGAAGAATTCACTATCCGGGTCTTCGTCAATAAGAATAATCTCATATCGACAATTGAACGTATAAGATGTATTATCCGCAAACCTGGTATTTCCAGTACTTCGACTGAATCGAATGCACGGATATTTCATCTTTACGTTCTCTGGAGGTTGGAAATAAACCTTATTATCCCCCATGATTTCTTGCAATGTACTCTGTAAGTCTACTCTAAGACCCATTATACACACCGCCAAGCGTAAGAATAAGACGAGGAGACTGAACCTCAACAGAAGTAACAGTCCACCTCGTCCCTGCAAATTCTACGCATTTAATATCAGAGAAATGTGCTACGGCATACGGGTCTGCAATTATACTAACAACGTTATTACAGGTAATGTTGCCATTAACATCATTATCAACTGAATATCTTCGAGACATCCTAGTGATATCCCCATAATAATTTCGAGAAGTCAGAATCGTTTTCCAACTACCAGGTCGATCTTCTCGTTCTACAGTCTCTCCGAAAAAACTTTAACCCGTAGAATTTTCCCATTTTGATTCATCCTAGCGACCGCTGGTCTTCTGATCAGCATCAGACGGATCGGTCCTGGTCACCGAATCGGTATCAGCGGAAAGAGTATTATCGACATAGTGCTCAACGACCATGGCAGAGTAAGGAACCGTAAGAGCACCGGAGATACGAGTCTCAATCAGATACTTCTCCTGGTTGTAGTCGATATCGAAGTCATCAAACATGGACACAGCGCCGCCCTTATCGGTACCGATGTTGTAATCATTGAGATTAACGATAACAGCATCGACAATAAGAGTCTTACCAGTAAGGGTCGTCTCCTTAGCAGAAGGCGTACGCTTTAGATCCTTCATGACCTGAACAGGAACAATATCGGAAACGCAGAGCGCAGCACAAAGCTCCTGCTTAGACTTGTAGATTCGACGGCCTACCTTGTCCTTCTGCATAAGCAAACGGTTAAGATTGCGCTGAGTCGTAAACATCAGCGGATTACCAGAACCCTCATAATCCTCGAAGCCATAGACGACACGCTCCTCAAAATCAGCAGCAAAGGTGCTATTATCAGGCTCAGCCTTATAGCCCTTGGTAATCTTAATCGAGTAGAAGGGATCATCGTTAAGAACCGAGCGAATATGATCCTCGCTGATCTTGTCATCACTACCAGACTCACGGCCGTCGCCGATGACGACAGCGCGAGCAATCTCCTCCTCGAGCATCATACGCATTTCCTGACGGAGAATACTTACAATATCCATCGTAGTAATATCAAGAATATCATCACGATCAAGACGCTGCTTCTTATACACCGTCTGCGGGGTCGTGGTGCGCTTGAGCAGGGGGAACACTTCCTCCTTCTTCTTCTTACCCTTGATGTAGCCTCGAGCACGAGCCTCGTCCTCAGTGATGTTAGCAAAGACAGACTTGACTCGAGAGAACGGGGTATGAGAAACCGAGTTCATGACACGAGAAACCCACTCAGTATTGCGCTTGACAAACTTAAGACCGTTGCCGCCTGCGGTCTGAAAATCAGGGAACAGGTAATCGATGTTACCGATACCATAGTTGGTGCCTGGAGTGCCATTGTCAAGATGCGCCAGGAACTCGTCGCAAACAAGCTTATCAATATCGGCACCATGTGCAAGGAACGACTTCTTAAGGGAGCCATAACGGCTCATATCTGCGATAGCCTTATCGAAATCGCAGTCCATACCGAGAGAATGCTCGAGAGTCTCGTCGTTCTCCTCAGTGTTATCAAAGATGTTGTGCTTCATGTCAGAATTTCCCTTCTCGGAATTATCAGACTCATTACTAGAGCCATTTTCGATAAGATAATTGATCAAGCCCTGCATTACCTCACGCTGATGAGGGTTCATAGAATTAAGAACGTCCTCAACAGTTTCATCTTCAGCAGGCTTCTTATTAGAGTTATCATCCGAATTGTCATCCGCGTGCTCTACAGTCTCAGTAGACTTAGACTCATCGACCTCGTCCGAATTACTCTCGTTATTCAGCATTTCTGCCATAAATTTCTCACTTTCATCGGAATGACCAAACCATATGGTATCATCGTCATTGTAAATCCGAATCTCATCATCCGATTCCATGGGTTCTCCATCTTCGGAATGAACCATAACAGAATCAATACAAGCGCCAGGGTTAGCGCCAGCAAGAACAAGACTAACCTCTCGAATCTTACCATGAACAACATCTTTACGGCCATCCATGCGCTTATTCTGCTTGAGATTATTTGCAAAGATCGACAACGAAGTAATATCCCTATGCTTTAGAAGCTTTTTAGCACGTTCGCCCTCTTCGGTGTCATTTACATAGCCGAAGCAATACATACCTTCTGGACAGTTCTTAAGCAGTGCGTGGCCTACAACATTCTTCATCTCGCTATGTTGATGATTCCAAACCAAAGGAACGGTTTTTCCATCATCTGCGGCCAAGGCGTTCTGTTTGATCGTTCGACCATCAGAACATGGAACTTCGTACTTACTAGCCCAACCAGAAAAATCATAATTTTCATCCATGTTGATCATTTCCCTCCATTCCTTTAATTTGTAATTACATTACTATTGCTCAAACGATTCTGAAACCCATTTTGATGTAATCTATATCTATTCATCCTGAGTCTCTTCCTCGGTTTGATCGTCATAGCCTTCTTGATCAGTTGCAGGGGCACTAAGGTTTGCATTTCGCAACTCATCGGCCTTAGGATCAGAAGAAGGTGTCATGCCAATAGCCTGTCGAATTTCATTACTCGTAGCAATCTCATTTCGAGTAAACTTATCAGCAATTTCTGCAATGTCACTGACAGGCATGAGCTTAAATGGGTCTCGAAAATACTTAATGTCTTGACCTTGAGTCCTTGCAGTAGGCGTGATAAACACCCTGGACATGTTTTCAGTCAAAGCAGACAATACCGGCTCGATAACTCGACTATTATAGTTGGTCATGACCTTCTCATCCGCCGTACCATTCATAATCTCAGGTGTAACACCAAGTTGACCATAGGCAAGGTTCGTCAAATACTCTACTTGCTTAAGCAAATTGTTCTCTACTGATCGATTCAACTGAGTAATGTGCTCTGTAGCATCAACATACGCAATTCCGTATTTTGATCCCTCTAGCTGACTCTCAATCGCCTTTCGACGTTCCTCTGCTTGATTCCTTCGAGCTTCAGATTTAATCGTATACGGAAGCTGAATGATAAGATCCAACTTTCCAGAACTAGTTTGTTCATCGACAACGTCAAGAAGATTTAATTTCCTGTTCAAACGAGTCATCAAGGAGTCATTTTTATTCATAATCGTATAAAAAGGATTTTGAATAATCGCTGCTTGAGTCTTTGGAACGATTACTTCTCTTCGTCGACCGCTACGATCGTCATATAGACTTATCTTTACATGTTGAGGAAAGAATTCAACAGGAATTCCAACACGCAAAGAATAAATATTATAACTTCCGTTATCTGGATCGGTTTCGGTTTCGATTGGAACAATTGCAATGCAGCCCTCATCGAATAGCGTCAATACTGCATCCTGAATCATTTCTCGACCGGTTTGGTCGATATTTGCTTCGGTACTAAGACACGCGTTAAGACTATCTTCGATCGTTTCAAGATAACGATGATCTGGATCGGTTCGAACATGCCGAATATCAACGGATGCGACATCCATTGCAATACGATTATAGATAGAATTTACAATCGACTGATCTCTGCCACGATAGTGGTAACTGTACATCTGTTGGCCAGTGTATACAATTGCGGGAGATGAGGAGCCATAATCTTCAGTAGGAGCGTTATCTTTCGAATCCTGACCTCTAAAAATATTCCAGGCGTTTTTCAGCCTAGATCGTAAAGGTTCTGGCATGCTACCTCCTTACGATTTTGACTGATACTTAGCTCGAACATCGCCGTATACTCGCTTCTCCATAGCATAGTAATGGCCGCCAGATGCAAAGTTAGTGATAGTTCCGACAGTCAGACCCATAATAGGTGAAATAGGAGCAGCCGGACTTGCGGCAAGAACAGCGGTCGTACTCAGTCCAAGAACGGCAGAAGCAGTCTTACGTTTAATATTTCGAGCTCGTGCTACACGATATCGACCATTCTTTACTTGATCTTCAGTCAATCGACCTTGCTTACGATCCAATTTATTTCCTTGACTTCTATAAGTCTGGAATGAATGTGTGCGCTGCTGTCGATAGTATGTTCGTGCTGCTGAATTTGCTGCATTCAACACTTTAAATCGCTTAGGACCTTTGTTAGTCCTATAGTCATTACGTAGTTGTTCTCGCTTTTCATTCTCAGCTTTTCGTTTATCGGAATGTGCTTTGACCGAAGATGAAACTTTCTTAGTAATAACACCCCAGTGCATACCTTTGACGCCATGGTGTTGAATAACTTCATACTCCATTATTCGAATGCCTCCTTGTTTAACTTATAAGCAATGTATGCGTCCATCATAGCAGCAACAGCATCGATCTTATCTTCTCTACGATACTTGAAAAGTTTTCGATTTCCGTTATTGTCTACTAGAGTAATACAATTTCCCATGGTGAACTTCATAAGTTGCTCGTCAAACAAAAGCATTCTTTCTTGCGCGAGTTTCTTTAGCTCTCCCAATGGCACAGATTCTGTTTTAGAACCCTGAATAACTTTCTCGATACCAAACGGTCCGTTTCTTGTTCCCAACGATTCACAAACGCCTTCGCATTGTATGGATCGTATCCAAAGCATCGAACATCATACTCAGTATCTATGATAAACTGATCCAAATCGTCATAGACTTCGTCCATATCGAGAACAGTTCCCTCCATAATAATAAGAGAACCCTCTTTTATGAACTCGTTATACTTTTCCCTAATAGCCAGAGGTAGACGATTTAAAGTAAGTGAAGTAATATAGTTCCTCGTTTTAACGCCGAAACGTTCTCCGCTCAAAGGAAATAAGAAAGTGAAAGCACAGAAGTCATCGCCTTGAGACAGGTCGGCACCCATAGCACACGGCATCTGCCAGAAATTCTGACGACGATGAACCTTTATTTCCTCATAGGTAAAGTAATACGTATAGCCTTCCATAGGAATGCCAAAACGCTTAGCCAAAATATCGTTTCGTGTTGCAGGAGCTTTCTCGGCTCGTTCAACATCCAACTGATAAGTCTCGTATGTGACTGTTTTACCAATGTTCGGATTCGCCTTTACCCACTTGGTAGGATCAGCGACTTCATCAACGCTATCTAGACGATACCAGAAAATAGACACATGGGGGTTTGAATACTCGCCCTTTAGAATGTCCATTAACTCCATTTTGATTGTATCGCCGCTACCATTACGTACGGTACCCTCTGAAGATGTAGCAATAATCAGATAATTATCAAGCTTAGAAGCACTCTGCTCAATAGCGCCGATAACGTCTTCTCGAATGTCGCAAGACAGCCATTCGTCCACAGTAGCATACTTGCATCGAAGTCCTTGCAATTTTGCAATTGTCATAGGACGAACTTCGATCAATGAGCCAGTAAGAAAATTCTCAATACCCTTTTTCGTCGATGCTAATTTCGCTCGGTTTGCTTTAGAACCAGTTGTGTTCTGCAATGAGCCAAGAGTAAGAAACTTAAACAACGGACCTTTCGAACGAGTAATAGCGGTTCGAATAGGAGACATTACCTCATCGGCCTGACGCATTGTCGGTGCTGTGGTAATCTGATGTGTTGTACTTGTATCCATGTTAAGAAAATATGTCTGAATACAAGAGTCGTACAATGACTTAGAAGCGCCTCGTCCAACGATGAGATACTGCCTGTTAATCAAACGTTTCTTGACCATTTTGGTCTTATGGATCAACGTTCCGTTCGGTTGAACCTCTGGAATACTACGCTCTACATAGTAATACCAGCCGAAGACTTGCTCTCCCCACAGCTTAAAACTATCGAGAAGATTAAGATCTCCACCATCGGTAAGAGTCATTTCATTTTCGCAGAAACGAATCCAGCCTTCAACAGCTTTGTCGTCGTAATAAACGCCGGGGTTGGAAATAAGCCAGTCGATACGATTCATTTCCATTGAAATTTCTTCGTTAACAGGAATTTCTCCACGAAGAACTGCATCTCGAAATTGGCCGTAATAAATAGGTACTGCTGTATTAGAAAGACTCATACGCGGCTCCTATTTTTTAACCTCTTCCGGGAACATTTTATTAAGATTCTTTTGAAGCAGAGTTGCTTGTGCATACACGCTGTTAACTGTCTTCATAGCATTAGCTGCGGTATTTGCATACTTGGTAGCGTTATCTACCAGTTCTCGCATGTTTTCAGCTTTTGACTTTTCAGAAGTAGATGCCATTACTGAAATGCTATTCAAAGTTTGCAAGCGATTATAAGCGTCCCTAAGTTCCTGACTGTCAAACAATTCACTATTGTTATATAGCACTTTAGCTGATTTAGTTTGAAGAACCATTTTCTTCTTTTGTTCAACAGAAAGTGTATCCCACGTTTCATCATTCGCAGCTTGTTTGCTAGCCTTCAGCTTCTTTGGCAGCTTTGCTTGACGCTTTGCAAGTTTAGCATTTCGACGCTTAGCCAATCGTTCCTGAACACGCTGCTGGATCTTTGAACCCTTTTTCTTTTGATCAGTCTTGGCTGAATGAGTACCTTTAGGAACGTATTCCTTAGTAATTACACCCCAGCGTTGACCCTTTACGCCATGATGAACGAGTACCTCTTCATTCATCTGTGAACTCACCTCTTAAAAGATTAGCCCTGCGCTTAAGATCTCCAAGGGCATGTGTCGTTAGGTTTTCTTTCTACCAAGTCATGAATTAATTTTGTAGAATCACCATAATGTATTGCGTTATGTGTTCTACGAGTACAACAAATAAGATTGTTCATGTCGAAAAGACAAGGATCTCTGTTTAAGACGTTCTCTTTTGTTATCGGATTAAGATGATGAATATAGATCGGTTCTCCGATAATCTCTCTATCAAGAACCCCCAAGTCACATCCGGAATCTCTGATGATTACTCGATTTCTAACTGATCTCCATTCAGGATCATGATACAATACTTGATTCAAATATCGACTAGAACCAAACGTATCAATTCCAACAGAAGAATGGACTCTTAGATACTCAAAGCGCTCCTCAAAAGTCTTAAGCTGTGAAAGTTCCAAATATGTTCTGCAACTCATACTGTTCCGCCATAAGATTTCATAGCTTCGACAGCTTCCTTCATGAGTTGCTCAACATGAGTTGCCGATTCCAGAGACTGTGTCTTTGCCTTAAGCAGTTCATTCTCATGAACCAACTTTTCTCGCTCAAGTTCCGCTCGTTCAGTACCAAGTTTCAAAAAATGAACGATAACGGCTGAAGATGCGGTGCCATCACGCAATTGTGATTCAGCACAGTCCATAGCAAGAGATATCATTTGATTCTCTTTGCCTTCTGGAGTAAGAGGTGGCATACTTCTTATAGACTTATCGTCAGTCTTATTACGTTTACCCATAAATATCTCCTCCTTTACTCGGCTTCATCTTCATTTTGAATTAGTTTATGTAGTGTTTTTAGGACCTATCCTGACTTGGTACCCTGCGTGAAAGGAGAAAAAAGCGCAATCGCAAAGATAGGTCCGAAGAACACTGCACAAAAATTAAGGATAGAGGGGCCTTGAGCGACCCCTCCCAAACATTAGCCACGAGCAGTGGTCGGTCCTTTTTGGCCCTGATAATGAGAATTGAGAGACGGATCTCCATAAGGATGAGCACAATAAGAATCAAGTCCGAAGAAACAGATCTGCCCGATTCGCATACCATACTTGATATCGATCGGATAGCGATTCTCGTTCTTCATCTCAAGAGTGATCTGACCCTTGAAACCGGCATCAATAAAACCAGCCGTAACATGAGTTGTAAGACCGATTCGACCGAGAGAAGACTTGCCTTCAAATCGTCCAGCAATATCATTCGGAAGCTTTACCGTTTCCTTGGTAGAAGCGATAACGAAATCACCAGGACGCATACGATAGCAACCATCCGGGGTTTCCGTAAGATCGACCTCGACATACTCGAGTCCATGAAGTTTCTTGTCATACGCAGTAATGTGACTCTCGACAGGGTACTCGTCAAGATCGCTAACCACCAT
>CYGL01000693.1_pt1 | contig 11108 bp, 10 predicted proteins | sample 485531 | NCBI WGS metagenome assembly CYGL01 (sample SAMEA3497897, study PRJEB9818) | human gut metagenome | reverse complement strand
GAATCGCAGTTGAAAAAACATATGTCGGGCGCGTGAGTAATCGCGCCATGCGTGATGAATTGTATCAGCGTGCCAACGAAGCCGCTGGCATGCTCGTACGACAGGTTGGCGAGGTGCGCGGCGGTAAAGGTCGCGCAATGGAACGTAGACGCTCGTTTAACATTTTCCGCACCGAGATGAGAATAGCGTCCAAGGGACAGCCGAGCGCGTTGGGTGAGCTTGGTCGGGAAAAAGTCAAGATTTTTTGGCGATACACACAAAACATATGGCAGAAACCTAATATTCCGCCGGACAAACGTTTGGAGGCTGTCATGAAGGCATATGACGCGGACTCGTTGAGTGAGCTTTTTGATACCATTATGGCGCGAAATGAAAAAGTGTTGCGATACGCAAAAACCATGAAAGCACATACGGGCGACTTGGAGGATTATACGGATACCGACGGCGGCAGTCCGATATGGCTCGTAGCGGTTTCCCCTGATGTGGTACGATGAAAACCCGTAAGGAATACAGGGTTGCGGCGATATTCGATACCGAAACAACGAATATCGGTGAGGGTACCGAAACGCGCGCATATCCGATATTGTACATTTTCAACGATTTGCGGACAACTCCGTTGGAATCGTATACGCCCGATACGGACGATGTACGTTTTTACCGTTATACATCCGAAGCGCTGGCGTACATTGATGATTTGATCGCGTATGGTCGCGCACATGGTTATGTGCCGATAATCGCGGCGTATAATCTCATGTTTGACATGCAAACTTTCATGTTGGAATTGGCGCAGTCGTATACGATCGAGGTCAACGCGCAGACCGCCACCAGCGTGTACACGCTTGATTTGTGCGTGGATGGTAATGTGGTGTGCCGTTTTTGGGATACGTTTTACCTTGAAATGGGCGGCCTACGCGCTATGGGTGAGACGTGCGGCTTACCTAAAGCGGTGGGCGATTGGGATTACTCGCTTGTACGTACACCCGAAACGCCATTAACCGAGGAGGAACTATTTTACGCGCGGCGTGATGTACAGGTGATACCGCAGTATCTGCAATGGCTGTTGCGCGCTAACCATTGGCTCACACCTGACATGTTGGGGTGCCGCGTGCTGACCAAAACCTCGCTTGTACGCCAGATGGCGCGCCGTGAGATTGGCGGCCGGCGCGTCACGTTGCAAGACGGTAAGAAAATCACGTTGCAACGCGCTTATGAAATGACGTGCAATCAAGAGTTTCCGAAAAACTACGAGTCCTATGCATTGCGTAAGGCATGTTTTCGTGGCGGTTTGACTTTTACGAGCGCGAAAACCGCAAGCGTTGTCGTTGATAACGTGGCCTCTTTTGACGTTACGTCAATGCATCATGCGTTCATCAACGGGCGACGCTTGCCGGTTAAATTCGCGGTTGCCCCGCCGGAAATTTTGCAAATCGCGTGTGAGCGCATCGTCGGTACACCGCTTGAAGATGTATTACGTAATTATAGTGACCCGTTTCGCACGGGGTTGCATGTTGCGATAGAGTTTACAAACCTTAGATTACGGGAAAACACATGTTTTGCCGATTGGGGCATTGCGATCTGCCCACGTTCCAAGTTCGTGAAAACGTTGCAGGCGGACACCGATTACAGCAACAACGAACGCGCGAAAACACAGGAAAACAGTATCAGGGCGCACGGCTACGTTGATAGTGCCGTTAATCCGACGTTTGCTTTTGGAAAATTGTATCGGGCGGGCGAATGTATCCTGCACGTTAATGAGATTGAGCTGTGGAACGTGGCACAGGTGTATGAGTTTGACGAAATGCATGTGTTGTATGGCGAGGCCACCACTAAAACGATTGTACCGCCCGATTACGTGACCCTACAATCTAACATGCTGTTCGCCCGGAAAACCGACGTGAAAAACCTGATTAAACACTACACCGAGGGTGTGCCGTATGCGGGTGATATACCCGAGTCGATACCCGAGGGAATCGCGCGCGACGCCAGGATGGGTACGTTGAGTATGAAATTTTTGCAATCTTATTACGGTAGCACCGTTAAGGGACAATTTAATGGTATCTATGGCACTCAGGCACAGGACGTCATGAAAGCAGATTACCGTGTGACGGAAACCGGTGAACTGGAAGTAGATAAGGCCACGGTCTGCACCCCCGAGAATTTCGTGAAAAAGCGTCCGAAGACACCGCGCGTGCTGTACACGTATGGTATGCGGATTGTAGCCGGTTCGCGCATGCATCTGGTGATAGCCATGATGTTGATATATCGGCGTTTCGGTAATCGCGTCACCGTCACGGGCGGTGATACCGACAGTCTGAAAATCAGCTGCGCCAATGACGTGACCGACGCGGAACTGTTGGACGCGCTCGAATCATTGCACACCGCGATAGAAAACGCAATCGATCTCACCATGCGGCGCGTCCGAAACACCGCGCCCGACATGGCGTCGACGCTTGATCATATTGGCAAGTTCGAGGTTGAGGACTGTGGCGGCACCACCCGTTACGCCGAACACGTGGAACTGTGGAACAAGGCGCGTGTAAGTCTGGATATGTCCGGGCGCGTGCATGTCACTTGCGCGGGATTGCCACGGCCCGACGGCGTGTACACCATTGAGGACTGTATCGAGGACATTATGCGCATGGGTCACGGTTTCGTGGAAACGATACGGTCGGCACTGGGTTATGACGTGTTGGTTGATTATGACATTTGCCATACGTTGCAACGTAAACGTCCGCATGTGTGGGAGAGGTACGTCGGCACCGTCACCGATTATCAAGGCATGACATATCATGTTGACGCGCCCGAGGCGATAGCGTTGTATCCGTCCGGCAGATGGCTGGGGGAATCGGACAAACAGGCCAACGGCGAAAATCTTGCATACATGCGGGACGTATATAATAGGAATGTTGAGACATTGCCGCGCGAACTTATTGTGCGGGACGGCATACCCATGATTGTGAGCATTGATGGCGAAATATTACTATGACCGGCTTAAGACGTTGATATTGCCGCGTAACGCTGATGTGAACATGATTATCGGCGCGCGTGGTTTGGGCAAGACATACGGTGTGCGAAAATACATGATAGAGGACTATTTGAAAAACGGCTATTGTTTTGTGGAAGTGACACGGTTTCGTGAGGAAAACAACGATGTCGCGGCGGACTATTTCAGTCGTATCGTAAAAGATAATATTTTCCCTGATTATGAGTTTCGGACTACCAATAAAATAGCGGAAATTCGCAGAAAAAAACCGGTAAAAAGAAAACCCGTGGAAAACATTAGGTTATTTTATACCTTTGTCGTTGCAACAGCAGAAAAAGAAAAGCACTTATGTTAATGTGCGGAACATTTGCATGGATGAAATCATCATAGATAATGATGATAGATACCATACATATTTGAAAAACGAGTTCGAGCAATTGGCGAAACTTGTGGATACCGTCACGCGCGAGCGCGCCGATGATACGGAACTGCGCAAGCCGAGAGTGTTTCTGCTAGGCAACGCTTGCGACGCTTTCAACCCCTATTTTCAACATTATGACGTACCGTTGGAACCTGAGTACGGCTTACGATGGCTGGGTGGTAAAACGTGCCTGTTCGACTATGTTCGCGACGATGAATACGCCGAGCAGAAAACGAAGCACACAGTGTCGGGACGCATGTTGAAGAACAATGATGACATGACCGCTAAAAACAGGTTCAAGCGTCACAACACTGATTTTATCGAAAAACCGCACGGACGTGCAAAACTTACGTATGTTTTTCGATGGTTGCAAAATGAATACGGCGTGTATGTTGATTTGCGCTGCGGTTATGTTTTCGTATCCTCGAAATATGACGGCGGCGCGCATGTGCCGTATTTCGCAATCACCCGGGCGGACAACAAACTTAACTATCTTACCGCGAACATGGCAAAGGACTTGATACGGAATCTTACATCATATTATGCGCTGGGGTATCTACGCTATGATACGGTGGAAACGCAACACGCCGTAAGTGAAATGCTAAGGAATTTTGGCGTAAAATAACATGCGGCATACAAAGAGATACCGCAGTGAGATCGCTAAAACATTGTCATTGATTCCACGGTTGACTCCGCCAATGATATGGCCGTAAGGGATAAGCGCGCCGGTTGTCGCTGTGAGTCATGTCGCAAGTATGCTATTCTTAAGTCGTATCGGCCCATATCACGCCGATACGACTTTTCATATATGGAAGGAAAAAACAAATGGATGACGAAACCACCGAGGAGAGGGACACCGCCGAACGTGATGACCTCACCCCCGACGAAGCGCACCGTGAAGGCGAATTCGATGACTTGCGCGACATGCTTTCACGGGTGCTTGATAAAATCGACGCAATGGACGAACGAATCGACGGTATCTACGACAAATTCACGGATTCCGTGGCGCAGATGATCGAAAACGGTGCAACCGTCAAGGAAACCGATGACGCAGCTGAAGCAATCGCACAGGCGGCGGCAGAAGACTTGGAAAACCTCGATTATACACTGTAACGGATAGGAGTAAAATATTATGGCTGTAGATAACGCTACGATTTTGGACAAAGTCCGTGCCAAGGGCACCGATGACTACCAGCAACGCATACCGAGCGCAACGCAAACGGGCGTGGCGAACACCATGCGCTATCTGTTCGACCCGATGAACCGCCAATATTTGAATGATTGTGTCTGGAACATGGTGAACCGTATTGGACTCACCGTTATGGCGCAGAACGCGCCGTTTGAGAACCCGTTGGCGATTTTCAAGAAAGAGAACCTGTATTGGGGTTCGACGGTGCAGGAAATCGCCGTGAAATGGATTAAGGCGCACGGGTACAAGGATGACGCCGAAGAGCTGCTGAAGATGCATCGTCCCGAGGCCGCCGTATGGTTTTATGAGATGAACCGTCGTGACCAGTATCCCATCTCATGGACTGATGACGAACTTCGACAGGCGTTTGTGGATGATTTTGGCCTGAATCGTTTCGTAGCGCAAATCATGGAAACACCGCGTAACAGCGATAATTACGACGAAATGAACATCATGCTTGCGCTGATACGCCATTATGAGCAGAATCTCGGCTTTTATAAGATTCATCTCGATCAGATACCATCTGACGAAACCACCGCCAAGACGCTGCTCAAGGCACTGCGTTCGACCGCCGGACGTATGCAGTTCCCAAGCACCCAGTATAATGCGCTGAACGTAACCGACATTCCGGCGTACGCGAATCCTCAGCAGATGGTACTGCTAATCGAACCGGAATATCTCGCGTCCCTTGACGTTGACGCATTGTCGGCCGTGTTCCAGTTGGACAAGGCCGATGTGCCGTACCGTATCATTCAGGTGCCGAACCTCGGTATCGCAGGTGCGGTGGCGTTGCTTGTGGCCGCTGACTGGTATCAGGTGCGGGACACCCTGTACGGCACCACCCAGTTCTATAATCCGCAGACGCTCGGCAACACGCTGTATCTCAATCATTGGGGTATCTATGGCGTGTCGCCTTTCACCCCGTGCGCATTGTTCACAACCGACGCGGGTACATCCATCAAGGTTGTGACTCAGACAGTGACCGGTTTCACGCTGACCCCAACGACGGGCACCGTCAAGGCGGGCGACCTTATGCAGCTCACGCCGAAGCTCACCGCCACCGTCGCGCCGACCGGCACCGCCATTCAGGTGGCACCGAACGCGGCGACGTACGAGGTCGCGGCGAATCATGCCGCAAGCGATACTGACGCGCACGGTGCGGCGTTTGAACTCAACGTCAATACGTTCGTGGATGACCAAGCGCGCTTGCACGTGCAGCGCGACGGCCTTGTGGCCGGTGACGTCATTACCGTGACGGGCACCGCCACGTATGTTAACCCGAACGGCGCGACTACGGAACATTCCGCAACATGCATGCTTACCGTCGCATAGTCTGATTTATTTATGGTATAAATGGGTGGTGTTTCACGTGAAACACCACCCATTTTTCGTATATGAAAGGGTACAATATGGATTTCCCACATCTGCAAAACGCAACGGCGTTCCCCGATACGGAAACGCGCGTATACGGCCAATACCGCAACGTTTTTGATTATAATGTTTGGACGCCAAACACGGTGATTAAACTGTGCCATGTGAATTGGTACGATGATTATCATGATACCGTGAAATTCCCCGATGACACCGAAAGGGATGCATGGTTCGACGCGCTGGACGGCGAAACCGTCAAACTCACTACTAACATGTATATCGCGCGCGCCGATACGGACGGTATAAAATTGCCCGTACCGTACATGACGGCGCAACGGTACAATTACATTGTCGTTGATTTTTCGCATGATATTGTCAATACGCCGTATCAGAAAACCGACGTGCAGACACGCTATCACTTTTTCATTACGTCCGTGCAGGCGGAAGCGCCGAACACGACAACATGCACGCTTGCACGTGATATATGGACGGACTATATCAACAGCACCACAATCAACGGTTTACTATTGTCACGCGGACACGCGCCATTGACCGAAACGACACCGCAAAAACTGTTGGAAAACCCACGGGCCAACTGTCGTGATTTTACGTTGCCCGACATTGATTATGGCAACGCGGCCACGAACATTAAAAAAAGCACGCCAATTAACTTGCAAAACGGGACAAGATACATATGTTTGGCCGCAACGTTTTCACCGCAACAATTGCAATCAATGAGCAATGTTCGCGGTACAGCCGTTACGGATACTCCCCCGTCATATACTAACGTCGATGAAACGGTCAATGATTTTACATGGGGTGCCGGAAACGTAAACACGTCAAACGTAACCGGTGCGGGTACGTCATATAATTCCATTGATAACCTCACCGCAAGCAACGTGTACATGTACGCGCTGGAATCATCCAAAGTATCGGGTGATTATTTTGATACGATGTTTGCGTATTATCCGCATATAATGTCACAAATCGTATCTGTTTTCGTTGCCACGGCAAGCATGATACAGTTAGGAAAAGCCATTACGGTTAATGATGTGGAATGGCATACGATCGGCGGCGCGCGCACAAAACTAGCGACCATTAATCCAACAATAAATGATTTTGGTTATTCACCTGAGTACGCCAAAATAACACGACTGTACCTTGCGCCCTACGCGCACTTGGAAATATCCGACAACATAGGCAATAAAACCCGTGTGGAAATAGCGGATTGCGGCCACCTCTCGGTACAAGCCGTCACATCATTAAGCTACCCGATATTACGACAACTCGCATGGCTTGACGGCGTAGGGGGTGACGGCGACACGTCCGTAACCATCAACGCCATCAACGGTGCTAGCATTACCGCCGACGTGCCGAACGCGGACATGCTCAAAACGCTGATATCCCATGACATCCCAACATATGCGTTGCAACGCCGCGCAATCGACGCGCAACGCGCCGCCGCCTACAACCAGACCGTGGCGCAGAACCGCTCTAACGCGATACTCGCGTACGAAACCACGGCAACCAGCGCAAATACAAATGTCAATATCGCAAATGTCAACGGAGCCGCGAGCCGCACGATAACAAAACGCAGTAATAAACTATCATCCGACGTAACGACACAAAATAACACTGTGTCTAATAATCTGACCAATAAAAACAACGAAAAATTAAATGCTGATAATGGAACGCAACAGCACAAAATGGCGGCCGACCTAATTGCTGATACCGCACTGACAACAGCCGCATATGTTGCCGGGCAAGATCAGAGTTTCATGTCTGCGGCGGGCGGGGCCGTAGTAACCGTCGGAGGTATCGTAGGCGGACTCGCATTAGGCGCGGTGACAGGCGGCATAGGCACGGTGGGAGCCTCCGCCGCGCTTGGAACCGCCGTAAACGCGGGATTGCAGGGCTATAACACGTCAATTGCAATGACAAAAGAAAGTTCGTTGTTTACGGCAAATGTGCAAACAATGAATGATAAAGAAAGCAACGCGGAAAACTTTAACAGCTCAATTGTTAATAATGCAACAACATATGCAACAGGCGTAAATAAAATAAACACCGAAAATGCGACAAAATTAACAGATTTGCAAAACAGCGCAAACACCGATAATACCGACACAAGCGTAAACGCCGCAATCCAAAACGCTAATAGCAACCGTGCAACAACAATAGCCAATAGTAAAAGACGCATGACGAACACGCGCGACAACACGAATGCGTCATGGCGCGACATGCTCAACCATCCAGCGCAACCAGTCGGCACGTATGGCGGCGACAATTTCAGACAGGCCACGGGGCTTGACACCATGACCGTGAAAATAGTCACCGAAGATAACGGTGCGATAGCGGCGGCGGGCGATTACATGTTACGCTACGGGATCGCAAGCAACAAACTCTACAACAAACCGACGCTGACAACGTGCAAGCATTACACGTACTGGCAGACCGCCGACATATGGACGATATGCCCGCTTGCGCAAAACGAACAATTGCAGACAATCAGGGATATTTTCAATTCCGGTGTTACAATATGGAACAGGCCCGAGGAAGTCGGCGGCGACTTCGTACACGACAATCTATAAGGTGGGGGGGTATGGGACGTAAACGCACACATAAAAGGCCGTTGACCCGCGCGGAACTGGGCGAACACGGCGCACCGATCTGGCAGCAATCCGAAGCGCTCAACTCGCAAGCGTATTCAATGGCATATTCGCAAATGTTGAATATCGCGTTATCACGGTTCAAGTGGCTGAATCTGCCGAAAACATGTGACGCGTGGTTTCTTGAATACAATCTATTGTATTTCGGCTACGCTACAATCGCGTTTCCGCATAGCAAGCCCGGCGTGTTCTTCAGCACGCAAGCGGTGACAACATCGAATTTCAACGTGTATTACAAACCGAAGAAATGGGATAGCTACGGTATCAACGGCTGGAGGTTTCCGGTGAACAATTCCAATGGTGTTTTCATATACGCTAACCGTGCCCGCACGCCGCTCATTCCAACCATCGAGTTTTTCGCGCATGAAATTGAAGATTTGTACATGACGCGACGGCAAAATCGTTTCAACCAGAAAACACCGTTTATTTTGGAGGTTCCAGCCGGTCAGCAAACGGCGGGCGTCAACGTTATCAAGCAAATCTCAGGCGGTGAAATGGCAATCATGGCGACACCCGGTTTCACCGATTCCATGAAGGCCAGCGTGCTGAAAACCAATGTCGAATATATCGGCATGGATCTACAAAACGACATACAAAACACCTGGAACTCGTACTACCAAGCACTGGGAATCAAAAACCTCCCCTTGAAAATGGAACGGCAGACCGCCGATGAAATACAGGACTACGGCGAACCGACTGACCTACGCGCGCTCAGCGAACTGGAGGAACGCCGCGCCGCTTGCGACATACTCAACACAAGATTTCAAAAAATACCTGAAAGAGCCGATACAAGTCGTATGGAACGAGGACAATATCAGCCAAAACTACAATTATCTTACCGACGTTGAGAAACAGGCGGACAATGATGAATCTTGATACGGATTTTCCACACTACACGCCGAACGACACACATGATGAATATCATCAAGTCGTGACGATCACGCTGGGCGAACTGCTGGTGCCAGGCGGTATCGACTGGCACACCCCAGAGTGGGCATGGCGTGAAAGCGCATACAATGACACGCAATACACGCGGTGTTGCCGTAAAATCGAAAACCGTTATTATGACCGTGAAATAGGCGTGTTGCCCCCAAGCCGATGGAAACGGCATTTTCTGCGGCTGATAGATGAAATAATGCCCGTCCTGAAACCCTTGTACTCAGCTGTTGACGGCAATTCGGGCGTCATGCTGTCCGATATGGACACATGGCACAAAATGCGCACGGTGTTTTCCGATTTTCCAGCCACGCAATTGACCGAAAATCAGGATTACGCCAGCAACGCGACCGATAACCAATACGAGACAATAACAAACGGTAATTTCATGGATAAAATCGCGCATATCAAACGAGGTGATTACGTCGATATCGACGTACTACTGTTAGACCACTTGGAAAAATGTTTCAGTCCGTTATGGACTGTCAGCCTGAACAATTACTAGCGAGGTGATTTCATGAACGCCAATACATTAGCCCGTATCGAAAACGAATATTCCAAGCTTACCGATTCCATCAACAAACTAGGTGATTATCTAATGAACAAAAAGAAAACGCTGACAGATACTCACTATGAATTGTTGATAAAACAATACTTCATCATGCTATAATACGCCGACGTTTTGACGCAACGAATCCGCCTCGCAAGAAAGGAAAAATAATGTTTCCAAACATCATAGCGTTAATGCCATTCTACGCATTATACGCATACACTCCAGTAATACCAAAGTTTTACTGGAATGCTAAAAGTCAGGAAGAAATAGTAAAATATCTCTGTTGCGAATACGACAAACTACGTCACTATGCGGACGCATTGGCCGACAAAGAAAACGAAACCGCGCAAGCAGTAAACCAGTTAACTGAAATATTCAAAAAATTCCAAGAATCAGGCTTCAACGACTACTATTATCAACAGATATATGACTGGGTAGAAGAAAACATGCCCAAAATAATCAGCGAAGCCATCAAAATGGTCTATTTCGGCCTCACGTTAGATGGATATTTCGTGGCCTACATCCCGGAATCATGGAAGCAAATCATATTTGACACCGGAGCCGTATACGGCACACCCGAATACGGTAGACTGATCCTATCCTACGACGTGTCAGCCGACGCGAAACCCGTCGAACAACCAACTACCAAATAAAAGGAGACACAAAATGGAAAATACACCGGTACGCCAATACATCGGCGCGCGCTACGTCCCCATATTCGCTGAGCCAGCTGAATGGGACAACGTCCGAACCTATGAGCCGCTTACCATCGTACTACATGCAGGTAACTCATACACCTCACGCCAATACGTGCCCAGCGGAATCGACATCAATAACATCGAATATTGGGCACCTACTGGAAACTATAACGCACAAATAGAAGCATATCGGCAAGAAACACAACGCGCAATGTCGCTGGCGCAAACCAACAAAAACGATATAACCAATATAGATACCATCTTAAACACATTAAATGTAAACTCAAC
>CYGL01000692.1_pt1 | contig 11121 bp, 11 predicted proteins | sample 485531 | NCBI WGS metagenome assembly CYGL01 (sample SAMEA3497897, study PRJEB9818) | human gut metagenome | reverse complement strand
GCATGGTTGGTATGAGTATCTTATATTCAACAGTGTTTGGAATGATTGGAAAGGTCAATTCTGCGGTAGCAAGCGGTATGCAGAATCTTGCACAGTATTCTAATCGCACAAATGCAGCACTATCATCTTTGATGTCAGCACTGACACGACTGAAAAACAGTTTTGCAACAGCATTTAGTCCGATTCTTACAGCGGTAGCACCTGCACTGGTTACATTGATTAACTTAATATCAAAAGCATTAACCTATGTAGGAATGTTTATTGCAGCACTGACAGGGCAAAAGACATTTACAAAAGCTGTAGGAGTGCAACAAGACTATGCGGCATCTTTGGGAAGTGCGGCATCAGCATCGAATGATGCAGCGAAAGCAAGCAAAAAAAATGCCCAATGCCACAAAGAAAGCGAACAAAGAGAATCAGACATATCTATCTGGGTTGGATGAAATCAGACAGTTCCAGAAAAAGAACAAAGATGATTCTGACACAACACCTAGTACCGGTGGTGGCGTAGGTGGTGGCGGTGGCGGACTTAGTCCATCAGATATGTTCCAAGAAGTACCGATTGCTAGTTCTATCAAAGGGATAGCAAATAAAATCAGAAAGCTGATTAAAGCCGAAGATTGGGAAGGGCTTGGAGCATACATTGCAAGCGGTATTAATAAAGGATTACAAAAAATCTATAATGCCATTAACTGGAATAATGTAGGTCCGAAGATTACATATTTTGTAAATGCATTTACACGGACATTCAATAGCCTTGTAGATCACATTGACTGGGATTTGCTCGGACGAACTGTAGGTACAGGTATTAATACACTTGTCAATACAATGAATCTCTTAATAGAGGGTATCGACTGGAAAAATCTCGGAACTAAATTTTCGGTAGGATTCCGTGGATTAGTTAACGAGGTAAACTGGACCAATTTAGGAAATCTGTTTGGAAACGAATTTATGATTGCATGGAATATCTTTAACGGATTTGTTTCTGATATGTCAAGAAAAAGCAATCTTGGGTTGACAGGTTGGGAAGAACTTGGAACATCTCTAGGGAATCTTGTTAATGGAATTTTTGATAAAGTTAATTTCACAACAATTGCTGATACGTTAGTAAAAGGGATTAACGGAGCGTTTGCAACGTTAGGAGCGTTCGTAAAGACAGTGGATTGGTCTGGAATTGCAACAAATATCACTAATGGTCTTAATACTATGATTCAAGGAATTGATTGGGCAACGGCAGGGCAGACGTTAAGTGATGCAGTGACAAGTCTGTTAGGTGTGTTTGCTAGTGTTGCGCAAAACACCGATTGGAATGGACTTGGAAGAGGAATTGGAACATTCCTAAGCAATATTGACTGGGGTACAATCTTTAGTCAAGTATTCACAATTATAACAAATGTTCTTGGCGGTCTGATTTCTGGTTTGGCAAGTACAACAGCAGGAAAATTAGCGTTAGCACTTGGTGCAGCGATTGGAGTAATCAATTTGGCGGGAAGCTTTTCTAAAATGCTTACTGGAAAAAGCTTATTAGCGAATATCATATTAGCACTTGGAAAATCTGGTGGCGGTGGAATTATTGGAACAATCGCAAGCGGTCTTTCAACAGGATTAGTAGCTATATTTGGTACAGAGGGAATACTTGCAACAACGTTAATACCTGCGATTGGTTCATTTGTATCTATGATAGGAACAGCATTAAGTGCCTTAGCTGCACTTTTCACTTTTCCGGCAGGAGTTATTGTTGCTGCGATAGTCGCAGGAGTTGCACTTATCGTATTAAACTGGGACAAGGTCAAAGCAGCCGCAGGAAATGTTGCAGAATTTGCCAAAGGAGCATGGGTAAAATTAAAGAGTGGATTTGATGCTGTTGCATCTGGTATTGGAAAAGCAGGAGAAACAATCAAAAACGGTTGGGAATCTGTAAAAGAAAAAGCAGGAGATTTAAGAGATGGCATCAAAGAAAGAATAGAAAAATTACCAGAAAATGCTCAAACATGGGGACAAGGAATTGTCAACGGACTGCAAGAAAAGATTTCTGGCGGTATTGAAACTGTTAAATCAACAGCAAGTACATTAAGGCAGGGGATTGAAGATAATGTAAGCGGTGTCGTTGAAAAGTTTAGACAGTTTGGAAATGACGCAATGTCAAAAATCAGAGATAATCTGAGTGGTCAAAACTTAGCTACCGTTAAAACAAAAGCTGAAGATGTGAAGAATAGTGTATCTGACGGATTTAAAGGAGTTATCTCTAACTTTGGTACACATGCAAGTGATGCAATGGAAAGCATCAGTAATACATTGGAAGAGAAGAAGCAAGGCGTTGTTGATAAAGTCGAAAATGTAAGAGACAAGATGGTTGGCGGGCTGAAAAAGCTAAAAAGTTTGATGGCAGGAAACTCTGACAGCCCAGTGAAAGAAGCTATCAGCAATATGAAAACAGTTTTCTCAGGCACGAACTGGGGAAGTGTTGGACTAAATGTTGTAAAAGGAATTGTTCAAGGTGTTGGAAACAATGCATACAGACTTGTAAATAAAATGATGGAACTTGCAAAAGAAGCATGGAACGCAGTAAAGAGCTTCTTTGGAATCCATTCTCCATCACGACTTATGAGAGATACAGTAGGTAAGATGATTCCTGCCGGTATTACAGTAGGTCTGGAAAAAGCTTTTCCAGATACGATTGATACATTATTAGACCAATCTAAACAGTTGGCAAATGTACCATTTACAGCACCATACGTAGCAAGTGGAGCGGTAATACCTGCGAAAGCATCCGCAGTGATCGCACAGAAACAACACAGTACAGACAGTAACAACAATGACGTACTCAATCTACTTGAACAGCTATTATCTGTTATGAAGTCCTTAGAATCAGACAATAGCGGTAACAACGGTGGAGATTATCATTTCACAGCACAGATTAACCGCAGGACGTTGTTTGATGAATTTATCGAAGAAGCAAAACTAAGACAAATGAGTAATGGTAGAAATCCATTCAGCCTTGCGTAGAAAGGAGTAAAAAATGGCACAGGATTATGTAAAAATCAATAATAAAAAAGTCTGGCAACCAGATTCAGACACAGCTGTAGCATTTGAAACTACTTATACGCAAGGTAGCACAAGGACACAGTCTGGTAAAGGAAAGTTTACACCGATGTTTACTGTTGAGAGATTTACATACAGTGCATCAGATGTGCCAATGTCTAAGGTTACGGAAATATTAGAAATGGTGGCACGTGGTAAATCTTTTGATTTACATTATTTTTCTGTATTTTACGGAGAATGGAGAACAGCAAAGTTTTATGTCGGACAGGTATCGGACATTAAGATAAAAACACTTAAAAATAACCATGAAAAAGTATCAAGTATATCTTTCAATATGCAGGGGGTTAACCCGATATGATAAATGTAAGTGATGAATTTAAACAGCTAATGACAGAACGACAAGATTTTAAATGCAATGCAGAAGTAACGCTTGCGAATGGAACTGTACTGCCATTAGGAGAAGATGATTTTTCAATAGATAATAATAGTCTGGTCGATGCGGCAGGTGCTAACACTATCCCTTTAGGTGTTGCACTCAGCCGTAATGTACAGTTAGAAATTATGAATGACGATGATCACTTATCCAATTATGACTTCTTCGGAGCAAAAATCAGACTGTATCTAACATTTGAATTATCAGAAACAACAGAAAAAATTGAATATGGTACATTTACAGTCACACAACCAGAAACATACGGAAATGTAGTTACGATTGTCGGACATGATGATATGTATAAAGCTGATAAGTCATACAGTACGTCATTGACGTTCCCTGCGACAGCAAAGAGCGTATTGATAGATAGTTGTGATACCTGCGGTATCTTGATTGGAGACAGTAACTTTTTACACAATGACTTCCAGATACCAATGATGCCATCAAGTGAGTATACACACCGACAAATTATAGGATTTATTGCAATGATTGCCTGTGGAAATGCAAGAATTGACCGCACAGGGCGATTACAGATAATGACCTATGATTTTGATTATGATAGTGAGAATATTCATAAATTGGTTGATTACAATAAACTGACAAGTGATACGAACGATGTGCAGGTAACAGGCGTACGAATGACACAAAAGGTTACTACAACCGATGATGATGGCAATACAAGTGACACAGAAAAAACGGTACAAGTTGGTAAAGATGGTTATGTTTTATCTGTAGAGAACCCACTTGTAGCAGGGCATGAAGAGACACTTATTTCATGGATCTATGAAAAATTTGAAAATGTGACTTTTAGAGCTTTTACGATGGACTATATATCTTATCCAATAGCAGAGTTTATGGATAAGATTAAAGTTACCGATTGGAGAGAAAATAGCTTCTATTCTGTATTAACAGATGTAAATTTTATATTCTTTGGGTATACAACATTAAAGAATAGTGCAGAATCTCCGTTAAGGAATCAAAGTAACTACACATCAAGTAATCAAAAAGCAATCATACAAGGGAAACAGTTAGTTGAGCAGGAAAGAAATAACCGTCAAATTGCTTTAGATAAGATGCAAGAAGCAATTAAAAAAATAGTAATGGAATGTATTCAACACAGGAAGTGCTATTGGATGGTTCAACTATATATTATCTCCATGATAAACCGACAATGAAAGAATCAAAAGAATGTCATCAAATTGACAGCGGAGGTTATTGGTTTTTCTATTGACGGTGGCAAAACATATCCTTATGGATTTACGATCACGAGGGGAAATGGTAGCAAGGTTGCTTTATGTAAGAGGGAATCAACGCAGTATTATATACAATACTGGTGCATTAACAGTACAAAGATAAGTCTAGGAAACATTACTCTTCTATGCAGATATGGAGACTGGAGCTGTAAAGATTTCTGGGGATAACGTCACAATCGGTGGTAAATCAGCACCAGAAGCAATTAGTGATGCAGTGAAAGAATCTAAAAACTATGCCGATGGTAAAGTATCAAGCTTTGCAGAAACAGTTACAAAAAGTGTAGCTGATCTACAGAACCAGATTGACGGACAAATTGAGACATTCTACTACGACTATGAACCAAAGCTAAACAATATCCCTGCTTCTGACTGGACAACAGAAGATGATAAAAAGAAGCATGAGGGAGACTTGTTTTATTGGAAATCTAAAGGATATGCCTATAGATTTTTTAAGGACGGAGATGCATGGAAATGGCAGTTAGTACAAGATACGGACGTTACAAAAGCATTGCAGACCGCATCTTTTGCACAGTCTACAGCAGACAGCAAATGCCGTGTATTTCTGACACAGCCCACACCACCTTATGACACAGGGGATATGTGGAATCAAGGTCAGAACGGAGATATTCTTACATGCGTTGTAGCAAGAGCGGACGGTGCAAGTTATGTGGAAACTGACTGGCAGAAGCGTAATAAATACACAGATGATGAGACTGCTAACAAGGCACTGGAAGAAGCGAGAAAATCTCGTGCTATGCTTATCAATTTGGACAACGATTATCAAGCAATCACGACAGATTATAAGGGAGAGTATACAACGTTTCCAGAGTGCCACACGACAGCACAAGTATTATATGGACACACAGACATATCCAACGACTGCACTTATAGTGTGCAGAAGTCAGGCGGTGTTGTAGGCTCTTGGAACAATTCAACACATACCTACACTGTGACAGCATTAACAACAGATGTTGGATGGGTAGATATTACAGCGAATTACCTTAATACATATTCTGTTACAAAACGATTTGATATTGCTAAATTAAAGGGTGGTATCCCCGGAGAAGAAGGACCACAAGGTGTTGCAGGTAAAAATGCAACATATATCACTGTGTCTGGGACTAATTTTGATGCTGTTCCAGGTATTAGTAATAATGCATCATATCTTCTTGTAAATGGAACAAAATATAATTTTAGTGCAGGTAGAGGACATACATTAGCTGTTATAAATCCATCAAATGGCGCTGTAGAAAGCATAAAAACTTATGATACATATACGACAAAAAGCCTTTTGGATAGTCCATTAAGTGCAGTAGCACCTGGTAAAATCATATGTTTATTTACTGCGGATGCAAGTGGATTAAGTCAAAATTCGAGAAATACATTGATAGGATGCGGTTCTGCTGTAAATAGTACGTGGGGTGAATCAAGAACTACTCATGTATTTATAGGCATGAAAGGACTTGCAAAAGGAAATGCATATGAAATAGTCGGTGATACTACAAAAACAGTTACAGCGTACTATACACCATCTGGAATAGTGCTTAATGGAAGTGTTGGACCGCAGGGAGAAAAGGGAGAAAAGGGCAATCAAGGAAGTGCAGGAAGAACTTATTTCATGGAAACATCGTCAAGCATTGTGAAAATGTCCGCAGATAACACGATCGTGCCCAACTATATTACATTGTCTGGTTATTACCGTGACGGTGCAGCAACAGCACGTACAGCATATAAGTGCCGATTCAAGATTGAGGAAACAACTGACGGAGATACATACACGACCGTTTATACTTCATCCTCAGATGAAACGGACATTACTCATGCACTGTACTCTGTATTGGCGAGCGGTTCAAGTGGTGTTACTGCAAGCGGTTCAAGTGGTATCGGTATATCAAGAAACCTTACAGCATTGAGATGCACGATGTATGCAGCAGGTGGATTTACACAAGTTCTTGATATTGAGACAATTCCAGTCGCAATAGATGTTGATGCACTGACTCACGAGGATATATTTAATCTGCTGACCAATGACGGAGCATGGCAAGGTATTTATCGTGGGTCTGACGGTAAGTTGTATATCAACTTTACCTACGGACGAGGTGGAGTGTTGAATCTCGGTGGAAAAGCTACCACATATGGAAATGGAGAACTGCATGTTTATAATTTTTTTGACAAGGAAATTGTAACAATAGATGCTGATGGTATTTTAGTAAATAATTATGCGTTTGGAATAAGTGAGGATGAAAAACCAATATCATATGTGTGTATAACACCAGACGTGTTCGGTGGTATATATATATCTGAAAATAAGGATGGAACTGGTGCATGTGCGATTTTGTCCCCAGATGAGATTATATTAAAAAATAACAGCAGTGGACCAATTACAGTACAAACAGACATAACAATGCATATGACGGATGAATCACTTTATCTTGGGTCGGTAAGTGAATATAAATTTCATTTTGGAAAAGAAAGATCAAGTTTTTATCAGCCAGTTACTATTGGCGGAAGTTTGTCTGTTGCCGGAACAAAAAACAGAATCATAGATACAGAAAATTACGATACAAGAAAGCAGTATTGTTATGAAACAGCAACCCCATATTTTGGGGATATTGGTTCTGGATGTACCGATAATACAGGAAAATGTTACATAGACATTGACGATATATTTTCGGAGACGGTAAACACAGGTGTTGAGTACCAAGTATTCTTGCAGAAAGAGGGACAAGGCGACATATGGGTAGAAGAAAAGACAGATAGCTATTTTGTCGTAAAAGGTACTGAAAATCTTAAGTTCTCGTGGGAAATCAAAGCAATTCAGAGAGATTACGAATTTGAACGACTTGAAAAATTTGACAACTCAAAGAATGAAGAAGTGATTGACTATGAGAAAGAGTATATGGAAGAAATAAACGATTTAATTAAAGAGCAGGAGGAAATGTTAAATGAAACAGTTGAGTAGCTTTATGGTATTAAATATTGACGGTGGAGATAGAGTGTCATACACATACAATGAAATTGACGATAACACAGGAGAACCGCTGTCACAGAATAAAAAAGAGAATTTCTGGGTGGTAGATGAAGAGTTGAAAAAGCACATTGATGCTATCAGAAGCTACGTCACGAGAAAACAAGTTGAATTTAAGGAGTGATATTATGGCAATCAATATACCTTTAATACATATATCAGATTTAACAGAAAAAAAGTCTATATCAGATTCAGACTACATGCTTACTGGTGAGAGTACCGCCAGTAAGGTTAAGTGGTCAACGATTGTGTCACTGATTAAAACTAAATTAGGGATTGGAAATATAGAAAATGATATAAGTAAAATACAGTCAGATATTTCTAAGTTAAATAATGATTTAACCAATAGTTCTAAGAATAATGTGCTAAAAGCAAGTGGTTCTGGTAGTGATTTCTATATATCAATAAAAAACTATACTGCCGTTCAAAAAAAATGCGACAAGTTTGCTTTGCTTCTTTATGGAAACGGGAATGGAAGTTCAATATGTTCTTTAATCACAGTAAATGTAAACGGTTCAAGCATTAAAATTGACGGCACATCAAACATTATATCTAGTAACGTGTATTGCCTTGCAAACGGTACGTCTATACAAATCTGTAATCTTCCACAATGGGGAATTTATACGGTAATTGCTCCACCTGGAGTATATATAGACGAAGGTGGAATTGTATTTGATAATTAGTCTTATCTTGCATAGACATCGTAAGTAACTGTTCCGGTTGGAGATACTACTTGCAAATTTGAAGCAAAATAAACAACATTTTCATCGTTTCACGCCATAAAACTTGCGTGATAAGTGTTGTCATACCAGTAACCATCAGATATACGCTTTGTTTCTGTTAAATTTGGAAACATGAACGTAAATTGCGGACTTGTTGCATTAGAATAATTAATTGTTGCAACAAGAATTGCCATTTTATATTCACTTGGAATTGTATATTTTGTTGAACTTGGAATATTTGATGCAATCTTTTTATAAGTTAAGTAATTATTTAATTAATAGACCATGGAATATTAACATATTCAGCAGGAACAATTGCATTTGCAATTACAACGCCGTAAGATGTTGTGTTTTTACAGCGTATGTCGACTTTGTTATTCTTAATAGTTATGTATCCAGTGTTTCCGCACGGAGTCCAAGAACCGTCAAGAATTTCACACGGTGTAAAAACTTCTTTGTTAAATGTAATATTGTTTGGTAATGTTAACAAGGTTTGGGCTGTATTTCCGCCCGTTAAACTTTTTCCATACCACATATAAATCATTGCTAGTTGACTATTTTTTTTAATGTAAAAACCATCAATTCTATATTCTTTATACTGTAAGCTTGAAAAATCGATTATTTAACGTATAAATAAAAAAACACCCTGCATGAAGCAAGGTGTAAATAAATTACAAATGGAGATTAAGAAAGAAGAAAATCTCCATTCACATATTAACACAAACACTTAATAAATGAAAGGAGAAACTATGAATCTCAAATTAAGATTAAAAAATAAGGCAACATTAACATCACTGATTATGGCAGTAGTGGCATTTATCTATCAGGTTTTAGGTATCTTAAATGTCGTTGTTCCAATCTCCCAGAATGACGTAGTGCAGGTGTTGGGTATTCTTATTAACTTATTAGGAGTTATTGGTATCTTAGTTGACCCAACAACACCGGGAGTAGGAGATAGTGAACTTGCAAAAAGTAAAAATGATATTGCAGAAGTGATTGAATACAAAAAGGAGGACTAACAATGGCGAACACAGTCAATAAGGTTCTTAATGTAGCTAAAGGAGAAGTTGGTTACTTAGAAAAGAAAAGTAATAAGTATCTTAACGATAAAACAAAAAATGCAGGTAGCAACAACTACACTAAGTATGGCGAATATTTTGGAACAAATGGTCCGGATGCTTACTGGTGTGATTTCTTCGTAGACTGGTGTTTTGTACAAGCCTACGGAAGAGATGTTGCGAAAGAACTTCTACATGGATTTGCCGGATATACTCCAACATCAGCACAAAAATTCAAAGACAATGACCAGTGGCATAAAACACCAAAGGTTGGGGACCAGATTTTCTTCAAGAACTCAACACGAATTTGCCACACTGGAATTGTATATAGTGTATCAGATGATAGAATATATACGATTGAGGGCAATACATCAGACGGAGAAGCAGTTATTCCAAACGGTGGTGCAGTGTGCAAGAAGTCTTATACTTTAGGAAATAGTCGTATCGCAGGATATGGACGACCTAAATATGATAACGTAAAAGTATCATACAGCATTGTGAAAAAGAACTCTTCCAAGAATGCGATCAAGTGGCTGCAGAAGAAACTGAACGCAAATTGTACATACGCAAATGAACATCCATTAGTCGTTGATGGAATCTGGGGAGCAAAGACAACGCAAGCCTTGAAGAAATACTGGAAACAGTTAGGATGGAGCACATCTGGAACATACGCAGGAAAGAAAACTTGCACAGCTTTGAAAAAAAATAGAAAAAAGTAGTTGCAATGTCGAAAATGTTATGATATTATAAACAACGTTGAAGCGAGAATGTTCCATTTTTGTTCCAACCCAAATTAAGAAAACATGAGTTTATGCGGTTTGAGAGCATTTTGACCCCTTGACTTTTAATCAAGTTGTCCGGGGTTCGAATCCCCGCACGCTCACTAAAAAGCACGGATGCCAGAAATGGTTTAAATCCGTGTCTTTTCTTTTATTTATGCGGTTTTTAAGGGTATGACCTATACCAAAAATCACACCCTTAAAAGTAACCGAAAGTTATTTAAAGTTTAGGGAAGTATTTGTTCCATCCGTGTTCCTAATGTTCCATCCGTGTTCCAAAATTCTAAGATACCATTTCTTCTGGTTGTTCCATTTTTCGTTCCATAGGTTGTTCCACTTTTCGTTCCAAATTTAATAGCATCGTTTACAGCAGATATACTATCTTCCTTTTCTAACATCAAGTGATTATATACTTCCAGTACAACCTTTTTCAGAATCTCCTACAAGCCTTGCAATCATTTTTTATGCTAATCTTAGGGAATTGGTAGCATAAGTTTGTGCAGTAGTTGTGACGGAAGATGTGACTTGTTAAATCCTCAATAGGACTTTCACTGACCGTCTGCATTGCCTTTTATGATTCTCGCCCCACATCCTGCGGAAACCAGATTTTGTCATGGGTTTGTAATCGCGATTTATGAATAAGTATTTCCTGCCATCTTTTCTAAGTTGTTCTATGTAACTAGAGATTGTATCGAATACGTTATCTGGCAGTGGCAGTATTCTTTCTCCGTTTTTTATGTTTTTTACTGTTTTTTTCTTTGGTGTGTTATCTGATATGTCGTGTGATTTGTCGATAGATACTGTAT
>CYGL01000691.1_pt1 | contig 11124 bp, 11 predicted proteins | sample 485531 | NCBI WGS metagenome assembly CYGL01 (sample SAMEA3497897, study PRJEB9818) | human gut metagenome | reverse complement strand
ATAGGAAATTCTGGTGTATAGTTATGTTTGTGGAACATGTTTCCTGCGTATTTTGTTAATAAGTCTTTTTTATAATTTTGTGTTGTTAGTGTATGGTCAATGTTTTTGGCTTCTGCGTAGCTTAGTCCTTCTCTATGTATAATTGATTGTGTTAGTGGGCATAGGTCTTGAATTAAAAAGTTTTGTGTGTTGTTGCTGTGTTGTGTGCCTGAGTATCTGTATAGGTACATTTTTAAAGTTCCCGCCATTTTTATCCAGTAATGTTCTGTTTTGTTTATGTCTCCTCCAAAGTTTCTGTTTTCTATTAGTCTTGTGTTTAAGTGTTTTATGTTATGTTGTTGCTTTTAATTAATGCAAAAAAGCTTTCATTTAATGCTACACTGTATGAAAAATAGTACTGTACCAGAATTTCAACCGGGAGGGGGAGGATTTGCTGTAATGAAATTTACTTTACAAAACTTATAGGGAAATGCATAATTTATTGTTTAAATTGGTGGACACAAAGTAATGAAAATTTACCGCTTGTAAGATACATGGGCTGTACTATAACTTGCTATAGATCAGACAATATAGACTATGTAATTGCCTACCAAAATACACCACCATTTAACAGCAACAAACTTACATATCCGTCATGCCAACCATCAATGCTATTAATGAGAAAAAACAAAATAATAGTGAGAAGCAAAAAATCTAAAAAGTATGGTAAACCATACAAAAGATTCTTTGTAAAACCTCCATCATTACTACAAAACAAATGGTACTTTCAAAAAGATATATGCACACAAACATTACTAGTTTTACATACAGCAGCACTTAGTTTAGACCACTACTACATAAACATTAATTCAGAAAGCAACAACATAACAATAAAACACTTAAACACAAGACTAATAGAAAACAGAAACTTTGGAGGAGACATAAACAAAACAGAACATTACTGGATAAAAATGGCGGGAACTTTAAAAATGTACCTATACAGATACTCAGGCACACAACACAGCAACAACACACAAAACTTTTTAATTCAAGACCTATGCCCACTAACACAATCAATTATACATAGAGAAGGACTAAGCTACGCAGAAGCCAAAAACATTGACCATACACTAACAACACAAAATTATAAAAAAGACTTATTAACAAAATACGCAGGAAACATGTTCCACAAACATAACTATACACCAGAATTTCCTATATTTCAAACAACTGTATCCCCTGAAACCATGTTTAATAACTTTACAGAACAAACTAAATTTTCAGAAATAGAATATAATACACGAGGACTAGTCTTAGCAGACCCAATTATAACACAGGGTAGATATAATCCCAACACAGACACAGGAGAAACTACACTTATGTATTTACTACCAAACAACAAGCCAGGCACAGGATGGGAACCACCAGACGATGAAACGGCCATTTTAGGTGGATTCCCATTATGGCTTAACATATATGGATTTACAGACTTTCAAATAAGACTACAAAAATATATTGGAGTAATGGAACAATACATGTTATGCTTTAAAAGCAAACAAACTAAACCACTTTACGCACACATATTAGTACCAATAGACACTGACTTTATGAAAGACCAAAGTCCATACCTTACTGCTCTTTCAGAACCAGACTCAAAAAAATGGTACCCACAATTACAATACCAAACAAGCACAATAAATGCTATTACAACCACAGGACCAGGAATAGCAAAATTTGGGGATATTAAATCAGAAGAAATAAAAATTAAATACGACTTTTCTTTTAAATGGGGCGGAGATCCTGCAAAAATGGTAACTGTAGACAATCCTTCTGAACAGATCACATACCCCATACCCCGTAACGAGCATAAAATGCCTTCGTTACAGAGTCCAACACAAAACTACAAAACCGTTGTCTACACATTTGACCAAAGAAACTGGCAACTTACTAAAGCAGCTCTCGAACGAATACAAAAAGACTATGAAACTGAAAAAGATTTACTCTCAATTACAGAACCAGCAACCCGAGAAGTGCCAGTACTCCAAACACTCCAAAAACTCTACAACGAAACACAGACGGAGGAAGAAAAAGCAAGAAGCACTACTCCTCCAGCTCGAGCGAACAAGCAGCAGCAACTGCAACTCCGACAGCGAATCCTAACAGCAATCCTGAAAATGCAAAATTTAGAGTAATAAAATGTACTCAAACTGTAAAACTTTTTGAGGATGAAAAACAATATAAAAATAGAAAAAGAAATGTAAAGGAGTGGGAGGAGGAATTAAGAAAATGACTAAAATATGGTGTAGACCACCCCAAAGATACTTGTTTGATACCCCCCTTTTTATCCCTTTTTTCCACCTACACCGCTTGCTAACCAAAAGTTACCACTTGTAAACTTTGACCTTGGATTCAAATAAACAAGGCCAGCAAATATTCACTCTCGGTGTCCATTTATTAAAGTTTAAACTTAAATAAACATCCACCACACTCCCAAATACGCAGGCGCAAAAAGGGGGCTCCGCCCCCTTAAACCCCCAAGGGGGCTCCGCCCCCTTAAACCCCCAGGGGGCTCCGCCCCCTTACACCCCCTAATAAATATTCAACAGGAAAACCACCTAATTAGAATTGCCGACCACAAACCGTCTTTTACTTCCCTTTTTTACATTACTTCCTCTTTTCCTCATTATTATTCATAACATTAATTAATAATCACCGTAATTCCGGGGAGGAGCTAACACACTATATAACTAACTACACTTCCGAATGGCTGAGTTTATGCCGCCAGACGGAGACGGGATCACTTCAGTGACTCCAGGCTGATCTTGGGCGGGAGCCGAAGGTGAGTGAAACCACCGAAGTCTAGGGGCAATTCGGGCTAGATCAGTCTGGCGGAACGGGCAAGAAACTTAAAATATATATTATTTTTACAGATGCAAGTATACACTCCAGGACTGACAACCAGAGAATTAAGCCTACAATGGAGAAACATGATCGTCCATTTTCATGATATTATCTGCAAGTGCAACTCACCTTTAGAACACACCATTGACAACATTATTTGCAACGAACCCAATCTAAGACTACCAGAATCAACTAAAAAACAACTACAAAAATGCCTTTCTGGTACCGCAGATACTGGGGCAGACGCCGCCGCCGACGATGGCCTACAAGATGGAGATTTAGAGGCCCTTTTCGCAGATACAGACGAAAACGATACCGGGTAAGACGCTTTCGAAAAAGAAAGCTTTCTAGACTTATTTTAAAGCAATGGCAACCAGAAAAATTAAAAAATGCAGAATTAAAGGCAACTATCCCTTCTTCTTAGCAAACCACCAGAGACTAACTAATAATCTACCCCAATGGCTAGACAGCATACGCCCCTCAACTACTTTCCTGGGAGGAGGAGGCTTCAGCATACTTAAAATTTACTTTAACAAGGTACTTTATGAAACTAATTTAGTAAAATCAACCAACTGGTGGACAACTACAAACTGTAATTTACCTTTAATTAGATACAATGGCTGTACTATAAAATTATACAGTACTGAAAAATATGACTATGTTGCTCATATAGACAGATGCTATCCTTTATATGCTACAGACCTAATGTATATGTCATGTCAACCTAGTATACTAATGTTAACAAAAAGAGCCATATTTGTACCATGCAGACAGAGCTCAAAATATAAAAGACCATACAAAAAAGTTTTTGTAAAACCGCCAACTCAAATGTCTACAACATGGCACTTTCAACAAGACTTCTGTAACACCACTTTATTTGTAATTAGATGCTCAGTATGTAGTTTTGATAGAATGTACACCAGCAGTAACGCATCATCCACCACATCTAGCTTCACATCACTAAAATTGTAACTCATTTCAACTACACAACTGGAACACACCACCTACCACAGGATACAGACCAACAGACTCATCTTACTTATATAGTGTAAAATGGAATGAAACAGACAAACTAGAAAACATAATGAATAAGCCAATTAGCAGTCTAATATACTTAGGCGGCACAGGACCATACACCATAGGCATACAAAATCAAGGAATACACAACTACATGACTAAAAAGGAAAACTGGGGAAACATATTCCACCCAGACTACCTTACAGGGAGACTACCTGTACTAACAACAACCTTAAACACAATCGAGGTAGAAAAACTGATGGAACAACACACATCAACCTTACTAAAAGACATAACAGGAGGCAATCCATTTCACCTAAAAACAACCTCCAATATAGTACAATGCAGATACAACCCATTTGCAGACAAAGGCATAGGAAATATAATATTCTTAGCACACAACAACAAAGAAACACATACATGGGAACCACCAGAAGATGAAAAGTTACTCAGAAAAGACCTTCCACTATGGCTAATTACATTTGGCTGGCTAGACTGGCAAAAAAAACAAAACTCTGTCTCCCTTATAGATACAAGCTGGATGACAGTAATAAAATCACCATACATATCACCACCACAAACATACTATTTATTATTAGATGACACATTTTTAACAGGAAGATCTCCATACTCTACAACCTTAAATACACCAGATGACAAATTTTTCTATCCAAAAAACTCTTTTCAACTAAAATCCATAAATGAAATGGGAACCACAGGTCCAGGAATAGTAAAATTAGCACCTACACAGTCATGCGAAGCTCACTTTAATTATAACTTTCATTTTAAGCTTGGAGGATGTCCTGCTCCAATGGAAAAAATATGTAACCCCTGTAACCAACCAAAATACCCTATACCCGATACTAAGCAGTCGCCACCTTCGTTACAGAGTCCAAATGCACCAATCCAAACCTTCCTATACAACTTTGACGAAAGACAAGGCGTCCTTACGACAAAAGCTGCGAAAAGAATCAAAAAAGACTATGGACCTGAAAAACTTTTTGTGCCGTTTACAGGAACAGCAATGGACCTCCAGCCATCCCACCAAGAAACACAGGAGACAGACTCATCGGACTCGGAAAAAGAAGAAGAGAGTCTCCAGCTCGAGCTCCTCAGACTCAGATCAAAGCAGCAGAAGCTCAAGCAGCGAATCCTCAAACTAATGGACCTACAAAATTTAGAATAACTAACTGTACTCTAAAAGTTAAACTGTTTCCTCCTGAAAAACCAAAAAACAGGAGATTTACACCTAAAGAATTCCAAGATGAACTAGAACTTGCTAGGTGGATGAAAAGACCACCTAGAACCCACATTTATGACCCTCCTTTTTACCCCTGGCTTCCACCTGAACCTGTTGTAAATTTTGACCTAAACTACCATTAAAGGCCAGCAGTGATTCACTCTCGGTGTCCATTTATTTAAGTTTAAACTTATATAAACATCCACCACCCTCCCAAATACGCAGGCGCAAAAGGGGGCTCCGCCCCCTTAAACCCCCAAGGGGGCTCCGCCCCCTTAAACCCCCAAGGGGGCTCCGCCCCCTTACACCCCCTAATAAATATTCATACAGGAAACCACTAAATTTGAATTGCCGACCACAAACTGCCACTCACTTCTCCTTTTCCCAACACTTCCTTTTTCCTACTTATTATTCATTAAATTAATTAGTAATCACCGTAATTCCGGGGAGGAGACAACTACCTATATAACCAAGTATACTTCCGAATGGCTGAGTTTATGCCGCCAGACGGAGACGGGATCACTTCAGTGACTCCAGGCTGAACTTGGGCGGGAGCCGAAGGTGAGTGAAACCACCGAAGTCTAGGGGCAATTCGGGCTAGTTCAGTCTGGCGGAACGGGCAAGAAACTTAAAATATATTCTTTTACAGATATGTCCAGATACCAGCCTTTAAAACATAATACCAAAAATGCACAAATTCAATGGGTTAACACCCTAGTGCATATCCACGACCTTCAATGCAACTGCAACGACCCTCTGGAACATACAACAACTACAATTTTTAGACAAGAACCAAACCTGAGATTCACAGACCACGAAAAAAATTTATTAAAAGATGCCTTACTACTGGAGAAGAAAAAGATACCCAAGACGCAGACGACGTTATTGGACAAGGAGATTTGGACGCCCTTTTCGCACAAGATTTTGGAGAAGAAGAAAAAGATTCAACTACCGGGTAAGAAGAAAAAAACTTTACTAAAATAAGACTTATTAGAATGGCAACCTAAGACTATTAGAAAATGCTGTATAAAAGGACTACACTGCATGTTTATATGCACTGAACAGACTATATCAAAAAACTATAGAATGTATGAACATAGTATAATTCCAGAAAAATGGCCTGGAGGTGGAGGATTCTCTGTAACTAGATACTCACTAGATGGACTTTATGAACAACACCAACTAGATAGAAACTGGTGGACAAATACTAACAAAAACTTACCTCTTGTAAGATACACAGGCTGTAAAATAAGATTTTACCAAAGCCACTCTGTGGACTATGTATGTAACTATTCTTTAGACTACCCAATGGTAGCAACTGGATTATTGTACTTAAGTTGTCAACCAAACATTATGTTAATGAATAACAACAAAATTGTTGTACCTAGCAAACTAACAAAACCAACAAAAAAAGGCTATATTACTGTAAAATTTAGACCACCTAACTTAATGTCAAACCGTTGGTTCTTTGCAAAAGACATTGCAAAAACAGGATTGCTTATGCTAACCGTTTCAGCCACATCATTAGACAACTACTACATTGCAACAGACAAAACCTCAAATAACTGTACATTTACATCACTTAACTCTTATTTTTGGAAACAACATAATTTTATTCAACCCTCTATATTTGGATACTCACCATCAATAGTTGGCACAGTACAAAAGAAAATATTTTCTACAACACAAATAATAACAGATACAACAGACCTAACCAAGTTCAAACCATCTCAACTTGGACTAACATACCTAGGCACAACCAAAACATACACTGAAGGAAAACAAATACAAAAAACAAATAATAACTACTTTACAGAACATACAAACTGGGGAAACCCATTTACACATGAAAACCTTACAGTAGGTAACAACCTACTAACAACCAACAAAGGAATAGAAGACCTAAAAACACAACTAATACAAAACTATGAACAAAACTTACCTGCAGGTTTTTTTACAAAACCAACAGAACCACTACTACACAAAATAAGATATGCACCAGATAGAGACACAGGAGTAGGTAACAAAGTTTACTTAAAAAGTGTAGTAAGAGACGACTCAGGCTGGGAACCCCCTTCTAATGAAAACTTAATATGCGAAGGATTCCCTTTATGGGCAGAACTATATGGTTTTCTAGACTGGCAAACAAAACTAGCAGAAGCCACTAACATAAAAAGATCATATGTATTAGTAATAGAATCATCCTTTTTAGACCCAAAATTACCATACTACATACCTATAGATGAAGATTTTATAGAGGGAACATCACCATATTATGACCCTAACAACATACCACACAGAACACATGAAGATGACCAAAACTGGTACCCATGTACATTATACCAATACAAATACAATAGAAAATAATTGTTTAGAACAGGCCCCAGGTATACCCTAAACGTAGGAACCAAGAAAATCAGTAGAAGCTAAAATACTATACAACTTTTATTTTAAGTTTGGCGGCTGTACCACCAAAAATGGACATGGTTGCAGACCCTACAAAACAAGAGACATATCCCATACCCAATCACAAGTCTTCAACATATTCGTTACAGAATCCAAGCATCCCACAAGAAAGCTACCTATACCAATTCGATGTACAACAAGACATTCTTACAAAAAGAGCTGCAAAAAGAATTAAATCGTACGACTCAACTCCAAAACTTCTATTCTCAACTTCAGGAGGAATGGACACACCAGCCTTCACAGAAAAAGAAGCCGAGGGGACATCGCCGACAGCGTCGGACGAGGAAGAAGACCCGACGGCACTACGAATCAGAATCAGACAACTCAAGCGACAGCGAAAGCACTTGGAGCAGCAAATCCAGTTAATAATGGAACAACCATAAACTTTACTTGCGTTCACAAAGCTGTGTTATTTGAACCACAGCGCAAAAAAATTAGAAAAAATGAACAAATATGAACTAGAGACTGAAAAACTCTGTGCTACTGCTTTTAAAAGACCACCTGTATCTACTTGGGGAGAAATACCATACTGGCCCTGGTTGCATCCAGAGCCTCTAGTTAATCAACTACCCAAAATAAACTTTGACCTTAACTATAAACCCTAATAAAATTTCTAGGCCTACAAATTTCACTTAGTGGTGTCCATTTATATAAGTATAAACTTTAATAAACCAAACTCCGCCTCCCAACATTGTTGGCGCCATAAGGGGGCTCCGCCCCCTTAAACCCCCAAGGGGGCTACGCCCCCTTACACCCCCTAATTAATATTCAACAGGAAAACCACCTAATTAGAATTGCCGACCACAAACCGTCACTTAGTTCCTCTTTTTACCAACACTTCCTCTTTTACTAATTATTATTCATTACATTAATTAATAATCATCGTAATTCCGGGGAGGAGCCTATAAACTATATAACCAAGTATAGTTCCGAATGGCTGAGTTTATGCCGCCAGACGGAGACGGGATCACAACAGTGACTCCAGGCTGAACTTGGGCGGGTGCCGAAGGTGAGTGAAACCACCGTAGTCAAGGGGCAATTCGGGCTAGTTCAGTCTGGTGGAACGGGCAAGAAACTTAAAAATATATATTTTATTTTACAGAATGTCCAAGTTTTTAACACCGCCAGCATACAATGGCAGAGCCCTAGAAAACCAGTGGGCAAACAACGTTTTCCAGAGCCACGATTTATTTTGTGGATGCAACAAACCAATTCAACATTTATTTAAAATTCTGTATCCTGAAAACAAATTATGCCTCCCTGGTATTGGAGAAGAAGAAGACGACCATGGCAAAGAAGAAGATGGAGAACCTATCGAAGAAGGAGACCTAGAAAAACTTTTCGAAGACCCCTTTACAGAAGACTCCGATGGGTAAGAAGACGCTTCTTTACTTCAAAAAGAAAAAGAAAATTAAGAAAGATAATAGTTAAAGAATGGCAACCAAAAAGAATTAGAAAATGCAAAATTGCTGGTGACTTATGCTTATTTGCAGCAGGAAAACAGCATATAAACTATAACTTTACATTGTATTCTGAAAGCTATGTACCTGTAAGAGAAGCGGGAGGGGGGGCATGGTCTATAATGCAGCTAACTTTAAATGCTTTATGGGATGAATATAGAAAATACAGAAATTATTGGACAGCTAGTAATGATGCTTTACCACTTGTAAAATACAACTATGTAGACTTTAAATTTTATAGAAGCAAACATATAGACTACATTGTTATACCACAACTATGTCCACCATTTGATGTAGGAAGAGATGACTACTTAGACACACAACCACTTAGAGCTTTAATGCACAAACATAAAATAGTAGTTAGAAGACAACAACCAAAACATAGAAAAACTACATTAAAAAGAGATTTTATCCACCTAGCTTATGGCAAAACAAAATGGTACTTTCAACAAGAGATATGTAAAATGCCATTCATTGTACTAAAAACAACAGCAATAGACTTTGAACAATTTTATCAACCGGAAGATCAACTAAGCTATAATGTAACATTACTAGCACTTAGTACATTATTTGAAAACCCTAGATATGAAGTTAAAGTAACAGAAGGACAAATAGGATACTCACCTAAAGGATCAGGCACCACCATGATATATTTATATGGTACAGAACATGGTGCCGCTGAACAAACATCACAAATAAAGTGGAAAGAATTAGTATTTTTAGGAAACACCACAAGATACACAGCAGGTAAAAATATTCACAAAAACTATTCACCAAATAGAATGGGGAAACCCCGGTTTCACAAAGCATATACAGGAGCACATAGTAGAATTTTTTATTACCACAAAAGATATTAATACAGTACTCTCACTAGTAAACTACAAATAGAAGAAGCACTTGCCGGAAGCAGTATAACAGAAATAGCACATTTATACCAAGAATGCAGATACAATCCACTTAGAGACGATGGTGTAGGAAATAAAGTGTACTTTAAAAGCACATCATTACAACAAGGTAACGTTTTACAACTACCGGAAAAACTAGATATACTAATAGAAGGATTTCCACTATGGATAGGATTATTTGGTATAATAGACTGGACACAAAAATATAAAAAGCTAACAAATTTAGAAACAGAAGCTGTATTAGTAATGAAAACAAAAAACACATTTAGACCATTCCACTATCCAATGGTAATACTTAATGAAACATGGACAACAGGAAACAGTCCATATGAAAACACAGACCTAAATCCAGATAAACTAATGTGGTATCCAATGACACAGTACCAAGTAATGGAATTAAACAAAATTGTAAAAACAGGACCAGGAACACCATACACAACACAAAAATCAGAAAACATACAAATGTTTTACAAATTTAGATTTAAATGGGGAGGTGCACCAGCAAAAAAAATTAATGTAGAAAATCCCTCTCATCAGATATGTTATCCCATTCCCCGTAACGAGCATGAAACACCTTCGTTGCAGAATCCAGCACAAGCACCTGAAACAGTTTTGTTCAGCTTCGACTACAGACACGGAGACATTACAGGACCAGCTCTCCAAAGAATTAGCCACGACTGGTCAACTAAAAAATTTTTTGATTCAATTACAGAACCAGAGAAAAAACGACAGCTACAACAAGCATTCCAAAACCTACAGGAAAAGGAGCAAGAAGAGCAAACACAAGAAAAGAAAATACACCTCCAGCTCCAGCAACTCAGACAGCAGCAGCAGCTCCTGCGAGAGCACATAATGACTTTACTAATGCAAATAGAATAAATTTTAAATGTGTAAAATATTCACTGTTGTTTGAAAAACCACGTAAAAATCGTAGACTTACTGCACAAGAAATGGAAACCGAAATACAAATATGTAAATGGTTACATAGACCACCTAGAACATACTTTGATGATAAACCTTTTTATCCTTGGGTACCCCCTGAACCAGTTGTAAACTTTGACTTAAATTACAAACAATAAATTACAAGGCCTGCAATAATTCACTTGTGGTGTCCATTTATATAAGTAAAAACTTAAATAAACCACACCGCCTCCCT
>CYGL01000689.1_pt1 | contig 11139 bp, 20 predicted proteins | sample 485531 | NCBI WGS metagenome assembly CYGL01 (sample SAMEA3497897, study PRJEB9818) | human gut metagenome | reverse complement strand
ATGTCAAGAACGCACCGGAAAGGGCGCTGGACATCTGGTATACAGATGCAGACGGCAACCGGCAGCGCAATCTTATCAGTGTATGCAAGGACTGCCACGAGACAGTCTGCCATCCGGAGCGGATGCGCAGATGCAAAAGCGCTCCGCCGTTGACGCGCGAGCGCTGGGACTGACCGGCTGTGCGAGCCTTCAGCCTTCGGTTTTGGAGACCGATGCTCTACCAATTGAGCTACGGGAATTTACAGAATGCCGCTTGCAGGGTTTGAACCTGCAACCAAACGGTTATGAGCCGTCAGCTCTTCCGGTTGAGCTAAAGCGACATAAAAACGGCGGCCTTTTGCAGCTGCTTGAAAAGCCGCCGTAAATTTTTAAGTGATCTTGTACCTAATGACATTAGCAAATGTCGCCGAATAGCAGGTCGGTCGCGCCTTAGATACAGCCGATTCCTCCGATCTCTGCCCTCGGCTCACGATGCCGCATCTTGTGACAGGTCTTCTTTACAAAGCGGCAGCGGGAATGCCGCCGCATTATTACGATTTTCTTGTTTTTCCGCATCCAGCACGTAGGTTTTGTTCGAAAGAGTTTAGAAAGAATGCCGCCCAATGTTTTTATCACGTCAATCGCCGCGTAAATGGTTTCGATCAAGTTCTCCATAACGTTCCCCATGATTGTGCAGCTCCTTTCGTTTTTTGAAATTGTCCACTGTGGGCACCCCGCCGGGTGGATGTAATGTCTTGTTCGTCATGCGCCGCTTGGTTTTGAAGCGGACGGCGCTGGTCCCATTGAGTGCGGTAAGGTTCGACCGCACTATGATTCCCGCCGGGAAGTCTGAATCCACAATGAGCGGTTCTTTGGGCTCTCACCCAATAACCGCATTTTGATTATAGCACATCAAAAATGCGCAATCCGGGCAAATCGTGCATTTCGGTCATTTCGTGCGTTTTGCTGCAATCCGTGCATTTCGTGCACGGGAATTACGATGCTGCGAGAAACGCACTTTTGAAAGTATGACTTATTTGAGCCGATTTTGCCTATTCCCCTTGAATACTTTGAAATATTTTTTAGATTTCTTCTGAAATTGTGCTGATAGCATTGTTCATCCACGTTACCAGCGCATAGGCCGCGTGTTGAATCTTTCTCTTCAACTTGATAGGTTCCTGATCCAGAAGAGGTGAACCATCATCGTTGTTCCGCCACCACAGCCGGTTCCAATTCGGGCAGGATGGATTTTCGCAGTCGTAGTAGTGTGCAGAGAATCCGGTCCATGTCGGTTCTGCCCAATCATGGTACTTCCGGAACTTGCACCCCGCACACGGGTTTGCAGGCTTTTCCTCTTTTTCTACTTTCCGCCTCCACTCTTCGACTGTGAGAGTCTTGACTCGTTTTGCCTTACCTTTCGGATGGTCTTTGAGCCAGATGGGGCAGGTGTGGTCTTCACAGCATTGCTCAACAACTTCACCATCCGCATATAACGACGTAAGATTTGAGCAGCCTTCGCATGGGTCGGAAAAATCTTTGCACATCTCATAGTGTAGTGGGTCTACTGTCTCAGCGTTTCGGTTTTTCTTCGTGGTATATTCGGTGCGCTTCCAGATGTTGCCGTATGGAGGAGAATTCAGAGATTGTGCATAGCCCCAATATAGAGAATCTATATTTTTCTTGAGGTTCTCTATCTCAGCATTTGTAACAGCTGCCCGAAATTGGTTTGCTGTAATTTGTCCTTCTTCCAGATCGTGAAGAAGTAACCATACGATTTCATTGTCCATGTTCAGAGCCGTATCCTTTCACTCTTTCCGTGTTTTCATACTTGTCATTGAGTAAAGTTCCACAAACTGGACAAAAATTTAATTGATATACAGGGCTTCTTTCTTGCACATAGGTGTGATTCTTGTTATCTGCATAAAACGTTCCAAGCGCACAATAGCACTCTCGGAATACTGTTTCAGGTAATTTAGAATCCTTTTCTTTCTCGACGGCATATCTTGAACAGAAATCACACTTTTCCATTTATCTCACCAGTTTCTTTTACCGGAAAATCATATATTGAATCCGGACGAATCATAAGGTCGTTTACGTCGTCTGATATACGAGGAGCATCCATCAACGCCTTTAACATTGTCAGATATACGGTCCGTCCAAACTTCTGGCTCAATCCCTCGTCATCATTCATTCGCCTATAAGCGAGTTCAAGCATATCTCCATCTATCAGTTTCATTTTGTGGCTTCCGTTTCCTTCACATTCTTTTTGATCCACCGGTCTACCCGACTCCGAATGGCTTCAGGACCAACATCCATTCCCTTCTCCATAAGCTCGACTGCCACGATCTGCGGTTTTTTGCCCTCCGTGCAGACTGCCGTGAGCAACGCCCGCAGCTCGCAGTCGTCGCAGCTCTCAATAAGGCTCAGACCATACATGATTTTTTCCGCTGCTGGACGTTGGTCCGCTTGAGCTGCTTGATCTCATCTTCCCGCCGGGTGAAGGAAATGTCCGTCCCGGTCACAGTTGCGTGACTCAGGATGCAGGCATTCCCCTCACCGCTGGAAGACTTGACCACATCGGAGGCACTCTGCGGGCCTTCGGCCTGTATCGCTTCGAGCTGTTCAATGCGCCGCTGACGCTTCTCGATGTCGTAAGGGATAGCATACAGTTTCCGAAATTCTCGTGGCGTCAGCGGCTCCATTGTGATTCCTCCTCAGTTATTTCAAATCAAAATACTTCGTCAAAAGATCTGTAATTCCGGAATAAAAAGAAATCCATCCACAGGTATAAAACTTGTTGTCTTGCAAGATGATTGCATAATCTTCACATGTTTGCCCACTCTCTTTTCGAGTCTCGTCCACTCGACGCCATAGCGTGGCCCCGCCGGGCAGAGGCTGTTTGTCGTATTCAAGCCGGAACTGGACGTCTTCCCACGCCATTTCCCACGGTGCATTGTCTGCCAGCATTTTTTCCGCCAGCTTGCGCAGCGTGTCCTTCCCACAGGACTCTGCGGCTTTCTCTGGCAAACCATGGATTTCTGTGGCTTCTTTGGCTTTTTTGTGGGCTTCTTCTACTGCCAACCGGCACTCTGGCGGAAGATTCCATTCGTCATAATCAGGATTCTGCGGTATCGTTACCGAAGACTCTGGTTTGCAGTCGAACACGACCGGCTTTTCGTACACCGGTTCATCCCGTTTTGGGGCTTTGGCTGCTTCCTGCTGTGCCATCCGCTCTGCAATGATCTCTTGTGCCCGCCGGTATGCGCCCATCAGGGTGATTTCCCCGGCCTGAAGCTCCCGCTTGGTATCATCGCCGCAGTTTTCCGAGATCGCGTTCAGCCGGGCCGCTGCACCGGTGCTCAAGCCCAGGATCCTGCACAGCTCATCACGGACCTTTCCGCTCAGCCCGCCGAGGCTCTTTCGCCGTGTCAAAATCTCCTTGAGCGTTTCATACTGCGCCAGACGTTCACCGTCCGTCAGGTCACGTGCGGTTGCGTTGGCCGTGATGAGCGCGATCCTCTCGTCATCGTCATGCTTGAGCTTGAGAATGACGCAGGGGAGAGCCTCAAACCGTGTATCGCCCTCTTTGGCCAGCTCCTCGCAGGCGGTCAACCGCCGCTCTCCGCCGATCAGCTTGTAATTGCCACCATCCAGCTCCACCACTTCCAGCGGCTGGCGGATGCCGTTGGTCTTGATGTCCTCTTTGAGCTGAGATACGTCCCCGATGCGATAGATTTTCCGGTTGTCCGGGTTGATGATAATGTTTTTGCGGTCGATCATGACCACCTGCATCCCAGACCCCGCCGGGGCGTCCGGCTGAACACTCAGAAGCCCGCCCACTAATCCAGTGCTCATATCACTTTCCCTCCACGATCTGCATCACACGTACTGCCAGATTTTTGTACTGCTCGGCAGGCTTGCACTTGGGGGCGAACTTGTACAGCGGCTCATGTGCCGATTTCGCTTCTTTGACCCGGACGCTGTTGTTGATGCGCATCACGCTGCCGTCCTCGTTCCGGAAAGCCGGGATGTCGAGATGGGCGATCTGATTGATGGCCTGCGTCGAATACAGACACCGGTAATACTTGGTGGCCAGCACACCCATCACGGCAAGCTCGTAGTTGTATCCGTGCTGGATGTCCCGCACCTGATCCATGATCTCGGCCAGCCCATCCAGCGCCCACTCGTCGCAATCCACCGGGATGATGACGTAATCAGCAGCAACCAGAGCGTTGATGGTGGCCATGTCGATGTCGGGAGGGCAGTCGAAAATGCAGTAATCGTAATCGTTTCGCAGCGGTTCGAGGGCGTTCTTCAGCCGGTCGGCCTGCGGACGTCGGACGTCAAACATCACGTTTTTGTTGGCCAGCAGCATGCTCATGTTGCTGGGTGCAATGTCAACGCCGTCAAAATCGGTCTGCTGGATCACGTCGGGCAGCTTGACTCTGAGCTCCAGCACGTCGCCCATCGTGTCTGCCGTGTCCGAAAACCGCTTGAAAAATTTGCTCGTGTTGGCCTGCTTGTCCAGATCCATGACCAGCACCCGCCGGGAATGAATTCCCGCCAAGATGCAGGACAGGTTGCAGGCGGTGACGGACTTTCCGACGCCGCCCTTGAGATTGATGATCGCGATCTTAGCCATATTTCTCATTGTGGGTTCCTCCGTTTTTTATTCTTTGCTTTCTACGCGGCACCAGCTCTGAGGCGGGTGAGTGACCTCCACAGGCCGCATACCGAACCGTGTGCTCTGCAAACCTGTAAACGTTCGCAGCTCGCGCGGCTGGTCATAAATCTTTAGGTCGGAGATATGCCACGCCCAGCCGTGGCACTTGTTCAGATAACGGACAATGCGATCTCTGTCCATGCAAGCCATTTCTTCGACATCATCCGGGGCGCGGCATATCGGTGCAAGCTCCCAAATCTTGTCGCAGACGAACTCGCCAATGACCGTACCATCCAACCGCTGCCAGCCTTTTCCGGGGACGATTCGCAACCAGCCCATCTTCGACCGCTCTTTCGTGCAGTAGATGTAGCACTTGAATGGAGGATTCACGCCCTCCGGCTTTGTCTTGCGAATCTCCACGGTTTTTTCTTTCAGGACGATTTTGCTGCACCATACCGGCTGGATGCTCAACAATATTGCTTTTTTCACCTTTAGGTCCTCTGTTTTGGTTTTATCCGCACTTCCGGACGAGTGACCGCCGGTGTGCAGCGTTTTTCAAAAAATCGTTCCCGCTGGGTTCGGGCCGGTCCACTGTCTTTCTCAGCTTCGGCGCACCGCCCCAGCTCTTCGGGTGGTCCAGGACACTCCATCCAGCCTCGATGCTCTGCATGATGCTGGCAATCATGTACTCTGTGCGTTTTGTTGTTTTTGATTCATCCGCCAGCTGGGTGAGCTTGTCGCACACAGCTCGTGCAGCCTGGGCGTCCCATACCTTGCCCCGCCGGGATGCCCGGTATGCGTCGAACCGGGTCAGAGCCTCCAGAAGGGGTTTGTCCTCTTTGGCATACTCCGCGAAAACATCCTTCGGGGTAGGTTCGCCCCCTTGTGCGCCTCGCGCGCACGAAGGAGTAGTATACCCAGTAGTATACCCAGTAGTATTACTGGGTGGCGTTTTGCCACTACCCCCGTGGCGTTTTGCCACTGGTCCCCGTCGCATTTTGCCACTAGTGGCATTTTGCGACTAGTGGCGTTTTGCCACTGGTCAGGCGGGTGAGATTCCGCCGGATTTTCGGGTGCATCGTCCTTGCTTTCGACCGTCTTCTGGACCTCTTCAGGCACCTCGGCAACGTACCGGTTGACCATCTGACCAGCCACCAGTTCCTGTCGTTTTGTGAGCAGGCCTTTGCTTTCCAGCCGCTTGAGCACCCGGATTATTGTTGCACGGTCGGCTCCCAGCCACCGGGAAAGATAGCTGAAGCTGCCCTTGTACTCGCTCTCACCATCCTGGCTGAATCCATAGATCAGCGCGTAGGCCAGCAGCTCGTTGCCCTTGAGCTTGTACTTATCGACCATCCAGTCGAGGATCATAATATAACTCTGTTTTTTGGTAGTGTTTTTCACAAGTTACCCCCCCCAAGAGGGTCAGAACGGCAGGTCGTCATTGTCGTCGATCACAGCAAAATCATCAGCGGAGCCCTGGGAATATGCCGGTGCGGGCTCTCGGTAGCCTTTGGGCGGTGCTTCGCCGCCGTCATCCACGGCCTGCCCGCCGGGCTTCTTGCTGGGCCCGGCAAAGCTGATATGGTTTGCCACGACCTCCACGGCCGTGCGGCTGTTGCCCTGCTTGTCCTTGTAATTCCGGCTCTGCAATGCGCCGTCCACGGCGATCATGCTGCCTTTCTGGAAATACTTGCAGACAAAATCAGCCGCATGCCGCCAGACCACGATGTCGATAAAATCCGCCTGTCGCTCTTGCCCCTGAGAAACAAAGTTCCGGTCGCAGGCGATACGGAAGCTGCACACGTTGGTGCCGTTGGCGGTGGTCCGCAGTTCAGGATCTGCGACAAGCCGCCCCATGATCGCTACAATGTTGAGCATTTCAGATAGTCCTTTCCGATGTCCGCCATCCAGCGGTCGTGCCCATAGAGGTCTTCAAAATCCTGCTGGGCCTGCTTTTGAGGTCGAGCCGAAGGTGGTGGTCAAAATGGGCACTGTATCCCGGCTCGTTGTGGTGCCGGTGGCACAGCCAGACCTTCAGGCCATACTTTTCGGCCACCGGCCGCAGCGGGCCGTTGAGCACATGATGCTCTTCCAGCATGTCCACAGTGGACACGTTGTACTTCATCCGGCAGACGTAACACTCCCGCCGGGTCTGCATGATTGACTTAGCCATGAGACTTTTGGTCTCCTTTTTCGGTGCCCGAAGAGGATTTGTAGCACTCATCCCAGACCATATCCAATGCTGTCATAATTCCAGAGAATTCTCCGCGGATGTCATGTACTGTCAATCCTTCTGCATAGAAAAGCAGGCGGCGACCCAATCGGAGCCCATCAATGTAAATACTGCTTTCGGGAGTTACGATGTTTTCGGGAGTTACGATTTTCTCTTTTTCCACCTCGGCACCTCCTGCCATTCTTGCCAATAGCGTGTTACATTCGGGTCGTTGACGCCCATCTCGGCCAGACGGTCAAAAATGCCGTCGATAAAGGCCGTCATCTGAGCGGTGGAAAAGCTGCTGGAACCCATCGACGCCTTGACAGTGCAGCGCTCGTTGTCCAGCAGCTCTACCACGTATACCAGCCGGTATGCCTTGCGCAGGATGGGCACAGCGGCCACCGGAAGCTCCAGAAAGTCATATTCGAGGCCGTATTCTTCGAGCATCTCGATATAGCAGGCTTCCGGTGTGGTGCCGCCCGCTTTCCCTGCGTTGTACGTGTCGGCCATGATGGTGAGCAGTGCCCACATCATGCGGTTCTGTTCCAGCGAGCGCTTTTTCCGCTGCCGCTCCACTGTGAGCGTCAGCCGCAGCGGAGAGCCATGTGCCAGATCGTCCAGCTTTTGGCGGATCTGTGTTTTCACAAATTCCGCCGAGTTTTCCACAACGATCTTCTTCCGGGCTGGGTCATAGACGACCGGAAGGCTCCCTACAACGTCGCCTCGTCCCATAAGACTTTCTTCCCGCTGGCCAGTACAAACTGCACCATGTGGATGTGTCCGTCTTCAGCGCGGGCGAAACGGTCAACCGTGAGCTTTTCCGCCGCGCGCCATACGCCATGCTGGTCCTTCACCACCGGGACCTGCTCGCTCTTCAGGGCGATGGGCTTCAGGTCCACCACGTCCTCCGCGACGCCGAACAGTGCCGCCGCGCGGAGAAAGCTGGTGTTTTCCTGCATCCGGTCCACATCGGCGGAGGGCAGGCACATCGGCCCGGCATCCTTCCGCACTGGAAGACCATTGACAGGGGAGAGCACTTCGAGCTGGCACCTCCACCAATTTTTTGTGTAGTAGTACGAGTCGCCCCAGCCCAGCGGGCCGTATGTCTCGTTGAGGATGTCCCGCACGGCAGACTCCTTCGGGAGCACCACAACGCGGATTCCATCCTCGCAGGCAGCGGTAACGCGCACCACGCACTCCTCTGGCTTGATCTCGCGGGTTTTCGGGCCCTTGACCGGGAAACTGATAGACTCAGACAAAACCCCGCCAGAAACGCCCGCAGACGGCCCACGCCGCCGGGAGTTGCTTTTCGTTGGCATCTTGACCGTCCTTTCAGAGCATCACTTCGCCGACCGTGGGTTCGTGCACAACGTCCTCCGCGTCATCAGGGGCATCCGGGTTGTAAGAGTACACCAGCAGCCGGATGTCCTTCTCGACCAGAGATCGGCAGTAGGAGCAGGCATCCCGCGTTTCCTGCACGGTGAGGATCGCCTGCGACTTGTCCAGCGGACCGTTCAGCAGCATGTTGTACATGGCCCGGCCCATCTGCTTGGCGTCGCGGCTATACTCGCGCCGGAACGTGTGGTGTTCGTTCGATCTGCATTTTTCACAGCTCATTTTTCAATACCTCGTTTCTAAAAAAATATTTTTACGCTTTCGCGCTGGTAATGGCTTTTATTTACCCTCCTGCCATCATTGGAGGATTTTTTAGTTGCCCTGTTGTGCAACAACAGTATCTGCGCCCTGAACGGTCACCCAACCATGCTTCAGACGAGCTTCCGCTTCCTTCATCTGGATCAGTTCAGGGGTGATGGACTCGGACACGACCTTATTGGCTTCTGCTTCTGCCTGAGCCTCAATCACCTTAACATCCGCTTCTGCTTGAGCTTTTACTTTGTCCGTTTCAGCCTGTGCCAGTGCGGTTTGCTTGTTCAGTTCAGCAATCTCAGCATCCTGCTTCGCTTGCTCTTTAGCACGGATTTTTTCGGTCAAAGTGTCGTCCAGCTCAACATCAATGACTAATGCGCTCGACACATTGATACCATATTCTGATGTAAGCTTTTGGTTCAGATAATCCGTAATTGCGTTGTTCACTTCGGTCTTCCGCTCAGAGTAGATATCCATAACGGAAAATTGGGGAGTAACTTCTTTGACGTATGCGATAATGCTGTTTTGGATTCTGCTTTCGACCAGCGCTTCTCCATCCATGCCATTAAATTTGCTGTACAGTTCAACCACTCGTTCGGGAATGAAATTGTAATTAACAGTCAAGTTAATGCCAACCATTCCGCCACTGGCGGGTGCATCAATGTGCCAATCCGCGTGTTCCTTTGAGCCATAATCAGCCGGATCATCGGAAAATATAATCTGTTGCTGACTAATCGGAAATTTGCTTACATGCTTCATCGGCGAAAGAAAGTGCCATCCCTGAGACAACGTTTTCTGCTCGACGCCGCTGGAAGAATAGACAACGCCGACATAACCAACCGGAACACGGTTGAGGCACAAAACGCAGACAATGGCCACCAAAAAAGCGGAAAGAAACGCAATAACTTTTTTCATGATCTTCTCCTTTACTTTTGAAAATATGAAATTATGATATAAGCGACGATAAAAACAGTAATGAAAAAGAATAGTACTTCTTTCATCTCGCGCGTCCCCCATCAATACACTCCAAATTCCTGGTCAAGTAAGACATCGAGCCGGATGGTGTTTCCCTTGCCCCTGCCCTCGCCGCCGGACATGTTGGCCCAGCCGTCCGGGTAGCGCTTGCGCACATACCGAGACGGGATCCCCATGCACACGCTGACCTGCTCCAGTGTCAGCCGGATGCAGCCATACCGGCCAAAAATAGCCTTGTAGCTGTCGTGCCACGCTTCGGTTCGGCTAGATTTCGCCACGGTCTTTCAACTCCTTCTGTCTGCGTTCAAATAGCACCTGCTGGCCGTAAGTGCGGCCAGCCGCTTCCGCGCGGGCATTGACGGCCTGGATGCTGTTCTCTGCGGTCGGCTTCGGCGGGTGCGGGAATGCCTTCCGCAGTTCCTGCTCAGCCCTCATCTGGGCCTTTCACTCTTTCCATTCGGCCCGCTCGGCACGGTCGGCGTTGCGCGCCTTCTCCGCGCTGCGCTTGGCCAGACACGCCGGGCAGAACCGGCGCGTTGCACCGACATTCTCCATCACGACCCCGCAGTCCTCGCAGATGCGGGTGTATCTCCCCGGAGCACCCATATCACTTCGCCATCCTTTCCATCCGCCGCCGCTGTGCCGCCCGCCGCCGGGCGTTGTCGGCGCGCTTGTATGCGTCCCACTGGGCCAGCAGATACGGCGCACCGGCCACGATCGGCGCCAGCAGGAACAGCAGGAACAGCGTTTCGGTCATCTGGGCGTGATAAGCATCGCGCCCCAGCAGGACCAACAGGTCCGCGAAAATGTAACAGGTCATAACAGCAATGCACCTCCGATTCGATAAGCCAGGGCCAGAACCACAAGCAGATAGGCAACCCAGCCCAGCAGAGTCTTCTTCTGCGGGCGGGAAGCAGCCACGACCACAAAAATGCCGAGGCACCCGCCCACCACAAAACACATAAAACAGGCAAATATTGCGCTCCTTGCCATTTTGTCACCTCATCCCAAGCGCCTGCTCGATTCCCACGCGCGGGTTGTCGTTGGTGTAGCAACCGCACATGTATTTCCGCACGGTGCTCTCGCTGTATCCGGTTTTCTCGGCCAGCACGGTGTAGTTCTTCACGCCGAGAATCTTCATCCGCTTCCGGACCTCGCATTCCCATTCCGGAGTCACTGTTGTTTGCAAATTTTCCACCTCGCTTGTGAATAATTGTTCGCTTTTTGGCTACAAAAAACATTGCCAAGCGGGTGCAATCGGGTTATAATAGATTTGCGGAATCTAATACTCGATCACATGCGCCCAAATTCTCGGCAATGTGTGACCGTCCCCCACGGTCAAGATAGGGGGCGGTATACGCAAAAACGAGGTACGGCGTTTTTGCGGTCGTTTCGGGTCTATGGCTGAGGCCCGTCGCGCGGTAGGGGCATCTGAAGCGCAAAGCAGCATTCAGGAGGAACCCATGAGCACTCAAGCGGTCTGAGATGGGGTCTCGCTCTTGAGTACACCAATATTATAATTCACCTTGATTCACATTGCAAGCAAAATTAACCCATTTTTGTGAATCTAGATGAATTTTAGCAACTTGCACAAATGGGAGGTGAGAAATTTGTTCTATGAAAATTTTGTAAAGCAATGTAGAAAAAACAGGAAAATTTC
>CYGL01000688.1_pt1 | contig 11141 bp, 9 predicted proteins | sample 485531 | NCBI WGS metagenome assembly CYGL01 (sample SAMEA3497897, study PRJEB9818) | human gut metagenome | reverse complement strand
AATAATATAGTTGCCGTGCCAAATATGAATTATATTTACGAACCAGAATGAATGACAGTGTGAGTTTAACATGCGTTCCTATATGGTGGCTTGATGTAAATATAGTTGTTTCATACACGCCTAAAGATTCTACAGTACCAAAACAATATCTTATAAAAAGTTTTAGTGCTGACATGCAAGAAAGTGGTTCAATGAGTATAAGTATGATTGCTTATTATCCAGAATATGAAAGTTTCTAAATAAATGGAAATATTTCAAATAACTGTTGACATAAAGCGTAAAGTGTGGTAAGATATAATCAAGTTAAGGAAAGGAAATAAAAGACATATGTTCTCCTTATAAAATTGTATACATTGTTGTTGGTATCCATGTTCGAAAAATCCACAACGTTCCTTTTCTTAACTTGCTATCATTATCATTTACTTGCCATAATGATAATGAAATTAATTCAGCTAAAGTTGAAAAAAAGCCTGTGATGGTGACAATTCAAGCCAACCTAGGCTTAGATAGGTAGTTAGTCACAAAAAGCTGAACCCTTTTATATATGATTAATAAAAGGTGAATAGGTGACATAATGCTTGGGAAAAGAAGAACTGAGCATATTTTCATCTTTAGAAACTTTCATACTCTGGATAATAGCTTATCATACTAATATTCATTGAACCACTTTCTTGCATATCAGCACTAAAACTCTTTACAAGATATTGTTTCGGTACAGTGGAGTCTTTAGGTGTATATGAAACAATTATATTTACATCAAGCCACCATATAGGAACGCATGTCAAACTCACACTATCATTCATTCTGGTTCGTAGATATAATTCATATTTAGCACGTTGTCTTGCTAAATCATTAGTATATATATTGTCATATTCGCCCCCAGATAAAGGAATTGCTATCTCACCTATTGTACTTCCTACATAATAAGGGCTTTGTGGGTTATCATCTTTCGCTTCACCGTATATCTGCTGATAGCCTAGGTATATAAACTTACCGTTCTGGTATCTGGCAACGTAGTACTGGTTGTTACGGTCTAGTACCGCCGCTGTTCCGTCCTCGTTCACTAAAGGTAACGCACTATTATTGTTCACTTTAATTCTAGGGTTTGCAACAGCTGTAGTAGCCGTCCAACCTACAGTAAAACTTGTATCTTTATCAAAAGTTGTTGGATAGTCAGCAATAGTAAGAGTATAAGTATTTCCACTTTGACTTATTGCATTTGGATAATACGTTGGGTCTAGTGATTTACCAAATACTCTTACTACATTCTTAACACTTTCAAAATCAGATGTAATACTTTCTGATGTAACAATGTTATCCCATACATCATCATCTAACAAACTTGGTTCATTATGACCACTTGGAATCTTCTGATACCTAAAGACTCCGTTCACATCAAAGAAAATTTCCATAGTTGCGTCTACGTCTCTTAATTGAGAAAAGTAATGAATAAACACTATCACCAACGTCCACTTGTATATCATAAGGTAAAGCATATGGCAATTCTTCAAGCACATATTTAGTTATACCAACTAAATTCAATACATTAATCATAGCGTTTCTTACGTTGCTACCTTGTGGAATCGTTGTAGGCATGTCTGAAATATAGCCATTTCTTGTACCATTCAGTCTTGCCATAAGGTCAAGACCCTCGAATGATAATGAATTAGTAGAAGCGTCATAATTCCAAGTAGGTGTGTTGATAAGATAAATACCAAGATTAACCCATTCCCAGTTTTTTACAAGTATATTATATTCACCTATGTAAATCTGAACGTATCTATTCAACCATATTCTTCCACCAGACTTTATCTCAAAGTCAACATTGTCTTTCAATGCTAAAGTAATACTACATGAACGCCTTTGGTCATTGTTACTATCACAATTTATATTGCCACCGATAACATAACCTTGTATTTCGTCTACGGTCTGATATTCATAATTAAGTAGATTTATCTTTATTTGACGTTCTCTCATTCGTTGTTTTGCGATATTGTATAAATTCTGCGTTATATTTAATGGCATAACCTATACCCCCCCCTTACGTTCCAGTAGTAGAAACTCCACTTACTACTGGTTCTACTAATCCAAATTCCATAAGGTCTTTTTCGTTATTCGCGTCACCAACTTCTACATAATCAAAAGAAATATCTACCTTTCCCATGCCCCAGTTGTTATCATATGTAATGTTTGGCTCTGAACTTGGATAGATTAAGAAAATATTTCCATTCCAATCTTTTATGATTTTTGCTTTATTATCTGTGATATAATTTAATATTTCCTCTGTTAGCTTATTGATTTCATATCTGTCCATTATTCTATCCTTTTCATAATCCAAAGGTAGAACAGTAAAACTAATACTATTGCTATAATAATTCGTCTTAGCATTAGCAACAATTACTGGATATTTACTACCATAAGGCTCAAATACACCTATCTTCTTAACACGTTTGCCAGTGCCATATGATACTCCTGCGTAGAATTTATATATACTGTCCTTTTCACAAATGAATACACCTTTAAATTGAGAAGTGATACTATTGGTAATATAATCACCCTCAGCACCGTTCAATATAGGAACTAAAGCATATTCATATTCAGTGTTATTAGCGGCAATATAATCGTTAAAAGCAAAGTTTAAGTCCTCAAATGCTTTTACTGAAACTGTCTTTAAAGTGACCCAGTTAAATGTACCTTTTATCCTACGTTTTACTTTGATAGCAGTTAAATATTGCAGTAAGAAATCTACGTTACCACCATTGATATTACCATCAAAATTAGCAACAATAATATCAAGATAAGCCCATTCTGTATTTTTTATAGGCGAATAATCACTGGTTACATTGCTAGTTAAATGGAAATGGTCAAAGATACCATTCTGAACTTGGACTGTTGTTACATTATTTACACTGGTAGGTGCAATATCTAAGCTGTTACCGTCTTGTACAAAATTGTACCCTAAGAAAGAAAACATATTATCCTCTCACCTACTTTCTATTTGTTATTATTATTAATTTGTTGATGTAGGAATCGTATTTCCTAAATTTATCAGAGAAATATTATAAACATTTCCTATTCTTCTCACCCATAAAGTAAGATAATCTGTATCTTGTGGTAATGGAATATATTGAGAATATCTATAATAAACATCTTCTGTAATACCACTATCCACCGCTATATCTACATAGGCTTTAAGTTCTGTTTCATTCCTATAATATCCATTCCTATAAGTAAATGTAATCTTTTGACTTTGTGAATTGATAAAAAATGAGATTGGCGTGTCTGCGTTCATATTCCTAAACCACCATTGAGCCGTAAAATCTCCGTTTAATTGGAAACCACTTGTCCATTTAACCCAGTAACCGTCTGGACGTAAATCAATTTCTTTACCGTCTACATTAGTGATATATATTGGTTCTTCTGGATTACTTGAACCCTCAATGATACTAACAACACTTTCGCCAGTAATATAACCGTTAGTGCAATCATTAGTCAGACCAAGAATACCAAATACAGTCGGACTAGAATATGTAACAGTGATTAATATTTCGCCAGTTGTTACATAAGTTCCATAAATAGTATAACCCTTGATTTCAATGTAATAGGTTGATTTATCATCAAGTCCAGTCAATAAATAACTTTGATTTACTGGTGGTTTAAGGCTTTGTCCACCATAAATTTCACCACTGTTATTGATTTCAACATGGTTAGAATTATACAGAATCACATTGTAATAGTTTAATAATTCGCCCTCAATCTGATTATATGTAAACTCAAATAAAAAACTTGAAGAATTGATAATATTATTTGCAGGTAGATTAGTAAACTCTATTGTAGGCTGAGTATAGCACCAAAACTGTATAGGATCACTTGGTGTACTTGCTTCGCCTTGTACGTCATATGTTACTACATAAGCGTTGTAATATGTACCATTGGTTAATGTGTTAGGTGGAACAGTATGCTCAAACTTGAATGAATCCACAGACTGTTGATATACAATCTGGTTTGTGGTATTATTACGGATTGTTAATTGGTTCTTTACAACTTGATTGCCACCAGTTGAATAAAATGTAAATGTTGCATTTTGTGAAGCGTCAAATGCATCTATCGAATATAATATTGGTTTCGTTACCATTTTAGTCACCTACCTTTTAAGCCGACCTTTGCCAAATATAACAACAAAGATAAGGTTGTAATGTAGAAATAATCTGTTTTGTTTGCGTTACATCACCATGAGCATGACCTTGCCCTCCACCTGTAGCTGATGTAGTTGTAATAGTGCCTTTGCTCCAATCATTAAACCAACCACCGCCATTATGAATTTGAAAACCATTATTGGCTGAACTAGCAGAATACTCATTAGGTGCCGCAGAACCGTGTTTTAGTGCCATAATACTTGTATTGCTATCCATACCATGTTGATGATTTGGAATTTCATTTATTGTTAATACATGATTTTGAGTAGCATGAGCATGAGTATATTCATTGCTATATGTACCACCTAATTTTCCTGCTTGATTAAAAGCTGTTTGATTAGTGTCAACACCTACTAAAGTTCTTCCTTGCCCTATTAAAGTCCAAGTTCCACCAAAAAATGATGTAGGGTCAGTAGCAATTAAGGAAAGATAAATTGAACCAACCGGATAAACGTCTAATACACTAATACCGCCAGATGAATTAGCACTTCCCCCACCACTTATATACATATTACTTGCTTGATTTTGTGGATATGTAACTTTTACAATATCATTTATCTTAAAACTAGCAACTGAATAACTAGGAATTTTATTGTATAACTTACCATCTATAACAACATTATATGTATTATCAGCATTTAAACTTTTAATTAAACCAGTTTTAGTAATATCTCTTGGTGCTTTCTCAATTTCTTGTTTCGCAATAATTCTCATAGCTTCAAGAATTTCTTTGTTTATATCAAATGTTTTAGGGTCAAGTTCGCTATTGCCACGTTTTATATTTGTGCCTTTAATTTGTCCTATATCTGGCATAAAATCTCACTTCCTTATTTAATTCTAATCAAAATTCTATGTAACTTACATAGTAAAAGGAGAGAACTTAATCTCTCCTTCCACCCATTTGTAATGCTCTATTTTTTAGGTTCTTAAGTTCAGCAACAAAGGATTGTGCGTTGGTAACGTTTGGTAGAACTAGGTTATCAAAGGCGTAATTATAAATAGGCGTAGATTGACCACCTACCTTACCTATAATGCTGTTTAACCACTGTGTAGGTGAGAATTTTCCAAGTTGCATAAGGTTTTCAGTCAAATGGTTAGGAATAATACCGTCACCTTCATTAGACCTTGTACCAAGAACTCTTAATTCTCGACCTTTTTCACCAACCATGGACAAACCATAGCCTTTTGTTGTACCATTTGCATATGCCCCTGGACCATGTGAAGTATCATCTTCATACCAGTTATCGCCACCAGACCCACTAGAATATATTGGTTCTTTATCAGTCCAATGCTCCTCTGGGTCAAGTTCGTCACCAAATTCTTCATCTTCATCATCATCATAACTCTTATATCTTGTCTTAAGTGTACTCATTATTTCATTATATCTATCTACATAATCTTGAAGATTACCAAGACGCTTCTCCCAGTTTTCACCTTCAAGACTTATACCAAGTACTTGTTCAGCAATAAGTTTATTCTGTTCAGTGGTATAATTATCTGTTACATTGCCCCATTCATCTTTGTACTTTTGCCAATACTTTATTTGTTCCTCAACAGAATTAATTGTAGCATCACGAATAGTTTCTAATCGTTTTATCTCTTTTTTAGTGTCTTGTTCTTTCTTATATTGCGTAAGAGCGGATTTAGCTTCATCTACAGCAGATTGGTCTGTTTTATATACAAAACCTTGTCCTTCCCTATAAATTCTTACTTTTTTCTGCTGTGCTTTTGCTAAAGCATCTAACTTTTCTTGTAATTCAATTTCGTCATTTGTTGCGTCATTCTTTTCGTTTATCTTATCAATCTCAGCGTCATATTGGTCTTGAATGGCTTGCTTACGCTCATTGAGTTTATCAATCTCTTTCTGTGCTAATGAAGCAACATAACTAAATGCTGTTTCCAGATTAGATTGCTGTTCCTCATACCATTCCTTTTCCTCTTCCCACTCTTGCTTACGTGCTTTCTTACGTTTTTCAGCTTCTTGCTCTGCTTTTCTTGTATTTTCTTCTTCAAGTTTATTACGCCCAGAATAAATCTCTTCTTCAATTTTCCAACGTTGCTCTGCATATTTTTCTTCATTACTATAGAACTCTTTCATTAATTCTTCAAGTTCGTCATAGTATTCCTGTTCAGAAATCATATCCATAGCAAGTTGATGTTTTAGGAGGTTATAACGCTCAGTATAAGCCGCATCATGGGCTTTTGTCATACCGTCTAAGGCTTTCTCATGATACTTATTATATTCGTCCTCATACCCCTCTTTATCTTTATAGTATTTATTTGTAAGTTCTTCAAGTTGTTCATAATACCATTTATCTGTAGCGGCATTATCTTTCATTGAAGCTTTTTGTTTGTCTAAAGCGGCAAGTTCTTTTTCAAATGCTTCTTTATAGGCTTTTGCGTCTGCTTTAGCTTGTTTTTCTGCATCTGAGGTTGAGGATTTCTTGGAGCCACCTCCACCTTTACCACCTTTACCACCACCAGAGGTAGATGGTTTGAACTGCAAGTTTTTCTTTAATTCTTCTAAAATTTTATTATTCTGTTGTTTCTGATAGGCTTGAACTTGTGCGTCAAATCCTTCTGCATAAGATTTTACACCAACGCCACCAGTTACATTAGCATTGGCGTTTGCGTTTAATATAGCCACCAAGCCAGAAGCAAACTTAAACAAACCTGTTGCTCCTTGTTCAGCTTTATTACCTGCTTCTAACGCTGTGTTACCAATAGTATTTACATAAGGGTTAGCTTGTGAACTCGCTGTTCCTACTTGTGTAATAGAAGTTCCTAAATTATCAGTTCCTTGTTTAGCTGTTGTAGCGTTCGTTCCAACATTTTGTTCACTTCCACTAAATGCTTCTAATCCTTGCGTACTTGTAATAGCGGAAATTCTACTCTCAGTAAAACTTTGTGCCATTGACATTAAAGATTCGTCATTAACAACTAACTGACCATTTACCATTTGTAAAGATTCAAGATACGCTGGGTTTAAAGACAATAAATCTGCCATAGTATCTATGGTAACACTACCAGTTTTATTGTATTCATTTGCGACTGAATGTAACGTATCATAAGCGCCTTGTACACCTTTTAATTCTGATGTAAGACTTTTAATAGCTTTTTCTAAATCTTCTATAGCATTGGTGCTACTTTCACTATCGTCTTGAAAATCTTGTTGAGCATTTGAATTATCTTTAACCGCACCTGTAAATTCTGGGAATAAGCTACTTGCTAATTCTCCTGCGGCAGTTCTAATACTTTCCAATGGCGGTAGAGAATTAATATAAGTTTTATACGCTTCGTCAAATGCTTCTTGATTTTCATACACGCCTTGCGTGAAAGTAGAAAAAATATCTTGCACAGCTATATAAGAATTAGCGTGTTGTTCTACTTTTTGAGTATTTTCTTCATAAGTTGCAGATAAACTTTTAAGTTTTGCTTGTAAGTTATCAATTATTTCCTGTTCTCTCATGGTAGGCTGTTGTATCTTTTCCATATAGGTAAGCATTGTTTGCAACGCTGTTTTCACTTCTTCTGGAAGTCCTTTTACAGATACTAACATTCCATTTTTAAAAGTACCAATATCTTTAAACACTTCTTGAAATTTTGCGGCAACATCATCTTCCATGCCAGAAAAATCAAGTAAAGTACCAAAATTAATAGGTTTAATATCTTTGGTTAAATATTCAATGGCTTTATTTATTTCTTGTCCATATTTAGCATAATCTTCTTCACCTATTTTTACTATTTCTTCTGCAAGTAATTCATTACCTTTTTCTCTTGAACCATTTAATTCATCTAATGCTTCTTTTTCTACGCCATATTTTGTTGCTAATGTGCTTCTTATCTCGGCTAATTTACTTGCTTTTGTTTCTTCATCTTCTTCTGACGTATAAATTTCATTATATTTCTGTTTAAGTTTTGCTAATTCTGTAATATTATTGCTTGTTTCTCTACCAGAATTTTCCATTTCTTGAACATATTTAGCATGAGCCGCAACTGCAAGAGTAATAGCAGTAGTAACAGCACCCAAACCTAATGTCCACAAAGTAGAACTTGAAACAAGTCCTGTAATCATTTCTGTTAAAGTAAATCCATTTTGTCTTAAATCTACAATAAGACCAATTACATCAGCTATAGAGGTTGCTATACTATCTGTAGTTGAAATAATTGTTTTTCCTATATTGTAACCTTTAAGAGTAATAAAAGCACCGCCAATAGCTGTTAATATTGTTGGCATACCACCTAAATCATTTATCAGTTTAAGAACATTTGTACCAAATTCTACAAGGCGTTTCACAGAATCAGAACTAATACCCTCAGTCCAAAATTTCTCTAATTCAGAGGTAAATTGAGAAACCTTACCTTGAATAGAATCAAGATAACGTGCATTTTCTCTAAGTGCTGAACCTTGGGACTGCAATGCTGTCTTAGACGCTTCTATGCCAGAATCAAGATTTTGAAGAATGGCTGAAAGGGAGGAGAACTGCGTCTTAGAACCTATTGCTAAAGCTATAGATTGACGTTCACTATCAGTCATAGCATCCCAATCTGATTTTAAGTCTTTTAAAATTTGCATAGTTGACTTAGTTTCGCCTGTTGCACTATCTAAAAGACTTAAAGATTTAGCCGTTCCTTGTACTTTATATGTGAGTTCGCCTGCGGTTTGAGCAGTTTTTGCTAGGTTATTTCCGAAACTTACAATAGAGCGTCCAATTTTTGCGGCTTGTCCCGGCATGACCTCCAAGCCTGAGGTAATCATTCCTATAGTATCTTCAAAACTATTTCCCAAAACTGCAATACCAGATGCAGAAATTTGTAACGCTTGTGCTAAATCATTTGTTCCAAGAGCAAAGTTATTAGCTACTTCGTTTACAGCTGAAATAATATGTTCAGCATCTTCTGTAGTCATACTAAACGCTTTCATTTGGGAGTTTACAAAACTTGCACTTTCCCCAGCTGTTATTGCTGTATCTGCTACATTTTGAAACATAGAACTTATTTTTGCCAACTGCAAACTATCTTGGTCTGAATAGCCCATTTTCTTAAAGGTAGCCGCCGCTTGCATTGCCTCTGTTGCAGTACGTCCTACCTCTAATCCCATTTCTCTTGCGTCCTCTATGTATTGTTTCATTCCTTCATCAGTAATATCAGACACTTTCTTATATTCAGTAACAGCGGCATCTAATTCTTTAACAGCGTCCACACCGTCCATTAATGATTGTCTTAACTCATTATAACAGTGTTACGCCACAAACTTAGACACCTTAGCAAATATATCACCAATACTTTGAGAAGTCTTTTCAGCACTTGTAGACGTATCATCAAATCCAACTTTTAACCCCTTAAGTCCACTTAACGCACTATTCAACTTGCTAGTATCGACATCAATACCCACTTTCATAGTTGCGTATTTTTGACTTATCTTATCTAATTGTGCTTGAATATTTTTTGCATCCAATACTGCGTTTACAAGTATTTGGAAGTTACTACTATTCATTGCCATTATTTACACCTACCTTTCTTAGCGTTTATATTTGGTTTCTTACCAAATCCCTTACTTGTTTCAGTAGGTTTAATCTGTGACCATGCTATTCCAATAGCATCTCCAATATCATCATCGTTTTTCGCACTTTTAGGTTTATCTAAATCATAAAACAATTCCAACCCAAAAATATGATTAACTTTTTCTATGGTTTTCCATTTCATTACTGGACGTTTAGTTCCATCTCTAGTTCCGTCATATACACCTAAATCACTACGCCATTTACTAGGCATAAGAAATTCTATTTTTACATTATGTACCGCACAAACACCTAACACAATACCTTGTAACACTGATAATTGTTTTACTGTTTGTACATTATTTCCACATTCTCCACTTAAAATTGTATCTTCACAGTAAATAAAAAATGGGGAATAAGTGTCTAATAACTTGGACAACTCATTCCCCATATATATACAACGCTCTCTCCAAGCTATCTCTTGCTTCTGTTTCCAAACGCCAAATTTAATCAATTTACCATTTTTAAAAACTGAATATCCAGAACTTTTCGTTGACATATCTAGTCCAATTACAACATTTTCCATAATACCTCTTTTCTGAATATCACCAAAAAGAACTGATATTTTTACCTCTTCCTACACTTCTACATTGTATTCCTTGTTTTTGCATACCCTCAATGAACCATTTCTTTAATTCACCTTTATTCAACTGTTCAATCAACGGTGTCCAAGCATCTCTTGGTTTATTCCACCAGCCATATCCAAATAAATCACCGCCAAGACCTTGATATATAATTCCAGTTAATTCATCCCTAACATCACCATAAGTAGTATATAAACTGCCATGTTGAAACATTTCTGGATTATAAGACATAAAAGTAGGGTCTTGAGATAAAATCCCAGACCCACCTTTACTTGTTTTTTGTGAATTTGTTTGCCAACTTTCCAGAAATTCATATGTTCTTTCATATTCTTCTGGTATATGTGCATATACAATCTGATTAATTAATTCTTTATATTTTGTAATCATTTGTTGCATTACATATTCAACAGCTTTAGAAACTGGTTCATTGTACAAGGAATAAAACTCAGCCACATTTTTAGCATAAGCCATTTTATTCTATCACTTCTTTCCAAAGACTTCTACTAACTTTTTACTATCTGCTAACATATCCTCTATCTGCTTATTGTTAGGCATTTTCTTAGCATACTTGTCTAAAGTCTTATTCAACTGTTCTAAGAATTTGTTCACATTAGTTCTGATTGATAATTCATCTTCTACATAATCATCAATCTCACTAACATTAAATATATTATAATTTACAACGTCAATAATTCCAGACTTAACAAGCATATCATAATCATTAGCAATTTCTTCTGGAATATCAGTCATTAACTTAACAAGCATTGTATTTTTAATAACATTTCTCTCAACAGCGTTTG
>CYGL01000687.1_pt1 | contig 11151 bp, 9 predicted proteins | sample 485531 | NCBI WGS metagenome assembly CYGL01 (sample SAMEA3497897, study PRJEB9818) | human gut metagenome | reverse complement strand
GAAGTCGGCCATTTTGTGACACAAAATGGCGGCTGTGACGCAGCACCCACGTGAGTGGTCACGTGGCGGGGCCTACTTCCGTATATGCGCAGTAGCCTCCACCACGTGACTTATGACGTAGGCGTGACCTTTGACCCGGAAGGAATTGACCGCCATTTTCTGTAAGTTCCGCTCGAGGATGACCTTTGAACTGTGACGTCTGTCCTGGGCGGTGCTTACACAAAATGGCCGCCGTGACGTCACGAAATGCGCCATTTTGGTAGTCCGGAAGGGGTGAAAACGGGGTTCGCGTCTTGGCGACCCCTCCCCACGGACAAATGGCAAGAAGATAAAGGCCTTATGGCGAAGTCTGGCCCCACTCACTTTCGTTACTGATTCACAGCTCCAGTGTCCAATGGCAACTCGGAGTCTGTTTAGCAAATTTCCCGACCCCCGCGAGCCCGAAGTGGTCTGACGCGCGCGAGCGCGTCAGCACGAGCGGGGGTCCGAGGTGCCGCGCGCAGCCGAAGGCGTAGCGCGCGGCCGCCGAGGGCGTTGCACCAGGGGGAAGGGTCGCACTCCTCGCTGACGCTCGGAGTGCTTAGTGACCTTAAGAGGTAGACACCGACAAGTGAGACTCCCACGGCCTAGTTTATTTGAAGTTTAGCTTGAAAGATACATTGTAGGTTGTCGGGGCCCAGGGGTAAAAGGGGGTGTCTGTGAGGAACTTTCTGGGGGGTCTATCCCAGTGCTTACAGGCCTCGTACTCACACTGCCAATCTTGGGCTGTGGGAGCGGGTTTAGGCCCCATCTCTGGGAACATCAGAACCTGATTGCAGGCTGGTTGAATAATAATGGATTTACGTGGAGACCCGCCTGCGTCTTTTGGAGGCTTTGGAACAGGGCTCGGAGTCGCTTTCGGAGTTCTCGCTGCTTTCTGAGGTGTCGGAGGAGGTGCTGCTGTACCGCCTGGGCTTTCGGTTCCTGTCCCTCTTCGAACGAGATATGGGGACTTTCTTCCTCTGAAAACGAGTCTTCTTCTCGACTTCGGGCGAGCTGGTCTCCTTCTGTGGGAGGAAAGATTCTAGGTCTCTTTGGGCGGTACGAATAAGCTTCATAATCGAGCGGTTGCTCTCCAATTCTCTTGAGAGCTGCTGGGCTAAGGTAGCCTCTGCGCCAGTCCCAGGAGTGGAACACGAACCGGGGGCCCACTTTGATCGGGTCAACCACTTGTACGTCTCTAGGCTGTCTACCGGTTGAGGGATGTCCGTCCGTGGGGCATGGGTTTCTGATCGTCTGTTCGTGGAGAAGATTGCCCCCGAACCGAAAGTTAAATTTGTATTTGCAAGTCAGTACACAGTTCTTATAGTCGTCCTTGTAGCTGAAGGGCCCAGATAGTGTGATGTCTCTCATGGTGTTCTCTTGGAAGAGCATCTCTGGCCTCCACCTGCTCTGCCAGTAAAGGGGGACGTGCCCCGTGCCATCTATCCACTTGCCATTGCCAAAGAGGCTGTCATAGAATATGTACCCCTGCATTGGATTGTCTGGGTTCTTTAAGGGAGGTTTGGTGTATGGACAGATGACACAGACGAAGCCCACCGCTTCTGCGTCTGTGTAGTCTCCTATCTCTTGTTGTACAAAGTCACTGTAGCCATAGAAGGCCGCCCACAGGGGGCTTGTCCTCTATGACACACTTGCAGCTGGGTACGGAGAGCTGTGTGTCTGGTTTTGTGTTGTACTGGAACCATATGATGTTGCCCACCCCTTTGTCTACCAGAGGGTTGTAGTTAACGTCCTGGTAGGCTCTGGGAAAGTCTAGGCTGCTGGATCTGAAGGGGCTCAGGAAGATGGGGCTGAAGAGGCCTATTCTGTACTCGTACCAGTTTACTGAGGGAGTGAGGCCGTCTGGCTTCACGTCTGCTAGCTTGTATGTCTCCCAGTCAAAGTAATACTGTCTGAGCCATTTGAGTTTAGTGGCATCTGGCTTGTAGTTGCAGAAATGAAAGTGTTGGTTTGCATTTGTGAGCCACCCGTTTGGTCCTGTTGTAGTTACCCAGCTGTTAAATGACTCTATTGAACTTTTAGTTACATTTGTGCCAGGAAAAGAGGTAGGAGGAGAGAAGGCAGATACTGCTTGTCCATCTGGTGTGCGAGTGATCTTGGCTATAAATTGAGTGGTGAGAAAGGACTGATAGTAGCAGCAGTGTTTGTAGAGGGTGTTAGTGAATACAGATTCTACTTTGTCTGCATTAGAGGAGTAGCCTATGGTTGTGTAGTAGAACTCTTTCAACACTTGGAGTGTTACACAAGGAGTGTCAGTTAGTGGTGGGCAGAACGGATGTGTAAAGGAAGCTGCGCTAACCGCAAGTGACACAAGATTAACGGAACACAGGTCGTCTTGAGTGTACCACTTGTCTAAGAACATCTTGGGGGGCTTGATTCTGACGCTTATCTTGGCGGGACCCTTGGGTTTTGTGTCAAAGCTGGGGATCAGGATCTTGTGTTTTGTCATGAGCATCATGGACCCTGGGTGGTAGCTGGGAGAGCTGTACTTGTCTAGTTTGTAGGGGGCTGAGGTGTCATAGGTCACTATAAAGTCAGTTTTTTTGTCTCTGTAAAAAGTGAATCTACACCCATTGTATCTGGCGAGGTCTAGGCTCTCGTTACTGGCGGACCACCTGTTGAGACCCCTGGTGTGCTGGTCGTACAGCACCTTTAAGCTCCAGGAGGTGGTACTGAGTCCTCCCCCGAAGGGGGTGTTCTGGGGGGTTATATCGTCGCTGTGGAGCGCATAGTTTCTGGCCCCCCTCCCGTGTCCGCATATCAGGATGGGGATTATGCCCCTGATCCTGCATTTTCTGATATTCTGAGGCTGCCACTGTCTCCAAACTAGAGTCTTTCTCTTTCGCCTCACGTATCTACGTCTGTACCGTCTGCGAGAGTAGCGTCGCCCTCTGTACCACCCCCGACCGCGGCGCCTCCTTACTCGTCTCCTTCGAGGCGGCGTAGAGCTCTTCTAGGTCTTCTGCGCGGTACTCTTCTTCGGTAGCGGTAGCGCCTCCACCTGCGCCTTGGCCAGCGCCTGCGTCTCCACCATCCCCAGTAGGCCATGATCTGCGGTTGCCGGTGTCGCTAGGGGGGTCGTCTGGGACCCGGGAGCGCGGGCAGGCGTCTCAGTGACGGTCGCGGCGGCCTAGGATCACCACCCGGCGACGGCCCTGGTTGCATATTAAAGCGAGCAGCCAGAGAGCTAAGATGATAGATAGCATCATGGCACCCACAAAAAGCTCTGTGAGATTGAAAAAAGCTAGAGAGCCAGCTCCTCTCACGCTCGGTAACATTGTCTATGGGTGGAAGCCACACGCTCATAGCAGGTTTTTCGGTGGAGTTGACAGATCTTGCAGAAGCACTTTCCTTTTCTTTCTCCAGCACCTGCCGAAGAACATAGCTTTTTAAGAGCCTTGCCCATAGCCCGGCCAGTCCCGTGCCCGAATTGCCCCTTGACTGCGGTGTGTAAACTCACCTCCGGCACCCGCCCACGGGACGCGGGGATCACCCTCCGTGGTGCTACCGCTGCGGACGGGCGTGGAAAACTCAGCCATTCGGAAGTGTAGTTTGTTATATAGTTTTGTAGCTCCTCCCCGGAATTACGGTGATTATTAATTAATGTAATGAATAATAATGAGTAAAAAGGGAAGTTAAGTAAAAAGAGGAACTTGAAGACGGTTTGTGGTCGGCAATTCAAATTAGGTGGTTTTCCTGTTGAATATTAATTAGGGGGTTTAAGGGGGCGGAGCCCCCTTGGGGGTTATAGGGGGCGGAGCCCCCTGGGGGTTTAAGGGGGCGGAGCCCCCTTTTGGCGCCAACAATGTTGGGAGGCGGAGTTCGTTTATTAAGGTTTTACTTAAAGAAACAGACACCGACAAGTGAAATTTGTTGGCCTTGAAAGTTTACTGTTTGTAATTTAAATCAAAGCATATTTTAGGTACAAGAGGTTCAATGGGTAACCATGGGTAAAATGGTTTATCTTTTATATATGTACAAGGTGGTCTTAAGAATGCTCTAGCTACATCTCTTTCATGTTCTTGTTCATATTTGTTTAATCTCCTGTTTGGAGATTCAGTTTTAAAAAGTTTTTCAATATGAACACATTTGTACATTATTCTTGTTTCATTAGTTGGAGGAGCTTGTACTGGAGTCGCTTGCGCTTTCTTCGCTGGAGTCTGAGCTTCTGGAGTAGCGTCTCTTCTTCGTTTTCCGAGTCCGTTTCTTCTGATGATGTCTCTGGTGTTTGTAGGGTCGTGGCGGCTTCTGGTTGAAGTTTTCCTGCATCTGCAAATAAACATTTTTCAGTTTTCCAATCTTTTGAGATTCTTTGAGCAGCTGTTTTTGTAATAAAGTCTTTTCTGACATCAAAGGTGTAAAGGAATTGTTGTGGGTCCCAGTTTGGATTCTGTAACGAAGACATTTCGCTGTTGTTATTGGGCAGGGGATATGTTGGTTGTTCTGTTGGGTTGTCCACTTTTTCCATTTTTGGTGGGCAGCCTCCAAACTTAAATTTAAAAGAATATTCTATTTTAGCTTCAACTGTTTTTCTACCGCCTAATTTTGCTATTCCTGGTCCAGTTTGTACTATTTGTTCTATAGTTTGGTGTTGAAAGTATGTACATGGAAACCATTTTGTTAAGTCTGGTGGTCTTATGTGTTGTGTTGTGTCATGTGGAGGGTATGGTGATTGTCCGTGTATGAAGTCATAGTCTAATGGTATGTAGTATGGTAATTGAGGTTCTATAAATGGTGATTCAATTACTATTAAGTAGTCTCTATCTATATTTATTGCTTCTCCTAGTTTTCTTTGCCAGTCTAAGAATCCGAATGTAACTAGCCATAATGGAAATCCTTCTGCTATCAATTCAGTTTTGTGTGGTGGTTCCCATCCTGTTGTTTCTCTTACATTGGATTTTAAGTAGATTCTTGTGTTATGTCCTGTGTCTCTGTCTGGTGAATATCTGCATGTGTACATTAAGTTTTGAGATATAAATTGAAAGTTTTCTGTTTTTAAGTTTTCGTCTATTTGTGTTGTGTCTGTTATAAAGCTTGATAGTGGTTTTGTAGATACTAAAATGTCATCGTCTCCGTTTAGGTAGTTTGTGTAAAATGGGTTACCCCAGTTTTTGTGGTCTGTAATCCATGGTCTTACTTTGTTGTTTGTAGTTGTTGTCATGAATGTTCCTGGTTTGTAGTTGGTGGTGTCTCCTAAGTATACTAAGTTTTTGTATTTTAGTTTTGTTACGTTGTGTTGGTGGTCTGCTATGTCTGTTGCCCATATATGTTTTTCTGTGGTGCCTTCTATTTGTGTGGCGTATCCATTTACTCCTGGTTGTTGGAAATCATGTCTACGCCAGAAGTGTGGATTAAGTGTTATAAATGAGATGTTGTTTGATTCATTTGATGTTGATATATAGTAATTGTCAAAGCTTGCTGCAGAGGCTGTTATCATTACTAAGCCTGTTTTGCTTAGGTCTTTTGTAAAGTACCATTTGCTTTCTAATTGACCTGGTGGTGGAATTCTTACTTTTTTGTACATTTTTCTGCCTGGTTTAGTTAGTTTGCTTGGTACAAATATAGCTTTGTAGTTCATCATTAGCATAGAGGGTTGACATGACATGTACAATTCATTAGTTGCAAGCATAGGAAAGCAGTTATGTATATTTACTACATAGTCTACAGAGTGGCTTCTGTACAGTTTTAGAGTACATCCTCTATATCTTACAAGGGGTAAATTTTTGTTACTTTTTGTCCACCAGTTTCTTGCTAGTTGGTGTTGTTCATATAGAGCATCTAAGCTGTATTTAGTTACAGAAAATCCCCCTCCTCCCGGTCCGTGTTCTGGTACTAGGCTATGTTCAGTTTGTCTGTAGTTGTTTGATAGTCTGTTATGATTTGCTAAAAATAAGCAATGGAGTCCTTTTACAGTACAGTTTCTTATAGTTTTTGGTTGCCATTGCTTTATAGGTATTTTAGAAAATTTTCTTCTTACCCAGTGTTGTCTTCTTCTGTAGCGAAATCGTCGGCGGCGAAAAGGGCGTCGAGATCTCCTGGTCCAAAACCATCGTCTTCTGGGACGGTAGTATCTTCTTTGGTAGTAAGGCATTTTAGAAGTTGTTTGTAAGTTGTGTTGTTTAGTTGAATTTCTTCTTGTTTGGATCCTAGTTGTTCAAGAAGGTGTGTTGTGGCGCTAGAGCAGGAGCAGATCATATCATGGCTTTCCCAAATTAAGTTGATCCATTTGTTTAATTGGTATTTTGATGGTGTTCTTGTGCTCATCTGTAATAAAATATATTATTTTAAGTTTCTTGCCCGTTCCGCCAGACTGATCTAGCCCGAATTGCCCCTAGACTTCGGTGGTTTCACTCACCTTCGGCTCCCGCCCAAGATCAGCCTGGAGTCACTGAAGTGATCCCGTCTCCGTCTGGCGGCATAAACTCAGCCATTCGGACCTTGTCTCAAATATATAGCATAGAGGGCACGCCCTGTGTGACGAAGATTACTAATTAATTTTTGAGGAAGTTGTTAGTATTTTAGGGAAGTTAATTAGCATAAGTCAGTTTGTGGTCGGCAATGCAAATTTAGTGGTTTTCCTGTCAGTTTGTGGTCGGCAATGCAAATTTTGTGGTTTTCCCGGGGGGGTTTGGGGGGGTGTCCCCCCCCTGGGGGTTTAAGGGGGCGGAGCCCCCTTGTGCGCCTGCGTATTTGGGAGCGGTGGATGCTTATTAAGGTTTAAACTTAAATAAACGGACACCAGAAGTGAATCAATGGGCCTTGTTTATTGATAGGAGTACATTAATCTTTAAAGTTTAAGTCAAAGTTTACCATTTCATTGTTGTTGGGGATTACATATGGATAGAAAGGTTTATCTTTAATAAAGTATCTAGGTGGTCTTTTAAACAATTTAGCAAGTTCATTTTCTTCTTGTTGTTCCCATGGTGTAAACCTACGGTTTTTTATTTCAGGTTCACCAAAAAGGTTTACATTTATTTCTGAATGTATTATTCTAAACTTTGTAATTTGGTGATTGTTGTTAAAATTCGCTTTCTGAGCTGTCGCTGTTTGCGGTGCTGCTGTTGGAGGAGTCTGATGAGGTCTGTCTCTTTTTCCTCTTCTTCCGAGGTTGTTTCCTCCTCCTCCGATGTTTCTGTTCGAGGTACTGGGACTTGGAACCTTTCTGCTGGATCTGTAATAAAATATTTTTCAGACTCTGAGTCTTTCGTGATTCTTTGTAAAGCTTTTTTTGTAAGTTCCCCACGTCTTTCGTCGAAGGCATACAGGAAAGTTTGTGGGGCTGTTGTTGGATTCTGTAACGAATTTGGCGGGACGAAGTTATTGGGCACGGGATACCAGGGCTGTTCTGTTGGGTCTGCGTTTGTGGACATTGGTGGTAGATCTCCTCCCCACTTAAAACTAAAATTTATAATCAAGTTTTGCTTCTACTGCTATTCCGTTAGGGATTTTGGGTGTTCCTGGTCCTGATATGCATATGTCATTGTTTGCTTCTTGTTGGTATTGAAAACATAGGTACCACTTATCTTTGTCAAAGTCATTTAGTCCATCTTCATATGGGCTTTTTCCTTCCCAAAAATTATAGCTTAGTGGTATAAGTGGAGTTTTTACTGGTGTGGTGTTTGTTGTTTCTATTACTAGGACGTAGTCTGTGTCTATTCTGTGTTGGATGTTTAGTTTTTTTTGAAAGTCTGGAAAGCCAAATTGTTGTATCCAAAGTGGTAGATTTTCGTTTGTTAGTTTTGTGTCTGATGGTGCTTGCCATCCTGATTGTTGTACTTTTACTGGTAAAAAATATGTTCTGTTTGTGTTTCCTTTGTCTATGTATGGGTTGTATCTTACTTCTATTCCTAGTGGTATATCTTGAAATATAAAGTGTTGGTCTATTCCTTCTGGTGTTTTGTTTTCTTTTACTCCTTGGTAGTATTGTTCTGGTGTCATGGATGATAGCCATGGTATTTCGTCTCCGTGTAGGTATTCATGGTAAAATGGGTTTCCTTTGTGTAGGTCTGCTTTCCATAAGTTAAATTTTTGTTCTTCGTATGTGTCTGTTTTGAATCTGTCATAATAGCTTTGTCCTGGTGTGTTGTTTATGGTGTCTGTTACTAATATAATTCTGCTACATTTAGTTTTGCTTATTGCTGTGTGTTCTTTTGATACGTAAAGAAACATTCTTTGTGTTCCTATTGTTGTTGGTGAATAGTCATAGTTTTTTATTCCCCAGTTTCTGTGCTGAAATACAGCAAAGTTTAAGGATCTAATTGTCATGTTTGTGCTTTGTTGTCTTGAGCCTATGTAATAGTGGTCTAAGCTCATACATGATGTTCTGAGTAGTAATAGTGGTTTTTTTGCTAGGTCTTTTTGAAAGTACCATTTGTTTAGCATTTGTGTTGGTGGATGTATAAATTTTTCTATGTATGGTTTTTTTTTAGGTTTAGTTTGTTTGCTTGGTACTATTATTTTGTGTTTTTGCATGGAATGTAATGCTGGTTGCATTGTGTTGTACATTGCTAGTGAGCTTTCTAATGGCCATGTGTTACTGTATGTAACTACATAGTCTGCGTCTCTGCTTTGGTATAGTCTTAGTCTGCATCCTAAATATCTCATTAATGGATATTGTGTGTTTGGGAATGTCCATATGTTGTGTCCGTGTATGTTTTCTACATATAAGCTGTATAGGCTTAAGGCTTTAATACTAAATCCTCCCCCTCCCGGCAGTCTCTCAGGTACTATAGAATCTTCATACATATCAAAATTGCAAGAAATTCTGGATTCTACAGTTTGAAATAAGCAAAGTAGTCCTTTTATATTACATTTTCTGATAGATACCGGTTGGTATTCATGTATTCTTAATCTTTTAAGTTTTCTTTTATAAAATGGAAATTTTCTTACCCAGCTTCTTCTTTTGTAGTATCTTCTTCTTCGAAAAGTTTTTCTAGGTCTTCTAAAGCGATATCTTCTGTATCTCCATGGGCGGTATCTCCATGATCTTCTCCAAGGCATTTTATTAGTTGTTGTTTATCAGCTGGTGATAATTCCTTTGATAGTTGTTTGGTGAGAATGTAGAGGCTGTGAAAGGCAGGATTGTTGCAGGTACAGTGGCAGTCGTGTAGCATTACGGTTCCATTGATAATTTGTAGTTCTTTTTGTTTGGTAGTAGTAGTTTGGAATTGAGAACATTTCTGTAAAAAAAGTATATTTTAAGTTTCTTGCCCGTTCCGCCAGACTGAACTAGCCCGAATTGCCCCTAGACTACGGTGGTTTCACTCACCTTCGGCTCCCGCCCAAGTTCAGCTCGCAGTCACTGTTGTGATGCGTTCTCCGTCTGGCGGCATAAACTCAGCCATTCGACATCGTCGTTGAATATATAGCACATAAGACACGCCTCTCTGTGATGCAGATTATTAATTAATCTGTTGAATAATAATGAGGAAACNCAAACAGAACATATTTTTTACCAGTAAAAGTACAACAATCAGGATGGCAAGCACCATCAGACACAAAGCAGAGACGCAGACTATGTAGTTACATACAGTAACACATGGCCATTAGAAAGCTCACTAGCAATGTACAACACAATGCAACCAGCATTACATTCCATGCAAAAACACAAAATAATAGTACCAAGCAAACAAACTAACCTAAAAAAAACCATACATAGAAAAATTTATTCCCCAGTTTCTGTGCTGAAATACAGCAAAGTTTAAGGATCTAATTGTCATGTTTGTGCTTTGTTGTCTTGAGCCTATGTAATAGTGGTCTAAGCTCATACATGTATGTTCTGAGTAGTAATAGTGGTTTTTTTGCTAGGTCTTTTTGAAAGTTACCATTTGTTTAGCATTTGTGTTGGTGGATGTATAAATTTTTCTATGTATGGTTTTTTTTAGGTTTAGTTTGTTTGCTTGGTACTATTATTTTGTGTTTTTTGCATGGAATGTAATGCTGGTTGCATTGTGTTGTACATTGCTAGTGAGCTTTCTAATGGCCATGTGTTACTGTATGTAACTACATAGTCTGCGTCTCTGCTTTGGTATAGTCTTAGTCTGCATCCTAAATATCTCATTAATGGATATTGTGTGTTTGGGAATGTCCATATGTTGTGTCCGTGTATGTTTTCTACATATAAGCTGTATAGGCTTAAGGCTTTAATACTAAATCCTCCCCCTCCCGGCAGTCTCTCAGGTACTATAGAATCTTCATACATATCAAAATTGCAAGAAATTCTGGATTCTACAGTTTGAAATAAGCAAAGTAGTCCTTTTATATTACATTTTCTGATAGATACCGGTTGGTATTCATGTATTCTTAATCTTTTAAGTTTTCTTTTATAAAATGGAAATTTTCTTACCCAGCTTCTTCTTTTGTAGTATCTTCTTCTTCGAAAAGTTTTTCTAGGTCTTCTAAAGCGATATCTTCTGTATCTCCATGGGCGGTATCTCCATGATCTTCTCCAAGGCATTTTATTAGTTGTTGTTTATCAGCTGGTGATAATTCCTTTGATAGTTGTTTGGTGAGAATGTAGAGGCTGTGAAAGGCAGGATTGTTGCAGGTACAGTGGCAGTCGTGTAGCATTACGGTTCCATTGATAATTTGTAGTTCTTTTTGTTTGGTAGAGTAGTTTGGAATTGAGAACATTTCTGTAAAAAAAGTATATTTTAAGTTTCTTGCCCGTTCCGCCAGACTGAACTAGCCCGAATTGCCCCTAGACTACGGTGGTTTCACTCACCTTCGGCTCCCGCCCAAGTTCAGCTCGCAGTCACTGTTGTGATGCGTTCTCCGTCTGGCGGCATAAACTCAGCCATTCGACATCGTCGTTGAATATATAGCACATAAGACACGCCTCTCTGTGATGCAGATTATTAATTAATCTGTTGAATAATAATGAGGAAAAGAGGAACTGTTGTTAAAAAGGGAAGTTAGAGACGGTTTGTGGTCGGCAATTTAAATTAGGTGGTTTTCCTGTTGAATATTAATTAGGGGGTGTAAGGGGGCGGAGCCCCCTTGGGGGTTTAAGGGGGCGGAGCCCCCTTGGGGGTTAAGGGGGCGGAGACCCCCTTTTGGCGCCCAATTTTAGGGAGGCGGTGACGGTTTAGTAAAGTTGAGACTTAAAGG
>CYGL01000683.1_pt1 | contig 11271 bp, 15 predicted proteins | sample 485531 | NCBI WGS metagenome assembly CYGL01 (sample SAMEA3497897, study PRJEB9818) | human gut metagenome | reverse complement strand
ATTGAGGACGGCGATCCGGCGATTGAGTACGTGCAGACGCACAGCGCACCGCAGCCGGTTCCGGCAGATATTCGCAAATTTGTTACCGTCAAAATTGGTTAACGGGGGATTCTATGGACACTCCATACATTGAGTTATTTGCAGGCAGTCAGCAGGTCGCCACGACGCTGGTACATTTTGCCGCTGATGCTGGCGTTATTCAGGAATTTACCCCGCTGATGCTGGCGGACAATGGCGAGTTTAAGCCGTGGGATGGTAAGGAATCTGGCAAGGCTGTTTATCTGACCTCGTACCCTGTGGACACGTCAAAGCAGAAATCAGCACAGTGTTACAAGACGGGGATATTCAATATTGCCGCCGTTAACTGGCCTGAGAGCGTCGACACCGATGCGAAAAAATGCGCCGCCTTTGCGGGTTCCGGCGTATCCGTTCAGCCGCTGGCCCGATAAGCAGGGGGAACGATGGCAACGAATGAAAGCATCATGACGCTACCGCTGGCGAGTAAATTTAAAGCCGAAGCGCGGGCAATGGCTGACAGAGGTTTATCAACCTATGAGGCCGTATATCAACTAAACAAACTGGAAGAGCAGGACAAGCCGCGCGCTGATGCGATTATGGCGCTTCATGAGCATAAAGACTATCAGCCGCTGTTGCGTGCAATGGCAAACGTGCCTTGTATCGATGTTGGTACGGCTAAAAGCATCCTTAGCATGACCATAGAGCAGGAACGTCCGAAGGTTGCGCCGGAACTTACCGCAGCCTTTGAAAACTTTATGGACATGCACAGCCCGCAAGCCGTATCAGCTGGCATGGCATACGATGGCAGAAACCAGGGCGATGACGGCGACATCGATCGCATACTGAAAACCATCTGAGACAAGGCCGGAGAAATCCGGCTTTTTTACGGGTCCTTCCTGGAATTATGGACCCGTTACGGGGCGGCGACCTCGCGGGTTTTCGCTATTTATGACGTTTTTCCGTGAAGGTGACACCACCACCACTTGATTAATATTTAACCATGCAGTTAAGGTAACATTATGATTGATAAAGCTTGTTTTGTAAGTCAGCAGGAAATAGCTGAACATTTCAAGGTTAACAGAACCACTATTCGCGCATGGACCAAACAGGGGATGCCGTATCTTAATGCGGATCGCGGAAAGTCTGGCGGTTATCACATCGGGCATACATTGCTTTGGTCTTCAGGTAAAAGCCGTCTTGAGACCATCAGATATCACGTAGAAACCAGTGCGCTGGAAAAAATTATGTTTGCCAGGCTGCTTTCATCTGAGCGTGACGAGTACTCCAGTGAAGAAACAGAACATCGATTTGATGAAGGTTTGCAGATTTACGGCTATTCACCGGAAGATGTGAGCAAGGCACGAAATAAAATGGCTGGCTTTCTGGCTGGGTGGCGTCATGCCATAAGCGTTCGCCGTGCCAGCATGGAGCAATCAGCCGATACAGAACAGTAAAGCCGATAACTTGTTAATCACTCGCAGCAATGCATGTGATTTGTGCACACTTTCGGTTAACTGGTTCGATGTCCGGTTTTAGTGTCTGTTTTTTGCGCATGTCCGGTTCATGGAAAGCATGTTTTTATATTTTTCATATGGTTAACTTGCAGAGAAACCGGACATGGATCCCGAAAAATTTTCATAAATAGTGAAAACGCGCGAGGTCGCCGCCCCGTAACGGGCCATAATTCCAGGAAGGACCCGACGACACCAGACTATCAGAGCGATGGGGGCACAATGACAGAAGCCGAACTACTGGGATTAATCCGCCGCGTTACCGGAATCAGCCAGCAGCATGACGAACAGGCCACGCAGCCGGACAGCGTGACCGCCGAAAATTACGCGCGTGTGGTTGCTGAGGTGATGCGCCGTGATGGTATCCAGCTTAATGATGTGGATATGCGCAACATACGGATCCGCGTTCTTGAAATGCTGGCCTACAATCGCCGCGTGGCACTGTATCGGGAAACGGAGAAAATTACGTACCACTGGAAGAAGCCGGAGCGGTTACGGCGTTAACGAGTAGCGACATACCGTGACGGAGAGTGACAACCAGTGACACGCCGTGACAAAAGACGGTTTAACCGTTAATTAAAAATTGACGGGATTTTGTGCTTTCCGGACGACGTGACCAACGTCATTTTTTAGCGAAAAGTTCTGATTAAGGTCATTGTCTGAATGGTCATAATGACCACTCCTACAAAACAGGTAAAGCCCACCAGCCTGATTAACAGTTAACCGGAAAAAAAATCCGGTAGCCCCGTTATGGGGATCCCCATATCAACATTAACGCCCCTCATGAATTAGCGCGCTTCCCCCTGGAAAGATGACCCGCCTGTATATTTCTTGTGTCTATTTGTTCCACGTTGTTTCATACAGTGCACCGAACGGTGTAGTCACTGGTGTAGTCATTTTGCGATTTATGGCACTTTTTGTAGTGCAAATCATTTAATTAAATCAATGCGTTAAGTGAAATTAGTTATATATAACAGCATTTTATCATTTAGTGTTTTTTGCTGTTTCATAATGTTTCAGGCTGTGCATTATGTTTTTGATTATCAACAGATTTGTGATTTTCCTTGTTCCAGCTTGTTTCACGTTGTAGCCCTTTGTGCAACGATCGGTGTAGTCACTGGTGTAGTCACTTTTTCGTAAAGAGGGGGTAAAACGTGAGCAGAGCAATGAACAAACTGAGCGATACCTTGCTAAGGAAACTTCATGGTAAGCCAGCGGAGAAAAACACGTTTTATAGTGATGGCGGAAACCTGAGCGTGAAATATTTAACATCAGGGAAATTGACCTGGTATTTCACATACAGGGCCGGAACGGGAAGGGAGACACGACCCGAACGCATTAAGCTGGGAAGTTATCCTGATCTGAGCCTGAAAGCAGCCAGGGAAAAAGCCGCACAGTGTCGCACATGGCTGGCTGAGGGGAAAAATCCACGTCATGAGATGAATTACACCGTACAGGAAGCGTTAAAGCCCGTAACGGTTGGCGATGCGCTCACCTACTGGCTTGAGTATTACGTAAAGGAAAACCGCGTGGATTATATCGCCCTGAAAAGGCGACTTAATAATCACGTAATACAGCAGATTGGTGCTATGCCGCTGGATAAATGCGAGCTACGGCACTGGCTGGCCTGTTTTGACCAGGTGGCAAAGCGAACGCCTGTTACTGCCGGATTCGTGCTACAGGCGTGCAAACAGGCGCTTAAGTTCTGCCGTAGGCGGCGCTATGCAATCAGCAACGTTCTGGACGATCTGAACGTGGCGGACGTTGGGAAAAAACCGGATATAAGCGAACGTGTCTTAAGTAACAAAGAACTTGGCGAATTATTGCAGGCACTGGACAAAAAAATATTCTCCCCTTACTACGTCGCGTTAATCCGCCTCCTGATTGTCTTCGGAGCCAGAACGGTAGAACTGAGGTTATCGGAGATCGGGGAGTGGGATTTTACGGAAATGCTATGGACCGTTCCGAAGGAGCACAGCAAAACGAAGGTCGCAATATTCCGGCCCATACCGGAAGCGATCCTGCCGTTCGTCACGCAGCTGGTGGAGCAGAACAGGCACACGGGCTTATTGCTGGGGGAAGTGAAACAGGAGGCCAGCGTATCGCAGTATGGAAGATTAGCGCACAGGAGGCTTAATCACCCTCACTGGTCACTGCATGACATCCGGCGCACCTTTACAACCATGCTGAACGATTTAGGCGTTGATCCGCATGTCGTGGAGCAGCTTACAGGCCACCAGATGCCAGGAATGCAGCGAGTTTATAATCATTCCCGTTATCTGGATGCGAAACGCAATGCGCTGGATATGTGGACGGAGCGGTTAGGGATACTGGCGGGAACACATGAAAACGTAACCACGCTACCCGTAGCCAGAAGAAAATAATTTTTTTCGTGTTTTTTCAGTATGCGCATACTGGATATGCGAACAGATACAACGTGCAACAATGAGCAACAATGTGGAACAACTACGAACAAGAGGCGAAAAAGCGTACGGATTTATAAGTAGCTGATTTTTAATGTGTTACTGGTTTTTTGTACACTAGCGAATCACTCTTTAAAGAGCGAGAAAAAAGGCATGGAACAATATTTTATGCCTTTGTATTAACATGAATTTAAAAGATTTTATTCTTACTGTTTCATTTTCTGTAAATCATATATCCTCAGTATTTGCCATTCATCACTCTAGCGGGAACAATACGACACAATAAGACACCTGATGACTCTTTAAGAAACGAAAGGGGGGCAATAGTGTTAAGCACTGATCGGTTTATACGTGAAAAAGAATGCGAAAAACTAACCGGCCTTAGCCGTACGTGTCGCTACCGCCTGGAAAAGGCCGGACAATTCCCATCACGTCGTAAACTTGGCGGTCGTTCCGTTGGCTGGTCTTTATCCGAGGTTCTGGCCTGGAAGGATAGCTGCAAGGCAGTTCATTAATCACGCTGGCGGCACGCAGCCGCCACACATCAATCATCTGAACACAGAGCTATAACCATGAAGATTGAATATACGCCAGAACGTGGGCGGGGATTCGTTCGCCCTGGTGAAACTGAAAAACAACAAAATTGGGGTTTTTCAGGTATAAAAAAAGCGGCCCCGAAATGGAGCCGCCTTTCTGAACAGATAACCCGCTGCGCCGTTTGTGTGTGTGATCCCAAACATAAGCACGGGGATGATAGCCGTTATCAGGCTGGTGGGCAATGCAATCAGTCTGGTTCAGTTCGTTGCCATACCTGCAATGAGCGCTTTTCCCTGTACTCTTTAAGGAATTGCTCAAGGGCAAAAGCACATGGCGCGAATCTTTCTGATTCATGCTCTATCTTTCTGCGCCGTCTTTTCCGTGCCGGTGATAATGTTTTGGTCAATTCTTTATCGGTCATTGTGTTGTCCTGCATAGCAATGCGCCGTAATACCTTACACCACGGCGCTGGTGATGGTCACTCCTGCTCTTTGGCCTTGCGACGCTGGAGTTCTTCACGCGCGACGGTGATGAGTTGCCCGATCTCCTCGGCTGCTTTGACTCCGATTTTTTCCACCTGCGCCAGTGCATCGAGCGAAGAAACCAGGGGATTTTCTCCGCTTCCTTCTGCCTGGCGGCGGGCGATCTCACCGCGAACGGCTGTAATCACGAAAGCGGCTATTGTTTCCCCTTCCGTTTTCGAATTTTCCATTTCCTCGATTACATCATGGGGGAAGCGGATATTTTTCATTTGCGATCTGCTGTTGATATTTCCTGTTGCCATCAGAATGTCCGGTTATTTTGAGGTGTGCATACATTACACCAAAAGGTGTGTAAATAAAACACTTGACACTGTAGCGCACTTAAATTTAATCTGTACACACACTAATGATTGTGGTGTATGTACAGCAAAGCCCCGCAGTGCTGGAACACATGCAGGGCTTCTAACCACCAACGATAGCGAAAGTATCGAGGTAGCTATGAGAAATTATACCAGACACCCGCAAGGGCGGGACTCGTACAACCTGAATAAATACATCTGGCGTTTTATCGCCCTGAGCACGGCACAACCGCGCGTGATTACCATCGAGGCCACCAGCGAACAGGAAGCGCGTCAGCAATCTCCGGCTGGCTGCGTGATGGTATTCGCTGCCCGTATTCGCCAGGGGTCATATCATGCGTAAAAACCGCTTGCAAAAAATTATCACGGGGCTGTATGCTTCCCCCGTCGCCCACATGGCGACCGGGTTTGACAGCCTGAATACATCTGGCGGACAGCCGCCCACATCCGATAAGCGGTTTTTTTGTGTCCGTAAACCTACCCATACCCGCATTATGGCGGGGCGTAACGGGGGAGCCTTTGTGCTCGCTGGTTTCCAGATGACCAGTCTGTCAACCCTGTTACGTCTCGCCACCATGTTTGACAGCGTAGTAGCGAGACTCCTTAAAATTCATCTGGGAGCCTTTCACATGGCTGTATCCGCACGCCCTTATTTTGTCTGGCGCTTTATGCAGTGCCTGACAGACAGCATTGCAATATTCACCGTTACCGCTGCCACTGAGCGCGAAGCACGTGCACAGCTGCCGCACGCACATCTGATTTTTGTCGCCCGTATTCGTCAGGGGGTAGGCTTATGAGTCAGGAAATCACACTACAACAGGCAGCAGAACGCGCCCACCAAATCGAAGTTATTTGCGCACTGGCAGAGGATTACCCTGGCATGATGACCGACAGCGAATCAGGGGCAATCATCGGCTTACTTAAACGCCTTAGCGGTGAGGTCTGCGTATTCCTGAGCGATGAACAGGAAAGAAGAACGCTTATTTCTAACGAAAAAAAATGCGGAGGGGTACATGTGCAATAAAACCACACCGGACGCAGCAGAAGAAGCAATGCAAATACTGATACGTGCGCTCGTTGATGTTACCCACATGGTGGAGATTATGGAGAGAAAATCACAGTCGGAGCACGACAAAAGAAAACTTAAAACAATAAAAATAATTGCCAAAAACTCGCTGATAAAAGTTACAGACATCCTTAATGAGGACATTAAAAGAATAAGGGAGAAAATTTGTGATGCATAAAATCCCTTTTGAAGTATTAATCCACTCTGAAAACGCATTAATTAAAGCACGCGAAATGAATGCGTTGTTAATTAAATTAATTGAAGTGCCGGAAGGTGGCGAAGATCATTCATCATTAATGTTTGCCGCTGTTCAGACATTATTGACACCTGTTATTGATGAACTCAATAAGGCTATGGCAATTCACGAGAATAATAAAGCGCTCCACACCGGAGAATAAAAATAATGAAACTTAAATATTCTGGCTTAACTGCCAGTGGCAAAACTCGCACTAAATTCATGCGCGGTGATATTTACCGCGACCAGTACGGCGGCACGGTAATGATTAAGGGCGTGGAGGAACGGCGCGTAACCTACCGTCGTGAAGGCTACGAATATGATTGCGTGATGCCTGTTTATCAGTTCGATCGTGATTTTTCTCTGGTGCAGGCCGTACCGCGTAACGTGCCCACCAGCAGGGAGAAAGCACGCGCCAATATTCAGGAAATAAAAAAGATGCTTAACGTATTCAGGGGTAAGAAATGAAACTGGCACCGAACGTAAAAAAACAACCACGCGGAATAAAACACAAAGACACAGAGGTAATTATTTTCGCGGGTAGTGATGCGTGGTCACATGCAAAACAGTGGCAGGAGCAGGACGGCCCCGCATCCGGCGATAATGTGCCGCCTGTGTGGCTTGGGCCAAATCAGCTTGCCGAACTTGATGCGCTGAAAATTGTTCCGGATGGGAAAAAGCGCGTAAGGCTGTACCAGGCCGGAGAACTGGATTTAGTGGAGACCAAAAAGATTGGTCAGAAGCTGGCGGCGGCAGATATTCAGGATGCAAATTTTTACCCTGATGGTATGCACGGTCAGAAGGTGGAGAACTGGCGCGAATATCTGGCCCGTGAGCGCCAGAATCTTTCTGATGGTCTGGTCATTGAGCTTCCGGTAAAGCAAAAGGCGCAACTTTCGCAGATGGCGGACAGTGAGCGCGCGCAGCTGCTTGCCGATCGCTTTGATGGCGTTTGCGTACATCCTGAAAGTGAAATCGTTCACGTATGGCGCGGCGGGGTATGGTGTCCGGTCAGCACAATGGAACTTAGCCGCGAAATGGTGGCGATCTATTCAGAGCACAGGGCCACTTTCAGCAAGCGCGTAATCAATAACGCCGTGGAAGCGTTAAAAGTTATTGCCGAACCAATGGGCGAGCCGTCCGGCGATTTGCTGCCGTTCGCCAATGGTGCGCTTGACCTGAAAACGGGGGAATTTTCCCCGCACACGCCGGAGAACTGGATCACCACGAACAACGGCATTGAGTACACGCCACCAGCACCAGGGGAGAACATCCGCGATAACGCGCCAAACTTTCATAAATGGCTTAAGCACGCAGCCGGAAAAGACCCGCGCAAGATGATGCGTATATGTGCCGCGCTGTACATGATTATGGCGAACCGGTACGACTGGCAGATGTTTATTGAGGCCACCGGAGACGGCGGGAGCGGTAAAAGTACATTCACGCACATAGCCAGCCTTCTGGCAGGGAAACAGAACACGGTAAGCGCTGAAATGACATCGCTTGATGATGCTGGTGGACGTGCGCAGGTTGTCGGGAGTCGTCTTATCGTCCTGGCTGACCAGCCGAAATATACAGGCGAAGGAACGGGCATCAAGAAAATCACGGGCGGTGACCCCGTGGAAATTAACCCGAAATATGAAAAGCGTTTTACGGCGGTAATCAGGGCGGTGGTGCTGGCGACCAACAACAACCCGATGATATTCACCGAACGGGCCGGAGGTGTGGCACGTCGTCGCGTGATTTTCCGTTTCGACAATATCGTCAGTGAGGCCGAAAAAGACAGGGAGCTACCGGAAAAGATTGCGGCTGAAATCCCTGTCATTATCCGCCGATTGCTGGCGAACTTTACCGACTCTGAGAAAGCACGGGCTTTACTACTGGAACAGCGTGACGGTGATGAAGCACTGGCAATAAAGCAACAGACGGATCCGGTTATTGAGTTTTGCCAGTTCCTGAATTTTCTGGAGGAAGCACGCGGCCTGATGATGGGCGGCGGTGGCGATTCAGTGAAGTACACGACCAGAAACAGCCTTTACCGCGTCTATCTGGCGTTTATGGCGTACGCAGGCAGGAGCAAACCGCTAAACGTAAATGACTTTGGCAAGGCTATGAAGCCAGCCGCGAAAGTTTACGGACATGAATATATTACGCGGAAAGTTAAGGGAGTAACGCAGACTAACGCAATAACAACAGACGAGTGCGACGCGTTTTTATAATTTTTTGTAATTGCTGTCTACCCTGTCTACCTGAGTAAAGAAAAATACATTTAATTCAGTGCATTAAGTTAGGTAGATAGCTTTTTTTTACTGTCTACCCACTATCTACCCTCTCTACCTGATTTTACCTGAGTCAGACAGGGAGGTAGACACGGGGTAGATAGTGGATAAAAGCACTCTACCCCGCTGAAAGCCGCGCCATTACTGGCATGAGGGCCACTAAGGTAGATAAGGTAGACAAGGGGAGGCACAACTCAAAACTTTTTAAACGAGGGGGTAAAAATAAATATGCACACTTCAGGGAAATTTAATAAATCACTCAAAAAACGCAGAGACAGAACAGAACCGAAATATCGCGCGTTAGACATGACAGAGCACGCTTTAAAGGTGGCAATCAGAACGATAGACCGCCACGCGGGGGAAGGATACGCGAAAGCACATCCCGAACTGATAAGCGCATTCATGACCACGACGGCGGCAAACTTTGCCACGCTGACAGAACGGGAGATTGCCGAAGCGGAACAGGTAACAACCATCAACGTTAAAACCGGAGAGGTGGAATCATGACAGCACAGATAGCCGCTTACGGGCGGCTGGTGGACGACCCGCAGGTAAAACAGACCAGCAAGGGCACACCGATGACGCTGGCGCGTATGGCGGTCCCCCTTCCGTGCAGCCAGGCAGATGACGGAACGGCGACGATGTGGTTATCCGTCCTGGCATTTGGCAGACAGGCCGAAGCACTGGAAAGGCACCGCAAGGGTGAACTCCTGAGCGTGGCGGGTAACATGCAGATCAGCCAGTGGACTGGGCAGAACGGAGAAACGCGGCAGGGCTGGCAGGTTATCGCAGACAGTGTAATCAGTGCGCGAACGGCGCGACTGGGCGGCAAAAAAGGTCAACAGGGCCAGGCTACTGACGCGCTGAACAGGGCAAAACAACAGGCGGGGAATGATGATCCGTACGGGGATAACATACCGTTTTAAGCGACGAGTGACAGAAGCCGGAGCAATCCGGCTTTTTTACGGGTCCTCCTGGCGGGGGGGGCTGAACACGGGGCGGGAGGCGCGGAAAAAAGCGCATTTTTGTGATTTTATCGTCATCATCATCATGAGCGTAATTTATTGTTTTAATTGTTTTGATGCAAAAAGATGATGGTTGTGGTTAATTTTTGTTCGACATCTTTGCAGGCAGATAAAAAAGCCCGATAAGGTCAGAGGTGGCTTATCGGGCTTTTGCATATGAGGCTTTTTGGTGCACTGACACACATGATCGGGATCATCATTTCATAATTTGCAACACAACTCAATATCATTGCACAAAATGCAATCATGATTATAATCAGAGCTGGATGAACATCCAGTTATGATTTTTTAAGTCGAAGAGGAATTTCTTACTATGGCTGAAGAGAAAAAAGGCGGTGTTTCGGTGTACATAAGCCCCGAAATCGTGGAGGTGCTCAAGCAGCGCCAACAAAAAAAACTATGAGGCTGGCGTGGCGGCTGGACTGGATCCGCTGATGACGCCGGAGCCGTCGATAGGTTCACTTGTACGCTCTTATTTACTTGCGGCGCTTGGGATGCATAAAAATTATGGGGGTGAATAATGGCAGGCAAAGCAACGGCACTTAACACTAACCAGCTTTTCATGTACCTGAATCGCGGGGATATTGCGGATTTTAAATTCAGCCCTCTGTTTACCACGCTGTTTTTCCCGAACGTGGCGACATTCAGCACGCAAAACATCATGCTGGATACCCTGGACATTGAAGAAGTCACCATGTCGGCGTTTTGTTCGCCTATGGTGGGTAGCCAGGTTCAGCGCGATAAAGGGTACGAAACCAGCACAATCAAACCTGGCTACATGAAGCCAAAGCACGAAATCGATCCAACGAAAACCATCATGCGCATGGCTGGAGAAGATCCGGCACAGCTTAACGACCCTACCTATCGCCGTATGCGCCTGATTACTGGCAACATGCGCCGCCAGATAAACGCCATTAAGGCACGCGTGGAATGGCTGGCGGTGAATGCGGTAACGACCGGAAAAAACATCATTGAGGGCGAAGGCATAGAACGCTATGAAATCGACTGGAAAATACCGGAAAACTGCATCATAGAGCAGGCCAAGGGTAAAAAATGGTCCGAGCAGGATAAAGACATGCACGACCCAATCTATGACATCGAGCTTTATGCTGATCAGGCTGGTTGCCCCGCAAACGTCATGATTATGGGCGCTGAGGTATGGCGAACGTTACGCAGCTTTAAAAAATTCCGTGAGCTGTACGATCTTTCCCGTGGTTCAGAGTCCGCCGCAGAGCTGGCCTGTAAAAACCTGGGCGAAGTGGTGAGCTTTAAAGGCTATCTGGGCGATATTGCCCTTATCGTCTATTCCGGCAAATACACTGACAGCGACGGCACA
>CYGL01000682.1_pt1 | contig 11281 bp, 25 predicted proteins | sample 485531 | NCBI WGS metagenome assembly CYGL01 (sample SAMEA3497897, study PRJEB9818) | human gut metagenome | reverse complement strand
TGCCTTTGAGTTCGACAACGGCCTGTATTATGATGTTGTAAGTAACGGGGACGCGCACCAAAACAATGCCGAGGCGTATACAAAAGTAGCAGGAAGAGAGGTATCTCGTAATGACGGTAAACCTATCACGTATGGGGTTATGTACGGGGCACAAAAAGATAAAGTTGCAGACATGCTGGATATCTCTCCAGAATTGGGACAAAAGGTAATCGATGCTCTCTGGGATGCTAACCCCGGCCTTAAGGGGCGTAAAGAGGACTTGGAGAAATTCTGGGAAGCAACAGGTAAGAAATTTATCTACTCTTTTGATGGTCATGCCATCTGGACCCGCTCTAAACACTCTTTGCTTAATGCATACCAACAAAATGGCGGTGCATCGTTGTGTGACTTGGTTGGGATACTCATGCACCACCAGATGGTGAAGCGTGGGTGGTATGATGAGGGTGTTCGTCGTATTATTTATTACCATGACGAATATCAGCTTCAAGTGCCTGACACACCTAAGTATAAAACCGTATACACCTTCGACACAATTGAAGAGCTGGAAACATTTAAGGCCAAGCAGGAGGCTAAACTTCATGTGTTCGACGGTCATAAGTACAAAAAGGCACGCAAGGATGAGGACGGAAACGAAGTGGTTGACAGAGACGGAAACACGGTGTACGATCCTATCCTGAACGATGACGGAAAGCTTGAACTTATCTGGAGCCCTGTGGGTGAAATGGTGGTGCATTGCTTCTGGCAAGCTTCTAAAATGATGGGAGTCCCGTTCCAGATCACAGGTGAATACTTGTGTGGTCGTAATTGGGGTGATTGTCACTAATGTAAACTATCAGCACAGGGAGGTGCTGTTGAGCAGAGAGGAGACTTTTATGGTAGTAGAGCCAACAAAAACATTTACATCCATGACTATTCCTGTTATTATGCAGGTGAAATGCGTTCAGGTGTCCCAAGTATGGCCAGGTACTAAAATACCAACAGGGCCAGATTTCTTTCAGGTTGACAAAGTGTACAATGTCTGGAAGGCACCGGACTGCTACCCTTTCATTAGAGATGACCGTGGGATGCTGTGGTATCTGGGAAATGATTTGACACTGCATCTCGGAAATGCTATTATTGCAGTGTTCCAGCTCAATAAGAAGGAGACAGATCAATGACAACTTTTGTTAAAGCTACGTTTGTAGAAGAAAAGATGGCCGACCTATCATTCTTTAAAGAAGGTAAGGTCTACAAGGTTTATTACGATGAGGATCGCAGAAACAACATGATCGAGGACGAGGAAGGTATCGCCTGGTTTATCTCCCATCTGGCAAACGGTGAGTATCATATCTATGGGACCACCCTGCTTGCCAAGTTTGTAACTGTAGAAGAGAGCCTATGAAAGTAAAGTATCTGGCTGAGGGCATGAATAGGTATTTTACCCTTGGAGAAGAATATTGGCCCTTTACAAGTAACGGCGATGTCTACGTGAAAGATAATTTCGGCACGCCGTGGTTTTTACACTCTAATGGGTTAGGATATTCTATTTATCGCAGTGCAATGAGCAACATAACCCTTGCAGAGTTTGTATAGAGGAGGTAGAATGTTAGTAAAAGGTACCCACACAGTCAAGCAACGTATTGAAGTCGAGATTGATGACTGTGAACTGAAGCATATTCTACGTTCATGCTCTAACGTTTTGCTCCTTAGTATTTTACAGGAGCGAGCGGAGAATGAGTTCTTAAATGCATTGGCAGGCCGTCCGGGCGATTTCTGTGTGCGTAAGCGTGGCGACAACAAGCCTTGGTTGTGGGAAATCGATGCCGACTGGGATTACCACAAAAATGAGGGTATAGATGAGCCTATTCGTGAATTGACAGACAAAGAGGTTCAGATGTACAATGAAGTCTGTCATTGGGCAACACGCCAACAAATTTACCTCGACCCTGTGTGGATGATTGAAAACAGTCATTGACAAGAAGTAAGATTAGATATAAGGTGCTCTACACAACCAGAGCGTTGATTTTTAAATAAATAAGAGACTGCCAAGATGAAAATTACTTTGAAGCCAGAATGCGTTGCAAATGATCGAGCTTTTAAAGATTGCACAATTGGTGCAATTTATGAAGCAGAGTTTTGTGAGAACCCTCTGGTAAAAGCCCTTCTGGAAGAAGGGGCCCCTTTATCACAAGAAGAGATCGATGAGTTGGAAAACTCAGCCCAGTGCCTTACCTTTAAAGATGATGAAGGAGATTCTGTCTGGTGCACTGTTAACGAAGTCGTTTTTGAAAACCTGAGCATTAATACTTGACAATAGTGATAGGGTCCAGTATAATGGCCCTATCAAAACAAAAGGAGACCGCAACAATGACCAAACAATATCGACGAATTAAAGCTAAGGTTAAGCCAGACTACCTTGAGAAGGACTCTGCTTTTCGAGACTGCACCGCAGACAAGGTTTACACAGGTGCCGTTTTGTTAAACGATGAAGTTGAAGTAGGTGTGCTTGGCAAAGAGGCCGTCATCGAGGATGACAAAGGGGACTGTGTTTTCTGCACCACACGTGAGCTAGAAGTCTTAGAATACTTCGGTGAAATCTTCAACTCCTTAGATGACGAGGCAGAGTGATGAAAAACATTTGGGATATTAATATCTTTGAAGCCTCTGAGCTTGACGGTGCCGATGGGGTTATTATAGTTTCTGATGGAAAGGCCACGCTGACCTCTGGACTGACCTATAATGACACTACCTACGCACTGGGAGATCTTGCCTTGTTGAAATCGACAGGTGACTCTCTGGAAGAACGTCTGCAAGGATTTGCCTTTAAAGAAGGCACAAACACCACGCTAATGTGCACCACACGCACTGTTCAGTTGGGCAACGGGGTCTATATGGTCATTGCAGTATGCCCAAAATTCAGCAACGTCAATAAAGATGATGCTGACGCTGTCAACGATGTGGTTGTCCTCTTTGTGGGCGACGCTATGGCAGACCTGATGAATGCAGGAGAAGCAGCAAATGAAGACTGAAAACATTACCCCTGAAGGGTTCTTGAAAGTATACCGTGAGCTACTGTACACCACAGAGGATAGTGTTCTAGAGTACCCAGAGTATCTTCTGCTGTATAAGTATCTGCAGGAAGCTGGTGAAAATCTTCCAATTAGTGCAGAAGGTGGTCCAAACTGGGTCTACAGTGCATGGAGAAAGGTTGATATTCTCCCAGACCCAGGTAAAGATATGGTAGTTTGGCAGCTAATTAATAACATCGGGGTTCCAATCTTCGATGAGGCTGTTAAGATTTATTTTGAACTTGACGATTAATATCAGGAGACCTTAAGATGGCTGAAGTAGTTGCTCGCGCAGGACAGAAAGTACGTTGTGTTGAAGTGGGTTTCGGCGGTAAAGGTTGCCAGAACCTGACACAAGATAAGGAATATACTGTTATTGCTGGAGGTGGTGACGAGAGCATTGTGTTTGATGACCACATTCTTGATGCTGAAAACTTTGAAATACTTGACGACGATGGTGATCCAATCACCTGCCTGTTGGATGGCTCTTGGGGCACTTTTGAAGTAGTCGGTTAATAATAAATGTTGTAATTTACAGAAGGGGATGCTAAAATGGTATCTCCTTTATGTTGTTCAAATAAAATCGGAGATTCCACAATGGAACAAATGAACGATCAAGCGTCGGTTGCGATGAACGAGCAAGAACAACCTCAAGAATTTTTCTTAGGGTTAAGCAAAGATCAAGTGTCTCTTCTGCTAGTGCTTTCCTCTTTCATGGGAAGACTACAGGAGCTCACACAACAACCGGAGGCTGAGCAATTATTTCAGGCTCTGCGTGAAGAAGAAAAATATCGTCGTTTGGACTATGCCTTGGGTTGGGTAGCTCAACAACGGGATATGCTAATGGCCCTCTCTGGGACCACAAGTTTTGCAATGGGCCTGTTGGCTCAAGTCCAGGACAAATTGATTCAAGCAGGGTTTGCACACACGGCAAACACCAATGAAGAACAAGGAGACAAATAATGAGCGTTATTCAGCAATTTGCTAACCCGATGAATCCACGTGAGACTGTTTTACTGGCTCACGGTATGATTAAACGTGTCAGCATCAAGCCTATCAAAGGTGCTGATCCCACAACAGGTATTAAAACCACTGTGTGGCAAGGTAAGAAAATTGAATCCAGCCACACCATCTCTTTACTGATTTCTGAACTGGACTCCTCCGACAACCCGCTCCAGGGTGGTGAAGAAATCTGGATCAGCATGGGAGATAAACTGCTTAAACCCGGTCATCAAGACTCTGTTTCTGTCAAAATTGATGATAAGTGGGAAACCGTAACGCCGGGATGGATCGTAAATATTACCTTTGAAGGCAAACGAGCATAATGGTAAGACCTACTACAAAGGCTCGCTGGCTAAGATGGTTAAACTGGGGGCAGGAGAGGCTCCAGCAGCCACTCAGCAGCAAAAACAGCAACAAGGTGCACAATCGCAAGGCCAGAAGCAGAAACCTCAGCAGAATGCCAATCAGGACGTTTTACGCATCTATGGTGATGTAACTCAGATTGTTGGCAACGTGGTTACTGTTAACGACCACAAGATTGGTGAAGGTGCTATGGTTGTCTCTGATGAGCAGCTTAAAGACCTAGTGGTAGGTGGTCGCGTTGCAGCTATTGTTGACAAAGACACTGGGAACATTATCAGCGGTTTTAAAGCCTACCCACCTAAGGCAGAGAGCGGCACCCAAGGATCTGGTGGCAAGCGTAAGTCCTCTTACGACCCTATCGGTGTAGAGACAGGGCACAGCATCAACGCGTTGCAAATCATCTTGGATCGCGGGTTCAAGGTAGACAGTCCTTTAGACGTGGCTAAAACACTGCACGTGGTTACTATTGAGCTTAAAGAAAGAGTATGCTCAAGCCACCAACCGAACTGAGGATGAAGTAGGTGCCAGTGTCGGTAATGCTGTGTTGAACGCTTGTCGCCGTATTGACAAGAAAACGAAAGTTGATGATTTTGCAGTGGCAATTACTGCAGAAGCAAAAGATGTCTTGACTAATCTGGCTGAGCCGTTGTACGATTGGATCAAGAACGGTGCTGGGTCAACTAACTATCAAGAACCTCAAGCTACCAAACAGGAAGCCGCTCCACAGCAAAACACTGTAGACGCTCCTCCTGTAAGTGATGAGGAAGATGACCCGATGGATCAGAATCCGGCGCAATATGCCTTTGATGATGACATACCTTTTTAACACTTAGTTAACATAGCCCTGCCCGAAAGGGTGGGGCATTTTTGTATAAGGGGATCTGAAAAATGACATTAGAAGATATTATTGTTAAACCTGAGAACTATGACCAATACAACCTATCAACTCAATCTGTAGACCTAGGATGCGCCACAGTCAGTGCATGGCTGGTTAACGGAAAAGAGCTTGACGCGTGCCTGGAAGCACACATGTCGGTGAATAAATTTCTCGATGAAAATACCCACTGGCTAGAGGGTGCAGGTGTGTACGCTTCGTGGCTGGAGAGTATGGGATTTGACTACCAATCTGAAGAGGGATGGTGGAGCTATTTAGCTATCTGTCCAGAGACGCTGCAATGCTTCATGAAATATTCTGAAGATTTGGAGTATCGCGAGGTGGTTGACGGGGCTATCGCTCGTTATAGCCGTAAACCTTTTTCCCACGACATTAAAACTGTAGAAGAATTTGTTGAAGTTTTCTGTTGACACAGGCTGAAAGGTGTGCCATTATGGCTTAATAAAACGGGAGGATGTGATGAACGAAGAAAACTGGGATGTATAACTGACAGGAGACCGCTGCCCATGATTTATCGAATCCGTGTAAGAGAAGATGCACCAGGTTGTTACTTTGACTGGCGTGGGTGGTGGTTTCTCCACCCAATGGATGGACTCACAGATAGAATGCTGGAAGCCGCCATTTATACAGATACCGACATAGAGTATAATCTCTATCTGAAGGACGGTATAGATAACGGTCTGTTTGAAGCAATTCCTGTGTAAGAGACTGTATAACTATGTTTTATGATCTTCCTGTAGCACCACCTGTTGAACCCGGAGAACCAAGATGACATATGAGATGCCAAAACTGATTCGTGACGATGCCCAAAACGCCCACACCCTTATTATGGGTAAGCGCATGGATATTATTTGTCATAAAGACTTCTGGACAGAAGGAGGTTACTTTATCGAGTATTTTGGTAAGCTAGACAATGGTCTGCTGATCCAGTTCTATACCGATGCGGAAAACAACATTCGCTGGGAGTTCGAAACTGAAGATATCTATAAACTTTTCACCTTCCTCGGTATTAAAGTTAAAGCCAAGTTTGAAGAAGGCGAGTGCGATGATTGTGGATTCTACAAGGTAACAGATTTCTACCTTCCAAGTGGTAAAAATCTCTACTACGAAAGCCACTTCGGTAACTCAAATATGCCACAAGGTTGGGATGAGTTTTTGGAAATTGCAGAAGAGGAGCTGGAATACCGTGATTATTGATACTGTAGAGGGGGATCTGATCTCCCTTTTCAAGAAAGGGGTAGGACACATGATCCACGGTTGTAACTGTTTTCACACAATGGGTGCAGGCATAGCGAAAGATATTGCCCGTGAGTTCCCTCAAGCACTGGCAGCCGACAAAGAGACTGCTTATGGTAATCTAGACAAGCTGGGCATGTTTTCTTGTTGGGAGCATTTTGCCAAGAACAGGGTCGTATATGGAATCAACCTGTACACCCAGTTCTACCCGGGGCCCAATGCTGAATACTTCTCAATCATGAAAGGTTTTGAGCGAGTCAACGAGGTATTCAAAGGTGTGTCATTGCCGTTCTACATTCCTAAAATCGGATGCGGTATTGGCGGTCTAAAGTGGGAACATGTAGAAGATGTAATTAATCTTGCAACCACAGATATTGATGTGGTTGTAGTAGAGTACAAAAAGTGTTGACGACCATCTTCTGAGGTGATATAGTTTCCACAACAACTAAGAGAGGAGAGCACTGTGGAGACTAAAATCTTAATTCTTGCCGTGGTAGATACAACCGAAGGAGCTATATTCGAATCTGCAGGTGGGTATTTCTACCTACCATACGGAAAAAGAACTTCCGAGCCAAGTAAAGATTCGATCCTCAAAGTGTTCCCGTGTGCTTTCTGGCTGGAGATTTTAGTATGAAAACCTGTAAAAAGGTTGACATCTGAAAACTATGGTGTATGATACAAGCATAAACTAGCAGAGAGGGATATATTATGGTAATTTTTAACCGGGACGGAATCATAGTTAGACAGCACCCGTTCCTTGAATACTATCAAATTGAGCAATGGTGTTACGGAGATTGCAGTCACTCCTATGGGCAAAGTTGGGGATATCGCACAGTTTTTGAATCAACAGATCTTGATAAAGTAAAACAGAAAGTTTTAGAACTTCTTAACAGCAAGTGAGTATAATATGGTAACATTAGAAAGACGTAAAGCTAACGCCGCTACACTGGCAGACATCTTTTGGGATTGCAATTTAAAAGATACCCGAAATTGTGGCGCATCTGTAGATATATTATTTCCACGACCTACCATTGTTGCGATGGGTAACCTGCTGGATACAGTTACAGGTGCATGGGATAAGGAGGGCGGTTTCTATATCTGGCAACCTGTCTACGGAGCCTGGAAAGAGGTAAGGGGTGCTGACGACTTTGGGCCTACAGCTGCTAAGATGGATGGCTGGAAAATTTATGTTGGAAACGATATGAAGCTGAAAGGCGAGATTGTTTATTGGTTACCTTAATAAAACGCAGGAGATAAAGTATGAACAAAGAATGGACATTAGTAGACGGCGTTAAAAACATGCCTCTTGGAAAGTATATCGTAGCCATGGCTGATGAAGATGGTGATATCGATTTCGGAGCTTGTGAAGTTGTTCTTGCAGGTTCCGGTGATCATATGTGTAAAACTGGGATAATTAACGGTCAGTTCTACTTTGATCACAACCCTGTTGTAGCGTATATGGCTATGCCAGAGTTCAAGCTCCCAAAGGAGTGCGCCAATGTTTAAGCTAAAATCCGCATGGAACATTGCTGTAGGAGATGAGATCCGCATCCCAGGCGGGAAGACCATTATGAAGATATCTCGTATTGAGTACGAAGGTGACCGTGTATTCCACATCTTTGCAGAAGATGGTCGGGAAATTTATGTTCAGGCAGGCTCTCACATCTATATCCGTAAGAAAGGGGGATGACAAATGACAGAGATCATTATTTCAACCGCAGGGTATGTATTCCTGACAATCATTGCGCTAACTATTTTGGTGGTGGTATATGGGATTGTTATTCTTCCTATTCTTGAGACAATTAGTTTGTGTCGGTGTTGGAGAAAGGCTTACGGTCCACAGCCTTGGAAGGACTGGCCCCACCTGATACATATAGCGTTCTCTTATGCTTATGATCACGCCAGCAGTGCATGCATAACCGGGTATCACGCTCACAATTGGAACTGGGAAGGTTGGGGAGATGGAATGTTACAGAGACCATACCTCTACGTATGTACAAGCGTAAAATAAAGATAGCTGATACTTGAAAATCCCTGGCACATCAAGTATAAGGAGGATTTCTAAAATGGATTTCCTCCTTTTGATATTTTACCTAGCCGGATATTTTAAAATTCTTAGAAAATCAGAAAATGGATCGAAAACTAAAATGGATTTTTCAAGACAGGCGCTATAAGATGTGCTGCTCATTCTATCGTTCGCACCGTACTTTAAGTCACTATTCCAGATTTTCCGCACATACTCTCACCCTTCTACCAGAACTTTCCCAGCTTACCTCTGACCTTTTATAGCAATAAGCCCATTATTCTCAGTAGGTTTTGATACATCTCTCTCAGTACTCGATCTGTTTTTCGTTTCAAAGATTGAATTTTCTGAAAATTTTTCTCGATAAATTTCTTAGTACTCGATCTGTTTTTCGTTTTCTGAATCAGATTTTCTGGAAATCGTTCCGGAGCTCGACCTGAAATTTTTGGGGACGAAATCGATTTTTCGTTTTCGGAAATGGATTTTTAAAATTTGTATATGGAAATATTTAAGGAGGTATTATTTTATATAGAGTTGTCACGGTAGGTAATTAGCATGCTAACTAAATTTATGAAATGCGAAAAGTTCTCATTTAGAATTTTGAATGATAATCATTCTCGTTTGCAGAATAACGGGCACCCCCGGTGATTGTCTCCCGGCCCCTGTTGCCCCGGCTTGTTATTATAGTATCACACAGGACAAAGAAAGCAAGGATTTTTTGCATAAATTTTTAAATGATAATGATAACCGTTCTCATTTTATGCAGCGCCCATCCCCGGTGGTTGTCTCCCCCGTCACCGGTGCCTGCCGTCCTTTCGATAGGTATATTGTGCCACCTGGCGGGGCCGCTGTCAACACTTCTTCAAAAATTTTTTCTAACATAATACACCAACCGCTGCAACCTGGCGGGGCCAGCCTGGCAGGACCTGACTGACCAGGTAGGAGAGAGTGAAAGCTTGCAAACCTGGTAGGCCTATGCTACAGGGCAGGTAACAATTGAAGAGGAGGTACAAAAATGAAAGGTAATAGGATCCCTGGAAATGTAGCGATTAATGACGCTGAGGCTATCGCCCTGGTTGAAAAGGCTATGGCGGGAGCGTTGGAACATAAAGAAGAGTACGAAAAAATGATGGTTAACCTGGCAGGGGCGGCGGCTGGAGAATTCTGCCCAAAAAAAAAAATAATTCTAACTAATGGTTGACAGCTCGGATAGTTCTGTTATTCTTATCCTCGCAAGGTGAACAACACCACACTAATTAACAGAGAGGATAAAAATCATGAACGCCTACGGAATTAAAGTACGTCGCAACACTCGCCAGGCCGTCACCGATCAAATGATTTGCCAGGTGGACGTAACCATCAACAACGGGCAAGGCCTTTATAAATTCCGTCGCGGTCAGAGCTACACCCGGCAACAGCTTAATCGTTGCGCCCTGACAAAAGGCCAGATCAACCACTGGTTTAATAAAAAATAAGTATTGACATACAGTCCGACACCAAATACACTAAAAGCACAAAAGACACTAAGAGGATAAAATCATGAAAACCACTACCTTTAATTTTGATAATGCGGACTTTTCTTTTTCTGATGTCAAGAACTGCCGCCGTGATCGTGGATTTTACAAGGCTTATAATCTGGTGGGCCTGGACGATGACAATAATTTGCACGAAGTAGCTGAGATCCGGTATTATGCCGCCGCCAGCGGGAACACTCAATACTGCGTTTTTTGGATTCACGACAACAAGAACAATAAGTACGGTTATACTGGCGGGAAGGCGAGCGGTCACGGTTACGATAAAGCTAATGCAGCACTTGAGAGCGCATTAAATGCTATGGGGATCACTGCCAACGGCTGGATCTATGAAGAAGAGTTTTTGTCGGCACTTGCTAACCACCTGGGCTATAAAAAGCACATTGTAACATGCGCCCACGAATAAAAATTGTTGACACGCTGCAAAATTCAAGTAAACTAGTCACAAAAGGCGGGAATGTTTCCCGCCAACACAAAGGAAAAAGATCATGAATAAGAACGTACGCCGCATCATGAATGAACTGGCAAACGATGAAAAAATTATTGACATGCATTTGATCAACATTTGCCGCCGTTGTGTAACATATAACAACCGCGCCGCAAAAGCGCGTGAGATGAACGCAAAAGGCACCTTAAAGCCCTTCCAGGTGGTGGTAAAGGCCATTAAAGATGTAACTAATACGGCAAATCAGGTACAGGGGAACACCAACGAAAGTACCAATATTGATCCGGCTTACATCATGAAACGGATCCGGACCTGCAAGAACAAAGAGCAGGTGTATAACGTCATAGACTGGTTGGATTCCATGGGCGACGTGGTGTACAATAGGTTTTCTGCAGCTATCGAGATCCAGCTTGACAGGTTGGACGGTAAAGTACTGAAAACTTACTAAGTTTATTTTTAGATGGCCTTGACTCCAGGGCCATCAATAAAGTAAACTAATCTCAGTTAAGCGAAAAAGGGGCTTTAAGATGAGCACTACACGCCAATACACAAAGGTAACTATTATCGTTTGCGTTGTCGGTTACATCCTGGCGCAAATGTTAATGAGTAGCGCTAACAGTTTTGCAAAATTTTTCTTAAATTTTTAATTGACAAGCTAACTTAGATTGATATACTTAAACACGTAAACGGGAAAACTTCCCAGAACACACAAAAGGGGAAAACGCCATGACTACTATG
>CYGL01000681.1_pt1 | contig 11293 bp, 10 predicted proteins | sample 485531 | NCBI WGS metagenome assembly CYGL01 (sample SAMEA3497897, study PRJEB9818) | human gut metagenome | reverse complement strand
TTGGTTCTAGTCCTGTGAATAGCATTGAGAACGATCAGAACGTGGATGTCATTAAATGCCAAAGAGAAATCCTTGAAAGGTGTCTCCAAGGAGATACAGAGCCGTGGTTGGGGTTTCAATACGCTCTCTTCCGTTGCTCTGAGTGCTGATAGAGATGGGCTTGTGCCTTGTCCTTACAGCTATCTTCGGTTCTTTAGTGATGGGTATCAGCTTGTTCGTAGAGAAGGTTATTTCTATGACATGGCTTCTGATACTCAAATCTTCACTGGTGGTCTTACTATAGATGAACTTGTGAAGGGATTGGATTTCGATGCTCTTCCTGATGTCTTCAGGAAGTACATCACTGTTAGGGCTTCTAGAGTTTTTCAGATGAGATACCTGAGTGCGCAAGAACTTGATCAGGCACTTGCTCAGGAAGAGGCTATGGCTTACTCAGATATTGTTGATTATGACCTTATGCAGGGTGCTTACAATATCTATGATGACGACCAAACCATCTCTCAGAATATTCAGAGGTCTTAATGTTAGTTAGTCAAACTACCACTTCTTATACGGGTGGTGTCTCTCAACAACCTGATATTATCAGATACCCGAATCAGGTTGAGGAACAAATTAATGCTTATCCTAGTGAGGTTCAAGGTCTCCAAAAGAGACCTCCCACTATTAACATTGGCAAGCTTAGAGAGAAAGACAATCTTGCTCATAAGTATCACATGATCAATCGTGATGAGGCTGAGCAATATATCCTTGAGATGTCCTCAGGGAAACTTCGGGTATGGGATCTTGATGGTAATGAAAAGAAGGTCACCATTCAGGATGATCTTTCTTATCTTACCACTAATGATCCAGAGAATGATTTCAGAGCTGTTACGGTTGCTGACTATACGTTTATTCTTAATAGAAAAGTTGAAACGTATATGAACAGCTCTACTTCTTCCAGTGGTTCTGATGGTACTTCTCTTATCTATATTAAGAATGCTCAGTATGCAAAGGCTTATGGCATTTTCAAGGGTAGTGAATGGTATTGTGGTGTTCTGACCCCTGATGGTGGTGAAGCCAAGCAGGCTGTTCAGACAAACACATCCTTCATTGCTAGGGCTCTTTCAAATCTCTTGTCAGGAAATTACAATTTTGAAGGAATGAAGACTTCTTGGGACGATCTTTTGAATCAGACCGGTGGTGCTTCAAACATGATCTATGGCAAGAGCGGTAAGAATGTCAGCAATGGCCTATATGGTGACGTGATTGCAGTCAGCGGTACTGATTGGGAGATTAAGGACTCCTTTGGTAATCAGAATGCCTATGTGATCAAGAACTATGTAACTACCACCTCAAAGCTTCCTCCTACGGCTCCTGATGGATATAAGGTCCACGTGAAGGGTGCTGGATCATCCACTGATGATGACTATTGGCTCTATTACAGTGCCTCAAAGAGTGCTTGGATTGAGGGCATGGCCCCATATATTAAGTACTCCATCAACCCCAGTTCCATGCCTCATGCACTGGTGAGGAATTCTGATGGATCATTTACTTTCAAGAGACTCTCGTGGGCAGATAGAGCAGTTGGTGATGATGATTCCAACCCTGTTCCTAGCTTCATAGGAAACACTATCAGTGACATATTCTTCTATCGTAATAGACTTGGTTTCATTAGTGATGAGAACATCATCCTGAGTGCCTCTGCAGACTTCTTTAATTTTTGGTTCAACTCTGCAGTTGCTGTTGCTGATACAGACCCTATTGATATTGCAGTGAGTTCCAACAAGGTTTCTCTGCTTGATGCAGCGGTTCCTTTTGCTAGAGAACTTATGCTGTTCTCCTAAGGAAGGACAGTTTGTGTTGTCTTCTGATGGTGTCATGACATTCCAAGAATGTCAAGGTTGATCAGATCACTACCTTTGACTATTCCAACAGTGCAATGCCAATTTCTGTTGGGCAATCCATCTTCTTTGTTAATGATAGGGTTGACTATACATCGCTAATGAGGTTTTATACTGTTCAGGATGTGGCAGACCTTAAGAATGCTGAGGATGTCTCTGCTCATATTCCTACATATATAAACATAGGTATCTCTAGACTTTCAGGAAATACTAAGGACAACTTCATAACCCTTATCTCAAAGACTGTTCCTAATACAGTGTGGCTGTATAAGTACATAATTCAAAATGGACAGTCTATGCAGGAGGCATGGGGAAAATGGACCTTTGGCTACGAAGGATCTAGAGTCTATCTTGCAGAGTGCCTTGAGTCTCTCATCTATATTCTGATTGAATCTGATGGTGGCCTTTATCTTGAGAGCATGCAGATAAGAGGAAATGCAATAGATTTTGATGGGGAGCCTTATAGACTATTCATGGATAGGAAGGTAAAGTATAAGGTTCCTGATGATGCACATTACTCTGATTTTGCAGATACTACCACGCTGTCTCTGATGAATATCTATAAGAGTGTTCCTCATGGAGACTCCACCTACTATGTGATCAATACTGATGGATCTATTGCAGGTGTGATTAGTAGTTGGAATACTGAAACTGGACAGTTCACTGTTAATGGTGATCTTAGAGGAAAGACTGTCTTTGTTGGTAGAAAGTTTGAGACTAAGATTGTTCTTTCCAAGCAGTATATTAAGGAGCAAACTGATACAGGTGGTGTATCTGCTTCTGATGAGGGTAGACTCCAGTTAAGGAATTATTGGCTTAACTGCGCTGATAGTGGTGTCTTTACTTGCAATGTAGACAACCTCTATAAGAACACCCACTATTCCTATACCTCAACTGGTAGGTATCTTGGTAGGTCTGACAATACTTTAGGTACTTATAGTTCGTACACTACCAAATATAAGTTCCCTATTCAGAATCTTAATACTGAGACTACTATCTCCATTGTGTCTGATAACCCTCAACCACTGAATATTGTTTCAGGTGGTTGGGAAGGCTTCTATTATAAGAGGACTAAGCAAATATGAATGAACTCTCTACTGAGTCTACTATTCCATCTATTACAAAGGAAGCTAATGATGCTCTCTGTGGAATGGCTTGCAAGATGATTGAGGAGTTTCCTGATTTGGATCTTCCGCTTAAGCAATGGATCACTGACGGTATCTACTATAGGACTTTATTCCTTCCTGCAGGATTTGTTATTATCTCTGCTATGGTGAAGATACCCTACAACAGTTCTTATTACTGGTGATTGTCTTGCTACGATAGGAGACCATGTAGAGAGGTTCACAGGTATTTGCAATGTTAAGGCATCAGCAAATAGAAGGGTTGCCTACAGAGCTTTGGAAGATACTTTTATTAACAATGTATTTTAAGACTTCAGCTACAGATGTAACTGAAGCAGAAAAAGAAATGACTGATGAATTTGATCTTTTAACGAATCATCGGGAGGAGTTAATGTTAGGCAATGAGTAGTGTCATAGTTATTGGTGCTGTAGTTGGTGCTGTAGTTGGTGGTGGTTCATCTATTCTAGGTATCCGAAAGGGTAATAATCAGCTCATCAAAGCTTTCAACAAGCAGATGAAGTATATGCAGATGAACTACAACTATAATCAGAATGCTCTTGATCGACAAGAGAAAGGTGCATATGATTCTGCTATTAGTGAGCTCTTTAACTTATCTCTGAATGCTTATCAGAACAATGCAAGTGTTAATGCGGCATTGAATGAACAGAACTATACTGGAAGATCTGCTAGACAAATCTCTAGATCCGTTGCAGGACAGACTGCTAGACAGAAGAGTGCTATCAAGGATGCTTATGAGGAGGGTGTGTATAACATTCGTTCTCAGAAGGATGCTCTCTATATCCAAATGAAGGCAGGTGTTCAGCAAGCTAGAGATAGCCTTAACAAGCAGTTCACCAAGGGGCTCTCTGCTGTTATGCAAGTTGCTGATGGTGCTGCTAAGGGTGCCGCTATTGGTGCTGTTACTGCGGGTGCTGGTAGTGCCGCCGCAGGAGCCGCAGGAGGTGCTGTAGGTGGTACTAGTGGAACCATGGTTACTGCAGGTACCTCTGCTATTGAAGCAGGTGGTGTGTCATCTATGGGAGGAACCATTGCAGGATCTTCTCTTGCAGGGACTTCTGCGGCAGGAATGGGTATGGGGTCTTCTTCCTATTGGTCTACCTTTGCTTCTTCCTTTGGCAAGAATGCGGCAACAGGCTTTGGCAATACTTATCCCAATGGTTCTATTACTCCGATTGGCTACTACAATATGTTCCATTCCTTTGCAGGCAATACTTATTCTAATACCACTTATGGGAGAGGCTTCTAATGCCTTATCAAAATACAGGGGCTACTCCCTCTATTCAGAATCAGTACTATAACTGGCAATACTTCAGTCATGGTATGGCCAAACTCCAAGGTATCAAACCTACAGGAGTTAATATCAGCCCGGGTCAGCTTAATGTTGATGAATATAATAACTGGGCAGGAATGGCTATGGACTTCTTTCTTAAGGGGGGGCAGGCTTATTCCAAGTGGCAGACTGAAGAGAGTACTAAGGAAGCTCAGAAATACCTGACTACACATACCCTTGAAGAGTATCAGAAGGACTATGTTGGTCAGAATCTTCCCTTTCAAGATGATCCTATTGCCATGTATGAGCTCAAGAAGGGCCATGGCAAGCTTGCATTCCAATTAGCAAAGCAAGAATGGGATAATAGAGTCAAGTCAGGTGAGTTTGCTCCTAGACAACTTGAAGATGGTACTGTCCAACCCGGTCTCAGTGCTGAGGCTATGGATGCTGAATACTTCAAGTTTGTCAGAGGCAGACAGAAAGAAGTGGCCAACATGTTTGGCTACGATGAGCAGGATGATGCCTTTACAAAGGGCTATTATGAGTTGTCTCCTGCGGCTAGAGTTGAGTTAGCTAATACCAATGCCGCTGTCACTCATCAGCAGATGCTTCAGAAGAATCTTCTTCAGGGCATGACTGAATTGAATTCTGCGGCTCTGAATGGTAATGCTGACGTAGCCTATGATGCCCTTGTCAATTTCTATAACTCTGAAAGAGGCAAGTATGTAACTCCTGAGCAATGGGACAATCTGCTTGTTCGATGGCCAACACCCTCGCTAGTAGTAATGCTAGAAGTCAGGCAAATCTTGAAGCTTTTGGCAACAAGAAGCTTGGTGATACTCCTATCAAGAAGATCTTGGCAGGTAGTTGGAAGAAGCTTATCGACACTGCTCAGGAATATGAATTCTATAATAATGTTCGGGCTGTAAGAGAAAGAGAGGATCTTAAGAGAGATCTTGTCAATGCAGGTAATGTTGAAGACTGCGTTAGACAAAGGACTCTAGCTGAAAAATATTCCCCTAAAGGAATTGTAGTAAGAGTGGAATATTGGAACAGGGCAATTGATGAAGCTCAGGCCCAGAGAGACAGACTCACTAGGAAGGAGGCCACTGAAAGACAAGCTAGAATGAAGGCTGTCATAAAAGCTAATGGTGCGCAGTCTTGGGTTGAGTCTATGTGCAAGGGTGAGAATACCCTAGACTATATACTGCTTAATGACCCTGAGACGGGTATTGAGATCACTAGGGGAGATCTTAAAGAGTGTGTTGCTAGGATGCTCGAAAACAAAGAGCTCACTTTACAACAGCTATTGGCAGGTGCTTTAAATCGCTCAGGGGGTGACTATAATCCGATGCGGGATCACCTTTCAAATATCTTTACAGGTGTCTTGAGGGATTTTAATAAAGACCTTGGAGATCTCCAGAGTACTAATGCCATTGTCAATCTTGAGGTTCCACAACACCTGAATATCTTAACTCAAGCATACAACCTTAGTCCGGGGGCTGTTGAAGAGATTCTGAAGGGTAAAGAGGGGGTTAATCCTAACACTGAAGCTCTTCTTGAGGCTTTGGCTACTGCTGATAGATACAATATCTCCTATTCTCAAGCCATTCGAGCTAGAAAAGCATACATTGAACAAGGAAAGTCTAGGGATGGCCACTGGGCTCAGGTTGATACGAGTCAACGCATCCACAAAATTATTGATAAGCTTGGAGGTAGTGCGGAGGATACTGCTAGGATGACTACTAAAGTGTATGCCAAGATGAGTCTTGGATTCACTGAGGCTCAGGCTATTGATAAAACTCGGGAAGAGTTTGAGGAAACTACCTTTAAAACCCATGGTGTTAGTATTGGCAATAAATTCAATATTGACAACAACTTTGCAAAGACGGACTTTGAGAATGCTGTAGGCGCAAGGCTTAGTGAAATTGAGCATGCATTTGGGGGCAAAGATAACGTGCTCTTTGTCTACTCCTATGCGAACAATTTCATTAGAGTTCTTGATGCAACCAATCTTGAACAATATGCTATTATTGATGCAAAAGAAATGAATACGTATGCTAAGGAATGGGTTAAGAAGCAAATCTATGACGAAAAGGAGGCACGCATAAGTGGCCCAAATGGAAACCGCAATAAGTATGGAGCCTACGAAGAATGGGTTAACGACCTTTAATGTTCGATCTCACTACGGTGAGGATATTCCTCATAGAGTAGGGGCTTATGAACAGCCCATGTCCATTGAAATAGGGGAGAAGCTTGCTAAGGATAAGGCAAAGGCTGATGACGAGGTTGGCTTTTTAGGGGGTATCAAGCATAGTGCCGCAGGTGTAGCTTTCCGTAAGTGGATGGCTTCTGACAGCACCTTCCAGTTTGATCCTGAGAACCCTGAGAATGAACCTGTCTATATTCCTACCGATGAGGAAAAGAATAAGGCTCTTGATGAGCTGAATTGGAGTGTTGATTCCTACAATGCTGTAGCAAAGTACGCTAGAACTAGGCAGGAATGGGAAGAGAACCTTAAGATCATAAAGGATCAGCGAGAATATCGAAGACTCCAAAGTCAAGCTGATCTTGCAAACAATCTACTTTCGATTGTCGGTGAAGCTAGCGTGGATCCTACCAACCTAATCCCTGTCTTTGGTGCCTCAACCGTTGTTGGTAGGGTTGCTTATGGTGTTGGTTCTGCACTTCTTTCTAGTGAGATCCAAAGAACATTGCCGGTGACAGCTATGATGCACTGGAGACAATGCAAAATGGTGCCTTGTTTGGTCTTGGTGTTGAAGCGGCTATGTTGCCCTTCAAGGGAGGAAAAGCCTTTGGGGAGGTCTCTTTTAAATTGGTGGTATAGCAGGACTTAATACTGCTAGGCTGAGATCTATTGCAGAAGCCAACCCTAACTACACCAAGCATCCGTTCCTTGTGTCTTTAAACACTACTCTGAGAGCTCTTGAAGCTAAGAGCACTGAGAGAGGCTTTGGTACTGTCCAAGGTGTTGCTGACATGGCTCAGGGGAGCATGAAGGAAGCTTGGCGCAAGCTTGGTATCTCTGAACGTGGTTCTGTTGATACTAAAGACGTCACTATCAAGGCTGTCCCTGCTTCCAACTCTCAGCAAGTGCATCTGCATACTCAGGCTCCTCAAGGAGGCTTTACTGCTGAAGAGTGGACTTCTAACTTTAGAGATAGGGGTGCCACTCATGACAGGAACTATAGAGACTATCAAGACAAGGCTATGCGAGAGCTTAATATCACTGAGGAAGAGTTTGATAAGCAGCTCCGTAGGGCTAGAGATGGCCTCCCAACTCCCTTTGACAATAATGAAAACTTCCAAAAGGCTAAGGCTGAGGTTGATCAATTCTATAAAGAATATGGTGACGATCTCTTAGCCGCTAGGATGGTTGGCCATGAGGATCCTGAGACTGGAGCTAAGATTACTGATGCTTCTGTTGATGGAACTTATGAGCATCTCATGATTGATAGAGCTAAACAATCTGACTTTGTTGAGAGGATGCCGGGTAAGCTTCCTGTTGATAAGCTTAATGCAGGTATTGGTCTTGTCAGTAAACTTCTCTTAGGGAGCCTTAAGGATTCCAAGCGCTTATACATGTTCCTTGAGATCTATGAACGTACCGTCAGAGATCCTCTTATTAAGAAACATGATGCCTTAATGAAGAAAGGTAAGATTGCAGAAGCCAATGCAATAGTCCTCCCTGATGTCAATAACGACTTCTATGAATGGTGTCAGAAGCAAGCAGTTTCTGATGCTATAGGTTATGTTGATCAGGGTGAGTCTATCAAGCGTAGGCTTATTGAGAATCTTGATGATAATGTCCATGGTAATGATTACCAAAGGACTAAGCTTCCTTGGAGCTACACTGTTCAAGCTGAGGATGGCTTTTGTCTTGCTGACTTAATGCCTAGCATCTCTGACAACATGCGTAATTACAATCGGAAGACCTCTGCTGACTTAGGTCTTAATCATGCCTTTGGTGTGACTTCCTTTAGAGAGTTCAGTGAAAAGCTTGACGATGAGTTAAACAACATTGGCAAGATGTATCCGGGTAATCCTAAGGAAGCTAAGAAGCAGAAGGAGATCCAGAGGCAAGGTTGGAATGCCACTATGAATGCTCTCTATGGTAGATCTGGTATGGATGCTTCTGACGTTCCTACGTGGAGTAATGCTATCTTTGAGAGCTTGAGGCATCTTACTTTCTTTGGTAAGAACACCTTCATGGGATACCTGAATCACTTTGAGATTGCTGAGGGTATCAGAGCTTTTGGGCCTGAGTTCTTCTTTAAATCTATACCGGGTATTGGACGGATGTTCAAAGCTTGGGATGGTGGCAAGATGACAAAGGCTGAGAGAGACTGTTTCCTCAACGCTCAATTTGGCAAGGAGGTTGATGTCATCACTTCTTTTAGAAGACTTGATGAAACCAACCTTGATAGATATCGTCAGGATCCTTTGAAGGCAAAGCTTGTCACTGCTACTCAATGGGTGGCCACCAACTCTCCCTTTACCAAATATCTCAATGCCTCTCAAGAAACCATTGTGAATACTGCTAGAGGTGAGCTGGTTAGGGGACTTGTCAATTATGCTAAGAAGAAATCCGGTAAGGGATTCTTCATGGATCAGAAGACTTTGGCTAGGATGGGTATCGCTGACAACGACTTCAAAGAACTTGTCAATGCTATCCGTCTCTCTACCAATAGAAGCAGAAAAGGTGAGATAACCATCAACCATAATAAATGGAAGAAGAGAATCTTGGATAACCCCACCAACTACATGAATCTCAGAAGACTGGGAAGATATGTCAGTGATGAGGTTATTCAGAGGAATTCTCTTATGGATACCTTCCTGTGGCAAGGTGCTAGACAGTCTCCTGTTATGAACCTGATAATGCAGTTCAAGACCTTTGCTCTTAGATCTTATAACAAGAGACTTGCTAAGGTCTTGCTGAGAGCTGAGGAAGGAGACACCTATGGACAGATAATCTCTATGATGCTGTCAGGTGCTCTTGGTACTCTGTCTTTTATTGGTCAGACTGCGGCTACTGCTTATGGCATGGATGAGGATCAGAGAAGAAACTACTTCAAGAGTGTATTAGGTGTTGAAAGCTTGGAGGATCTGATAGTACTCCTTGGCTAATATCGACACAAATGGCTTCATGAGATCTCAATGCTTGCGGCTCCTGCTCTTGTTGCTACTAGCTTAGGTATTAATACCTCTATTAAGTCTTCTACTGATATTGACTATACTACTGACAGGTTCAATTCTATGAAGGGTTTTGATCTTGATGATTTTGCTAGAAAGTATTTTCCTGCTTACTCTACTGTGAGTGGTATATACAATCTTGGAGCTTCCTCTGCAAATATCATAGGTGGTCATACATTCAATGAGGATTATTGCTCTCCTAGAGATATTGAGAGATGGCAAAGATATCAAGCAAGAGCTCTTAGATCCTTGCTTCCAGGTGCAGGTGCTAGAGATGCCTTTATCAACCTGCTCTATGATAACGAATAACTAATGGCAAATACACTTATAATTTATGAGGGCACTGGGTCTACTACGGACTACACGGTTCCCTTTGATTATTTGTTAAAGAAGTTTGTCAGAGTCACCATAGGTACTACTATCTTACAAGGTGGTAACTATGGTGACACCTCTGCTGACTATTACTTCTTAGACAAGAATACTATACGATTAAAGACTGCTCCTGAGAGTGGTGTCTTAATCACTGTCCGTAGATATACCTCAGCTACTGAGAGAGTTGTGTCCTTTAAGGATGCTTCGATTCTTAAGGCTACTGATCTTGATACCTCTGCTGTTCAGAACCTTCATATTGCTGAGGAAGCTAGAGATATCATTAATGATGCTCTTATTCTTGATAAGTCTGGTAATTGGGATGCTAAGAATAAGCGTATCACGAATGTTGGTGATCCTGTTGCTCCAAAGGATGCGGTTACCAAAGAGTATGTGGATACTACCACAGAGAAACTCAAGACCTTTGAAGAGTACACCAAGCTTAATAAAGGCTATAGAGATGAGACTGAAGGTTTCCGAGATGAGTCTTTAGCTAATGCAACTTCTGCAAAGGCTTCTGCAGGTACGGCTGTAGAGGCTATGAAGGTCGCTGTTGAAAGCAAGAATACCTCTGAAAGTGCCTTGAAGGCTGTTACTGAGCTTGAATCTCAGGCTAGGTCTTCTGCTAGTGATGCTAAAAACAGTGCCTCCACTGCTACGCTTAAGGCTCAGGAAGCAAGAGTATCTGCAAATAACTCTAAGGATTCTGAACTTAAAGCATTAAGCTATAAGCAGGATGCTGAAAAGGTTGGTGTGCTTGTCGCCCCTATCGCTCCGATTGCTCCTGAGATTAAGATTGTAGCTGACAACATTGACCACGTTGTTACTGACTCAAATAATATTGATAAGATTAACATAGTTGGTACTGACCTCTCAGGTAGTCTTTCGGATACTCTCTTTGAGGACTATGGTGACTTAGGAAATACTGGAGTTCCTCTGCCTGCAATTACTGGTGGCAACATCAAGACTGTCTAGCACCTTGCCACAGGAAGGTATCCATAAGAGAATTTCTCTGAATAACCTCATCACTGACATATCTTCCCAGTCTTCTGAGATTCATGTAGTTGGTGGGGTTATCCAAGATTCTCTTCTTCCATTTATTATGGTTGATGGTTATCTCACCTTTTCTGCTTCTATTGGTAGAGAGACGGATAGCATTGACAAGTTCTTTGAAGTCGTTGTCAGCGATACCCATCCTAGCCAAAGTCTTCTGATCCATGAAGAATCCCTTACCGGATTTCTTCTTAGCATAATTGACAAGTCCCCTAACCAGCTCACCTCTAGCAGTATTCACAATGGTTTCTTGAGAGGCATTGAGATATTTGGTAAAGGGAGAGTTGGTGGCCACCCATTGAGTAGCAGTGACAAGCTTTGCCTTCAAAGGATCCTGACGATATCTATCAAGGTTGGTTTC
>CYGL01000680.1_pt1 | contig 11319 bp, 20 predicted proteins | sample 485531 | NCBI WGS metagenome assembly CYGL01 (sample SAMEA3497897, study PRJEB9818) | human gut metagenome | reverse complement strand
GTATATGCCGTCCAATTTGCCGGGCAGGCGGTGCTGGCCACGTGCAGGTCGGGCGCGACCTGGTAGAGGGCCATGCGTATCTGCCCGTAGCTCATGCGCGGCGATATCGGGAGCGGATTCGTCATGCGGGGTCATCTCCGTCGCCATCAAACTTGTGGTCGTCCTCATAGGCGGCGATATCGAGATCGCCGCGCTTGAGCTTATTGAGAGTTTCGACCGCACGAGACTGCTCGCTGTTGACGGATTCGATGAGTTCGCATGGTGTCATGTTCCAGAGTTCGCAGAGTTTTTCGATGTCGCCGAGGGCCCATTCGTTCTCGTCTTTGATTCTGGAGTTGACGTAGGTTGCGCCTCGGTCGATGAGTTTCGCGATTTCCCTGTTGGAGATGCGGCGTATTCCCATTTGCGCTCTGATGGCGGCGCTTACCGTCAGCGCGAAATCGCTGACACCAATCTTGTTACTTCCCATAGCTTCATAATAGCGCGTAATTGCGCGAACACGCGCGACGTTAATTTTCTTAGTAGTGCAAATCCTTTAAGTTGCACGCAATTGCGACACGCCGTAATTTGTATACGCTCGCAATTGCGTGCATACTGTAGCCATCGCTCAAACACGGAACACAAAAGGAGGCAACCGTGACAAAGCTCAGCGAACAAGCGGCGGCTCGAATCAGAGCAGTGATGGCCGCACAGAAAATCAGCGTCGCGGACTACGCGAAACAAACCGGCCAGTCGGTGGACGTGGTCTCACGCAGAATCAACGGCAAGGTAGACCTGTCCCTCACGGACGTCGAGACTTTCGCCAAGCTCACCGGCTATCGGCCCGGCGACTTCCTCAACGACCAGTTCGTACTGGGCGTGCAGCAGGAGGCGGTGGCGTGATGGTCGGGGTTTACCGGCTTGGTGGCGCGGAACGTGAGAGGGCCCGTGCGCTGATTCGCATTCTCGGCATCGACATGGATCGTGTCAGATGGTTGGACGGTCACCCGATGACGGTTCGCGTGTTCGATGACGGCAAATGCTGGGTCGAATACACGGGACTCGTCGTCTGCGACAAGGAAGACATTGGCTTCTGCCTTCGTGGGCTCGAGCCCGTGGATGTCGGGCCGGGGTCTATAGGGACAGGGTCCGGGAATGCCGGAACAGGATTCTTCGCGAGGATACGCGGATGTCTCTCGATTTCGAGGTCTCGACCATCGCGACGAAGGTCACGCCCAAGGGCCAGCAGTACCTCATCCAGAAGTATCTGGGCTGCACTCCCCTTGACTTGGAAGCGGGTGCGTGATGGCCGGTAGTCAAATCGAATCGTCTCTTGACGGCTGGCCGATCGCCAAGGTGGCGAGCTTCCTCGGTGTCTCGAAGGGCAGTCTCTACGTGTGGTCGTGCCACGACAAGTGGGGAGGCCGGTATCCGCCCGCGCCGAAACGCGTAGGCCGCAGGCTCGTTTGGAATCCACAGGAGGTCATCGACTACCGGGACCGGCGGTGCGCGATAAGCCGCAGGGAGCTGGTCCATGGCGAATAAGGGTTTCCCGGATTCGAAACCGGGAGAAAAGGTGCCGGCGTCGCACTGTCCAAGGTTCACGCCGGCACCAACATCACCAATCACATTGAAAGGAAAACAAGTGATGTCAGGACACAAGATTACCGGAATCCACGCCATCGGCGTCGAGATCCCGAAGGGAATGTCATTCAAGGAGCTCATGGAGCAGCTGCTTGAGGGAGGAGAGGCTGAGTTGGAGAAGGAGTTGGACGAGGAGACGCGCCAGCCGGAAACCGGCAAGTGCGATTGTCCGGCGTGCGATCCAGACAAGGACACCGTGGAGGAAAGATTGTTCCATCCGGTCGATCAGTGGCAGCACGCCGTCGATGTGGCCAGTGACGTGCATGACGCGGCCGGCTCTCTCGAACACGCGCTGTTCGAGCTGGGTGAGAACCAGTTGGCGTTCGATGCGTCGATGATCCTCAGCCAGTCGCTGACCCTGCTGCGTGACATCCAACGCAAGCGCAAGGAGGTTGTGGAATGAGCATCGAAGCATTGCGCAAAAAGAAGCGTATGCGCCGACCCCGGCCGAGGTTAACGGACGGGCAGAAATCGGCCGTATTACTGGCTCTCACGTTCTTCGAGGGTTGGCTGGTCGGTTTCGCCGGCACGCATAGTCGCATCCCCAGTCCGGTGGGTACGCCGCAGTGGATGATAACCGGCTCGCTCGCATTGGCGGTCGTATTGCCGCTCGTGTTCGTGGGAATCCTGTTGAAGTGGGGTGGCGATGGAACAGCCGAGTGAGTTCACTCTTTGTCTGCCGGGCGACCCGGTGCCGAAGGGGCGTCCCCGCGTCTACAACGGGCACGCGATGACGCCGAAACGCACCGTCAGGGCGGAGGAACGCCTGTTCGCGGAATTCCGGTTGAAATACCCGCAGGCGAAACCATACCAGTGCCCGGTCAGGTTGGAGGCCGAATTCTGGATGAGCCATCGCGGCCGTCCGGATCTCGACAACCTTTTGAAGCTGGTTCTGGACTCGCTGAACGGCGTCGCCTACGTGGATGACGCGCAGGTCGTCGAATCCCATGCCACCAAGCGCATGCCCGACCTATGGGTGTACGGAGCCAAAGGCAAATACCGGAAACGCAAGTCCGGCGACCCGTACACGTACTGCGGGCACGAATACGAACCACATCTCTATATCCGAATCAAGCCGCTCCCGGAACGGGGGCCGAACAAGCAAGGAGAACAATCATGAGCAAGCCGATCAACGAACCCCGTCTGGTGCAGCAGGCGCTGATAGCGGACGAGGATCTGAGTTTCGAACTGGCGGCTTTGGTGCCGCCGGCGAACGGCATCACGAGCGCGGCCAGCACGTTCATCGACCGGGCGACCAAACTGTTGCTGTCCGACAAGATCATGCTCACCAACGAGCAGCATACGGCCGTCGTGACGGCCATCGCCGTCGCCCAACTGACCGTCAAGGAGGGTGCGGCCGTGTCGAAGCTGCTGCGCAACCTGGACGCTTCGGCGGACATCATCGCCGGACTGCGACTCACCTCCAAGGACAGGCAGGATGCCTGACCGGCGTCTCTGGATGCCGCGTTGCAGGACATGCGGGCCGCTCGGCAAGCCCACCGGACTGGACGAGGCGGTCACCTGCTGCAACCGGCACACGAACCAGACCAAGCATCAGACGGCGTGGTATCCCACCTACGCCCAAATCATCGTGAAAGGCACATCAAATGACTCCATCAACCATTGAAAACACAGAGGCCGTGAACCCGGACGGGGAATTGCGCCAAGGATTGTTTGCCGCGCAGGCGGCGCGCATCGTCGAACTGCAGGCCGAGATCGCGTCCCGTCAGGAGGAGGTCGACGAGCTGAAGGCCCGTATCCTCGACTCGCATCCGGTCGGCACCTACCAGGCCGGCAATCTGAAGGTGCAGGTCAAGCCGGGCGCGCGCCGCATCAACGCCGGCACGTTCGAAAAAGCCTACCCGGCCACCAAGTATCCCGGAGCCTACCAGTTGCGGCCGCGGCCGCTCAGCCAGTTGGAGAAGCTGCTGTCGGCGGACGCGGTGGCCGATTACGCGATGAGCGGCAAGCCTATGGTGGTGGTCTCATGAGCGCGGAACTGTCCAGCCTGGGCATCGCCCGGATCGTGGAAAGCGTTATCGCCGACTACGACCTGCGTGACGAGGACGGCAACGAGCTGACCGACGACCTGTACGTCATCCGTTTCGAGCAGCTCGACGAGCTGGGCCTCACCGTCGCCAGACGCATCCACAAGGCCATACGCGAACTGGAGGCGCAGGGCAAGACCGGCTTCCCCGTGCATTCGATGGCCTTCGGCAGCATGCCGGTAACCATCGCGAAGGACGGCGACCGCACCTACACGCTGCGCTTCGACAATTCGGACGAGGCGGTGGCCATCACACGGCTCAGCCGGACCGCACTCACGGACATCAAGAAACAGATCAACGAGTTTTTGAAGGAGGTGAAGAACCGTGAGCATGAATGAGGCGGTATTGGCCGTCGCACAAGCCCAGCAGCAGGGTGATGCGATACCAGTGGACATACCGTCCATGACCCAGTCGGCACCCGGCATGGGCAAGCCGCCAGTCACGCCGAAAACACGGGTGGACACGATGGAGGAACCCTGGTTATGGCCGGAGATCCGCCAGCTCATCGAGGACGACATCCAGAACGCTCCACGCGAACTGCAACGTGAGATAGGCCCGAGCGAACTGGGCACGGACTGCGTGCACTGTCTCGCAGCCAAACTGGCGGGCTGGCCGGAGCGACGCTCCCCGGGTTGGCTGCCGTTCATCGGCACGTGCGTGCACGCGCATTTCGAGACCATGTTCCGAGAGCTGAACGGGGAGCCGGCGGCCCAGTTCCCGTACACGAGCGAGGACAACGTGCACTGTCTCGCGGAACGGTGGCGCCCGGAGTACCGGGTCACCGTAGGCCGATTGCAGGGCCTCCACGGCGGCTATGACGTCACCGGATCGATCGACCTGTGGGACCGCAAAACCAACAGCACCATCGATTGGAAGATCGTCGGCAACACCACGGTCACGAAGGTCAAGGCGCACGGCCCCAGCCAACAGTATCGGATACAGGCGTCGCTCTACGGCATGGGCCTGCAGAACGAGGGCGAACGGGTGGAACGCAACTGCATTTACTTCCTGCCCCGCAACAAGACCAGTTTGGGCGACGCTTTGCCCTGGGAGACAAGGTTCGACCCGGAGCCCGGCAAATGGGCGTTGGCCCGGGCCCAGCTGCTCGTCAACCTCATGGACATCATCGAGCAGTCCGACGGCGTGGACGTGCGCGACAGCTGGATAAAGCAACTGCCAGCGGCGGGCCCCGACAAGTGCTTCTCATGCAAGGGGCGCGTGTGGCCGGATATGAGCGCGCTTCCCGAGTTCGACGAGAAGCCGTGGCCGGACGTGCCCGACAAATGGCTCCAACTCATCCCCCTAATCGAATCCGAATACCAGTTCACCGAATAACGAAAGGAAACACAATGTTCGGTCAACAACCACAGCAACAGTACGGCTATCCCCAGCAGGGATATCCGCAACAGCAGGCTTACAGCCAGCAGCAGTATGGCGGCTATCAGCCGGCTCCGATGGCTCCGAAGATGAGCGCGGAGCAGATGCTCAACCAGATCGACTCGCAGCCCGGCAAGTCCGCGTTCACGAAGGACAGCATGCCGGGCACGAGGGTGACCGGCATCATCGAGAACGTGACCGCGAACCAGGTGCGTGACTTCCAGACCAAGCAGCCGGCGTTCTGGAACGACGGCTCGCCTCGCCTGCAGGTATTGGTCACCATCGACACCGGCATCATCGACCCGAACGTGGAGGATGATGACGGACGCCGCACCGTCTATATCAAGGGGTGGGGCGTGCAGCGCCGCGCATGGCTGCAGGCATTGCACAACGCCGGTTTGAAGAAGGCCGGTGAGGTCAAACCGGGCGACCGGTTCACGGCCACGTTCACCGGCTACGGGCCGCAGGGCAATCTGCCGCAGCCGCCGAAACTGTTCGAATACGTGATCGAACACCAGTCGCCGGCCGATCTCGCCATGGGCCAGCCCCAGCAGCCCGCACAGCAGCCCTTCCAGCAGCAGCCCCAGCAAAGTTACCCGCAGCAGCAGTACGCCGCACAGCAGGCGGCACAGGCCCCGAATCAGGGGTATCAGCCGGCCCCAACCGACCCGTGGAACCCGCCCGCACAGCAGGGCCAGCAGCAATCTGTTCAGCCTGTGCAGCTCGGCCAGCAGCAGGTGGATCCGATGAAGGTCAACCAGTTGAAGGCGTTGGGCAAGCCGCCGCAGGAGATCGCCGCCTTGTTGGGCGTGCCGGTCGAAGCGGTGACGGCCGTCACCGACCAGGCGCAGCCGCAGAACCACGGCGGCTCGGAACAGCAATTGGAAACCGGTGAATTCTGATGGACGAACTGCTGAAACACCTGCAGAACCAGTGGCTCGAGCTGATGAAAGACATGGATTCCCTCGCCTCCGATCAGGACGGTTTCCGTGACGTCGACTCGGAAAGCCTCCAGCTCATGAGCGTGAGACTCGTGCTCCTGGGCTGGCACAAGAGCAAGGATTCCGACAAGGACTGAGTCCAGTCCCGACCGCCGTAGCCGTATCCAAGCGGCCGGCACGCATGCAAAGGCGTGCACGGCACCACACATATTCACATCACGTCAAAGGAGTTTCAAGGATGACCGACATCTACGGATACGCGGCAGCCGCGCCACTGTACCGTGCGGCGGGCTGGATGCAGGTCATCCCCCTGCCGGAAGGCCGCAAGACCCCACCACCCAGCGGTTTCACTGGACGCAGCCGCAAGCCCGTCACCGACGAGCAGGTGCGGTTCTGGTCGCAGTCGGATCCGACTGCGAACACGGGCATCGTCATACCAGAAGGCGTGCTCGTGTTGGACATCGACGCGGAGCAGGGCCATCGGGTCAAGGCAGACGGGGCGAAAGGCATCAGCGAGCTCTCGCAGGAACTGGGCGCATTGCCGGCCACGTGGAGCAGCACGGCGCACGGCATCGACTCGCCGGCACGCCACCTGTTCTACAAGGTGCCCGAGGGATTGGCGTGGAAGGGCGGCGCCATCGAGGGGGTCGACATCCTGCAGCCCGGCCACCGGTATTCCGTGGTCTGGCCGTCGATCCACCCGAGCGGCGAAATGTACTGCTGGTACACGCCAAGCGGCGCATTCTCCGGCACGCTCCCCCATATCGGCGACTTGGCGACACTGCCATGGAAGTGGGTGGACTACCTGCGCAAACCCGACAGAGTGTCGAATTCGACCACTTTAACTCCCTCGTATTCAAGGGAATACGACGACCGCATGTGCAAGGCGGTCAACACGTTCCTCAACAAGACGCTCACCAACCCGGCAAGCAAAGGCTCAAGGCATGACACCACGCTGCAGGCCGTCTGGGCGTTGGTTAACTTCGCGCAGGAGGGACACCGGGGGGCTCTCGACGCCATCAACCAATTGAAGCCACGGTTCATCGCCGAGGTGGCCCCCGACCGTCAAGGCAAGGAGCGTGAGGCGGCACGCGAATGGGCCAGCATTCTCAGTGGCGCGATGGAGAAGGTCAACGGCGTGCAATCGCATGTGGATCCGTGCGAGCAGTCGAAAATCGAACGCATGACGCCCGGCGAGTTCGACGAACTCACCCAAAACGCGGCTGCGAGTCAAATGGAGGAAAGTCACCCGGAAGCAGTTCAAAACACTGGAACAATGCCGGTTCAAGCCAGTTCAACACCCGTCGCATCGGTTCAAAACGGTTCAATGGAAAGTCACGAGGCAAGTAAAAACGCCTCCTCCAGCTGGCAGTTCGAAGACCTCACCCAGCTCGCTTCCGGCATTGAACTGCCGCCCACGCCCACCGTGTTCCAACGAGAGGACGGCCAAGGCCTCTTCTATAGGGGCGCGGTCAACGACCTGCACGGCGAACCCGGCTGCGGCAAAAGCATGATCGCCCAGATAGCCGCCGCACAGGAACTCAAGAGTAGCCATGATGTCATCTACATCGATTATGAGGACAGCGCCAGAAACGTGGTCAAGCGTCTCCTGCTGCTCGGCGTGACCGGCGAACAGATCGTGCAGCATTTACACTACGTGCGGCCCAGCGCCAAGCCGAGCAGCCCCACCAGCCTCGACGGCTGGCGCGAGACCCTCGACTACGCCGACACCGCCACGCTCGCCGTCATCGACGGCGTCACCAGCTGCCTCGCCTACGCCGGCCTCGACAGCAACAGCGGTGACGACATCGCCGCCTGGTACAACACCATGCCCCGACCCATCAGCGCCTGCGGGCCGGCAGTCGTACTCATCGACCACGTCGTCAAGTCAAAAGACAATCGAGGCCGCTACGCCGGCGGCTCGATGCAAAAACTCGCCCTCATCGACGGCATCAGCTACAGCGTGGACATGACCAAACCCGTCGGCAAGGGCGTGCGCGGCACCATCGTCATCAAAAGCGGCAAGGACCGAATCTCGGAGATCGAGGAGCATTGCGCCGTCAACTGGAGCAACGGCTCACACCTGCGAGAAGCCGCCCGCATCGAAATCAACAGCATGAACCCGAAACTCATGCGCGTCACCATCGCACGCCCCAACATGATGCCCAGCGACGAAACCGCACGGCAACGCGGCCTCGAACGGCCCACGGGGCTCATGGAGAAGATAAGCCGAATCATCGAGAACGCGCCCGAGGAACCGAACCAGACCGAAATCATCGAACTGCTGAAGGACGACGGATCCAGCGCACGGAAGACCACCGTGCTCACCGCCATCAACCGGCTGCTCGAAGGCGAATGGATATCCAACCGCTCCGGAAGAAACAACCGGAACATCTACGCCAGCGTCAGACCATACCGGCAGATGGACGACCCAAAATCGGACGCTTTCGTGGACCGTATGAGCAGGGAGGAGGCGAACGAATTGGAAGACGAAAACCATCTCGAAATCTAGTTGTTCCCGTTGTTCCCAGTTGTTCCCAGTTGTTCCGGGAACAACTGGAGTAGCGATGTCCAGCTGTTCCCAGCACTCCCCACCCACACTACGTGTGTGGGTGGGTGCGGGAACAACTGCGACTCGGCCCTCCGGAACAGCCAAAAAAGCATGTCAACGACACTAGTTGTTCCCAACCAAGAAAACGTCAGAAAGGAACCACGAAATGGCACTCACATTCAGGGAGCAAATCGAAGCGACCGCATGGGAGCTCGGCAACGGGGAAGGAACCACGCCCGAGCTTCGGAAGCGGTTCGACGCTGACCCCGAGACCCCGGATTTCGACCCTGCCAAGGCATTGGAGATGCTGCACATCCTCCAGCTCATCAACTACAAGCAAGCCGGCAAGGGACGCGGACGCGCCCGCTGCCACTATCTGAAGAAACCCGAATACGGACTACTCAACCTCAATGAGCCGAAACCAGCTCCCAAGGACGAGCGGGAGCGGGAAAACCGCATCCAATGGGCCAAGGATTTTCGCACCATCGCCGACTGGCTCGACGCGAACTGCTATACGGAAAGCGAGAGGTCATGAAGAAAATCAGAATCATGCTCGACCAGGAAGACGGCACCACCGTCACCCTCGGCAGCATCGAAACCGGAGGACAGTCAGTCCTGTACAGATGCCATCCCCGCATGATGTACGACGAATCCGTACGGAAACCCGTATTGGACATTCTGGGCAGATGGGCCCTGCATCTCCTGGGCGACGCGGAGGAAGCATGAGCCAACGATGTGACCCGCACGGGCCAGGATGCTACTACCGTTGCCCGATCTGCGGTCAATGGTGGCGCTACGACCCGCGAGACGGATTCTGGGAATCAATCAGCACGATCGAAATGTTCTTCTGCCTGCACGATGTGTGGAGGCAGGAACGCAAGCACAGGAAGGCGACTCATGGGCGAACCGATTGACCTCACCCAACAGGCGCTCAACGCGCTGGCCTCATCGGGTCTGGGAAACGACAGCCCCGCCGAGGCGTTCGTCATCGGCTACCAGGCCGGCTGGCGGGAAGCGCTCGACCTGTGCATACGAATCGAAACGGCAATCAACAACGAAACGGAGGAAACGAATGAGCATCATCAGCAGTGAAATCGAGGCACAGAAGCAGCGTGACCCGTCGTACATCGACAGTGACCTGCAGTGGGCGTGGGGACGAGGATACAAGGCCGGAGCGTCACGCGAAATCACCGAAGAGGAGATTGCCGCCGCCATGCCGAAACCCGAAAGTTCATCACGCTCCCCGGCGCGTGGATGGAGAACATCATCAGAATCGCGTTCGACGCGGCAAGAAGAAAGGCAATGGAGGAGTGAGCAGGCCACGCGCCCGTGAACGCAAACCAGCATGGCTTCGCGCGTTCGTTCCGAAATCAAGCCCCCTTGTGGTCACTGTCTGCGAGGGGTGCGGCCTGTACGTCATCGAGGATCGCGAAACCGTGTGGGATGTGTGGGATTACGGATGTGTGGAGGGTGACGACCTGACCGTGGCGATAATCCTCGGCCGCCCATTGACGCGCGTGGTCTGGCTGCCCTCCGTCGGGCACCCACTGTTGCGCAGCGTGAGCGGATGTGCGGGCATCAGGCCGGACGGCCAATACCTCGCCGGGCACACTTGCCGCTTGGCGAGGGTGAGCGTCAAACCGTTCACGCCGCCGAAAATGGAGCGTCCGCCGGGCAGGCCGTGGGGCGGGCGCAACCTCACGAAACGCGAGATAGAGGAGTTCAAACGAATCTGGAACATGCCGTATTCGCGGCTCAAACATGAGAAAGCCCCAACCGTGGTCGGCCAGGGCGGTGAGATCCAAGCATTATTTTAGCCGACCAGCCGGAAGGGGCTCAGTATGAACTGCCAGAACTGCAAGATGATGACCGAAGATGGGTGTTCGCTGTGCGTGACGTGCGAGCTGCGTTTCGCCGGCACGCTCCTGCGATTGGCGCGTGACGTCATGCCATTGCACGACTCATTGGACGCGACACTGCATCCGGGAGGGCATTCGCCGGTCAGGATCCAGACGGCCACTCCCCCGACGCCAATCAGGCTCGACGTGCTCGACCTCATCGACATGCTCGACGCCACGGCCCGCGAACTATGGCATCGTCTTGACGGAATCGATGCCTTGGACTGGCGCAAAGACAAACGCAACGAGGATCTGATGGCCACGCTCATCGCATGCGCCGGACATCCCAAACTCACCACGGTCGCGGACGCCGGCCTCTACATGCACGTCATCAACGACCTTGCCCGCAAGGTCGATACGGTTTTGGACCCGCCAGAGCAACGCCGCGAAATCGGCACCTGCGAACTATGCGAGACCATGCTAACCGCCGGAACCAACGACCAATGGGTCACATGCCCCGTCTGCAACACCGAACAGCGAGTGCAGACCGTCAAACTCCGACGACTGAAAAAACTCTGCTGGGACGACTCGAAACGAGGTAGCGCGGCGGATATAGCCAAGGCGTTCACCGACGCGGGAATCACCGTGCGCAGAAACACCCTCAACGTGTGGGTCAGCCGAGGCAAACTGCGGAACAGTCCGCAGGGACTCGCCTACTGCGATGTGTACCGGCTCGTGATAGGCGGCGAACTTGACAAAGAGCTGACTGTAACCGCATAATGTCAGTGGATTAGTGGGCCGGAAAACAAAGAGAGTTTCCGGCCCATTCGCATAGCAGCCCCTAAAGCTGGCGTCCGCAGTACCTGCGACGAGGTTTCGGGGGCGTTTTTTCGTATTTGGATAGTTGGCAGAGCAGACGAATGCAACGGTTTCGAAAACCG
>CYGL01000679.1_pt1 | contig 11329 bp, 9 predicted proteins | sample 485531 | NCBI WGS metagenome assembly CYGL01 (sample SAMEA3497897, study PRJEB9818) | human gut metagenome | reverse complement strand
GCTTTTAAAATAACGTACCAGCGGCGGCGCGCGCGCTTCGCGCGCGCGCCGGGGGCTCCGCCCCCCCCCGCCGCATGCGCGGGGCCCCCCCCCGCGGGGGGCGTCCGCCCCCGGCCCCCCCCCCGAAAGTCCGTCACTAACCACGTGACTCCTCTCGCCCAATCAGGCTCGTCTACGTCATTCACTTCCTGGGCATGGTCTACGTGCTAATATAAGCAAGTGCACTTCCGAATGGCTGAGTTTTTCCACGCCCGTCCGCAGCGAGGGAGCGACGGAGGAGCTCCCGAGCGTCCCGAGGGCGGGTGCCGGAGGTGAGTTTACACACCGCAGTCAAGGGGCAATTCGGGCTCGGGACTGGCCGGGCTATGGGCAAGGCTCTTAGGGTCTTCATTCTTAATATGTTCCTCGGCAGGGTTTACCGCCACAAGAAAAGGAAAGTGCTACTGCAGGCACTGCGAGCTTCAGCGCCGCCTGGCAGGGCTATGAGCTGGCGACCCCCGGTCCACGATGCGCCCGGCATCGAGCGCAATTGGTACGAGGCCTGTTTCAGAGCCCACGCTGGAGCTTGTGGCTGTGGCAATTTTTATTATGCACATTTAATCTTCTGGCTGGGCGTTTATGGTTTTACTCCGGGGTCAGCGCCGCCAGGTGGTCCTCCTCCGGGCACCCCGCAGATAAGGAGAGCCAGACCTAGTCCCGCCGCACCCGGGCAGCCCCAGGCCCTACCATGGCATGGGGATGGTGGAGACGGTGGCGCCGGTGGCCCGCCAGACGCTGGAGGAGACGCCGTCGCCGGCGCCCCGTACGGAGAACAAGAGCTCGCCGACCTGCTCGACGCTATAGAAGACGACGAACAGTAAGAACCAGGCGGAGGCGGTGGGGGCGCAGACGGTACAGACGGGGCTGGAGACGAAGGACTTATGTGAGGAAGGGGCGACACAGAAAAAAGAAAAAAAGACTGGTACTGAGACAGTGGCAGCCAGCCACCAGACGCAGATGCACTATCACAGGCTATCTACCTATAGTTTTCTGTGGACACACCAGGGGCAACAGAAACTATGCACTACACTCTGATGACTACACCCCCCAAGGACAGCCATTTGGAGGGGCCCTTAGCACTACCTCCTTCTCCCTAAAAGTGCTGTTTGACCAGCACCAAAGGGGACTAAACAAATGGTCTTTTCCCAACGACCAACTAGACCTCGCCAGATACAGGGGCTGCAAATTTATATTCTACAGGACAAAACAAACTGACTGGATAGGCCAGTATGACATATCAGAGCCCTACAAGCTAGACAAGTACAGCTGCCCCAACTATCACCCTGGAAACATGATTAAGGCAAAGCATAAATTTTTAATTCCAAGCTATGACACTAATCCCAGGGGCAGACAAAAAATTATAGTTAAAATTCCCCCCCAGACCTGTTTGTAGACAAGTGGTACACTCAGGAGGACTTGTGTTCCGTTAATCTTGTGTCACTTGCGGTTTCTGCGGCTTCCTTTCTCCACCCATTCGGCTCACCACAAACTGACAACCCTTGCTACACCTTCCAGGTGTTGAAAGAGTTCTACTATAAGGCAATAGGCTTCTCTGCAACTGAAGAAGCAAGAAAAGCAGTATTAGAAACCCTATACACACAAAACAGTTATTGGGAATCCAATTTAACCCAATTTTATGTACTTAATGTTAAAAAAGGCAGTAATACCACCGAAAGTTTAATTAGTAATATGCCAACACGAGACGAATTTGTAGCCAAAAAAACACTAATTACAATTGGTATACATACAAAGCCTCATCAATTAAAGAGAAACTTACACAAATGAGAAAAGCCTACTTTGAACAATTAACCAGTCAGGGACCACAAACAACAAACTCCACTGATGGCTACAGCCAGCACTGGACTACCCCTACCACAGATGCCTACGAGTACCACCTAGGCATGTTCAGTACAATATTTCTAGCTCCAGACAGACCCGTGCCCCGCTTTCCCTGCGCCTACCAGGATGTTACTTACAACCCCCTTATGGACAAAGGAGTGGGCAACCACATCTGGTTCCAGTACAACACAAAGGCAGACACACAACTTATAATTACAGGAGGGTCCTGCAAAGCACACATACAAGACATACCCCTGTGGGCTGCTTTCTATGGCTATAGTGACTTCTTAGAGTCAGAGCTAGGCCCCTTTGTAGATGCAGAGACCGTAGGCCTTATATGTGTCATATGCCCTTACACCAGACCCCCCATGTACAACAAGACAAATCCTATGATGGGATACGTGTTTTATGACAGAAACTTTGGTGACGGCAAGTGGACTGACGGACGAGGTAAAATAGAGCCCTACTGGCAGGTCAGGTGGCGGCCAGAGATGATTTTCCAAGAGAGTGTAATGGCAGACATAGTACAGACTGGGCCCTTTAGCTACAAAGACGAACTTAAAAACAGCACCCTAGTGTGCAAGTACAAGTTTTATTTCACTTGGGGAGGTAACATGATGTTCCAACAGACGATCAAAAACCCGTGCAAGACGGACGGAGAACCCACCGACTCCAGTAGACACCCTAGAGGAATACAAGTGGCGGACCCGGAACAAATGGGACCCCGCTGGGTGTTCCACTCCTTTGACTGGCGAAGGGGCTATCTTAGCGAGAAAGCTCTCAAACGCCTGCAAGAAAAACCTCTTGACTATGACGAATATTTTACACAACCAAAAAGACCTAGAATCTTTCCTCCAACAGAATCAGCAGAGGGAGAGTTCCGAGAGCCCGAAAAAGGCTCGTATTCAGAGGAAGAAAGGTCGCAAGCCTCTGCCGAAGAGCAGACGGAGGAGGCGACAGTACTCCTCCTCAAGCGACGACTCAGAGAGCAACAGCAGCTCCAGCAGCAGCTCCAATTCCTCACCCGAGAAATGTTCAAAACGCAAGCGGGTCTCCACCTAAACCCTATGTTATTAAACCAGCGATAAACCAGGTGTACCTGTTTCCAGAGAGGGCCCCAAAACCCTCTCCTAGCAGCCAAGACTGGCAGCAGGAGTACGAGGCCTGCGCCGCCTGGGACAGGCCTCCCAGACACAACCTGTCCTCTCCCCCCTTCTACCCCCAGTGCCCCTCTCGCTTCACTGTAAAATTCAGCCTTGGCTTCAAATAAATGGCAACTTCACTGTACAAGGCCGTGGGAGTTTCACTGGTCGGTGTCTACCTCTAAAGGTCACTAAGCACTCCGAGCGTTAGCGAGGAGTGCGACCCTTCCCCCTGACTCAACTTCTTCGGAGCCGCGCGCTACGCCTTCGGCTGCGCGCGGCACCTCAGACCCCCGCTCGTGCTGACACGCTCGCGCGTGTCAGACCACTTCGGGCTCGGCGGGGGTCGGGAATTTTGCTAAACAGACTCCGAGTTGCCATTGGACTCAGGAGCCGTGAATCAGTAACGAAAGTGAGTGGGGCCAGACTTCGCCATAAGGCCTTTATCTTCTTGCCATTGGATAGTGTCGGGGGTTGCCATAGGCTTCGGCCTCCATTTCAGGCCTTCCGGACTACAAAAATGGCCGTTTTAGTGACGTCACGGCCGCCATTTTAAGTAAGGCGGAAGCAGCTCGGCGTATACAAAATGGCGGCGGAGCACTTCCGGCTTGCCCAAAAATGGCGGACAACCTCTTCCGGGTCAAAGGTCGCACACACGTCACAAGTCACGTGGGGAGGGTTGGCGTGTAACCCGGAAGTCAATCCTCTCACGTGGCCTGTTACGTGACTGCTACGTCACGGGCGCCATTTTGTTTTACAAAATGGCCGACTTCCTTCTCTTTTTAAAAAAAGGCGCCAAAAAACCGTCGCGGGGGGCCGCGCGCTGCGCGCGCGGCCCCCGGGGGGAGGCTCAGCCTCCCCCCCCCGCGCGCATGCGCGCGGGCCCCCCCCCTCCGGGGGGGCTCCGCCCCCCGGCCCCCCCCGTCCTTAGTACGTCACTACCCACGTGACCCGCCTCCGCCAATCAACAGGTACTTCGTACATTTCCTGGGCGGGCTTATAAGACTAATATAAGTAGCTGCACTTCCGAATGGCTGAGTTTATGCCGCCAGACGGAGACGGGATCACTTCAGTGACTCCAGGCTGAGCCAGGGCGGGTGCCGAAGGTGAGTGAAACCACCGAAGTCAAGGGGCAATTCGGGCAGGCTCAGTCTGGCGGAACGGGCAAGTAACTAAAAATAATATTATATTTTACAGAAATGTCCTTTCCATGGAAACCACCAATTTACTCTGTTAGACAACGAGACAACCAATGGATTAATACCATCTTTACAGCCCACGACATCTACTGTGGCTGCGACCACCCACCAACTCATCTACTTCTAATACTACTAAGAGAAAGCAAAACAAACCTTGGATTAAAAAAAACAAAATAATTGAACAAACCCAACAATGCCTTGGATATGGAGACAAAACTACAGAAAATGGCCCTACAGAAGACCTCGCTATCGCTACAGAAGAAGACTATATACAAGATGGAGACCTCGCAGAACTATTCAAAGAAGATGGAGAAAAAGAAGATACACGGTAAGAAGACGCCGATACTATAAAAAAAAACTAAAAAACATTATACTAAGAGAATGGCAACCAAAAGTAATTAACAAATGTAAAATTAAGGGATTTATGTGTTTATTTCAATGTGCACCTGGTAGAGAAAGTTTTAATTATTGCTCAATATATGAACAGTATAACTCCAGAAAACTGGCCGGGAGGGGGAGGGATGGAGTATAATGATATATAATTTAGCAGCATTGTGGGAACAAAGAGAACTTGTACATAACTACTGGACAAAAAGTAATATTGCCTTACCACTAGTTAGATACAATGGAGTAAAATTTACATTTTACAGACAAGAAAATGTAGACTACATAGTACACTGGAGACACTGCTACCCTATGACAGACACAGAACAAGAACACACAGTAGCACAACCATCAAATATGTATCTACTAAGAAACAGACTAATTATACCTAGTAAAAAAACAAAACACAAAAGAAAACCATACACTATAGTAAAAATAAGACCACCAGCACAAATGCAAAACCGTTGGTACTTTGCAAGAGACATATGCAACTGCGGTTTCCTACTCCTAACCGCAACTGCCGTAGATTTAGACCGTTGGTTTCTTAATCCAAAGTCTAAAAGTAACAGCATTACTTTAACATCATTAAACACAAAAAACTTTAAATCCAGAAACTTTCAAATTACAGGAACACAAGTTTACTACCCTAACACAAACTACTACCAATATGCCACAATAAACGCATCAGAAAACCCAGCAGAAATAACATTAAAACAACTTATTTACTTAGGAAACACTTTAAAATACCAACAAGGAAAAACAAGCACAGCAACAGACTTACAATCATGGAAAAGCACAATCATACAACAATCAAATATGGGTAATCCATTTTACACTGAATACTTAAAAGATGATCACATAGTATGGATATCAAACAAAAATCCTAATGACTTAGCAGAAGCAGCATCAAAAATAAGTCCAAGTGACCCACTAAACAATGGATTAGGAACACTTATAACTAGACAAACAATACCAACATTTGTAAAAGTAAGATACACACCAGACAGAGACACAGGAGTAGGAAACAGAGTATATTTACTAAAAAACACAAGACCAGAAACAGGATGGGACCCTCCAGAAGATAAAAACTTAATTATAGACGGCTACCCATTATGGATGGCACTATGGGGATGGTATGACTGGCAAAAAAATTAAAAGTAGCCCAACAACCAGAATACAACTACATACTAGTAATAAGATCAGACTTTTTTGAAGGAGACAAACTACCAGCATACGTATTTTTAGACCAATCATTTTTAGAAGGAGTAGACCCATACATACACACAACAGAAAGACACCCAGAAGACCTATCACCATCTAACTTAAATCACTTTTACCCAAAAATACTATACCAATTTGAAAGCATAAACCACATATGCACTTCAGGTCCAGGAGTAATAAGAATGTCCACACAAAGTATAGAAGCTAAATGCAAATATTCTTTTCAATTTAAGTGGGGAGGATGCCCAGCAAAAATGGAAAACATTACAGACCCCTGTCAACTACACAAATACCCTATACCCAGTAACCTCACTGAAACAATTCAAATGCAGAATCCAGAACAAGACCCAACATACAACCTCTACAGCTGGGACGAAAGACACGGATTCCTTACAAAAAAAGCTATCCAAAGACTTAAAACAGACTCAGAAACTGAAACGCCTCCTTTCTACCTTACAGAACAAAGCAAAATGGATCCACCAATCAGCCAAAAAACACTCAAAGACTACTTCAAAGAGATGCAAGAAACAACTTCATCCTCAGAAGAAGACCAAGAAACAACGCTGGAACAACGAATCCACCAGCAACACCTCTACAACAAGCGGCTCAAGCACAGAATCAACAAACTACTCGACCGACTCGGACAATTAGAATAGTAAAAACAGTTGAACTTTTTGAAACTAAAAAAAAAATAGACGCTTTAATCCCTATGAATGGAAAGATGAACTGGAAACTGCTAAAGCTTGGCATAGACCCCCTAGAACAATGATATATGATACACCCTTCTATCCCTGGGCTCCCCCTGAACCTAAATGTATACAACCAAAAAATACACTTTAAACAATTACTCTGTAAACTTCAATTTAAACTTTATTGAATAAACAAGGCCTGCATTAATTCACTCTCGGTGTCTACTTATATAAGCTAACACCACCTCCCTAACACGCATGCGCAAAAGGGGGCTCCGCCCCTTAAACCCCCAGGGGGCTCCGCCCCCTATTACCCCCAATTAACCACAAATAACACAACAAACCACAAACTGCCACTTAACCACAAAATTTGCATTGCCAACCACAAACTGACAGGAAAACCACAAAATTTGCATTGCCGACCACAAACTGACTTATGCTAATTAACTTCTTCTTTTACACACTTACTTCCCTAAAAATTAATTAATAATCACTGTCATACAGGGCGTGTCCTTTATGCTATATATTCAGTGACAGTTCCGAATGGCTGAGTTTTCGCCGCTAGACGGTGAGAAGAACACCGCTAGGAGATCTTCTCAGACATTGGGCGGGAGCCCGAGGTGAGTGAAACCACCGAGGTCTAGGGGCAATTCGGGCTATGTCAGTCTAGCGGAACGGGCAAGAAACTTAAAATATTTGCGCGCTGTGCGCGCAATATTTTCTCTTACAGATGTCTCTCAGCAAATTTACTGTTTGGGAACCGCCATTTTACAACCTCCGAGGCAGAGAAGTTCAATTTGTTAATGCTATTCATACTACACATGACCTGTTTTGTGGCTGTGATAGTCCTAGTCTGCATGTGTTGGCTTGCATGTTTTTTCCTTCTGGTGTACAAGACGATTCAGTGCTGCAGCAGGCCGTGAAAAGACTACAAGGAGCTCCACAAAATAATCCTCACAACAACCTACCATGCCTTACTGGAGGAGAAGATTCGGCTGGTACAAACCAAGGTACTACAGATCCAGATATTTTAGAAGGTTTAGAACCCGGAGACCTAGACGCCCTCTTCGCAGACGACGTAGACGCCGAAAGTACTTCCGCAGGGTAAGAAAAAGAAAGACTTTAACATTAAAGCAATGGAATCCACCTTATACTAAAAACTGTAAAATTAAAGGACAATTACCTGTTATTATATGTGGTCAAGGTAGACAACAATATAACTTTACTCAGCATAGAGATGAAGTTGTACCTGCTAAAATGTCTGGGGGGGGTAGCTTTGCAGTACTTGTATTTAACCTAGGCTTTTTATGGGATGAACATGAGCACTGGAGAAATATTTGGACTGCTAGTAATGAAAACTATGACTTATGTAGATATACTGGATTAACACTTAAAGTATTTAGACCTCCATCTACTGATGTTATACTAACAATTACTAGACATTATCCTATGCTTACTAACAGTGGCACACATCCAGCATGTCACCCACAAAGACAACTATTACAATATAAAAAGTACATTATAGAAAGCTTACAAAGAAAACCACACGGTAGAAAATACAAAAAAATAAAAGTAAAACCTCCTGCCTTATTAAATAACAGATGGTTTTTTCAAAGAGACTTTATTAATACAAATTTATGCATGATTTCCATTGCCACAGCAGACTTAACCAGACCATTTTGCCATGTATCTGGAGACAATAACTGTACAGGATTTAATGCTTTAAACACTGATATTTTTCATAATATTGCTTGGCAACTTGCAACCACCAGTTATATAGTACAAGAAAAAAATGGATCACAATATAAACTATATGGCTTTACAAAGACCTCAGCAACAGCAACTAGTGGAACCTGGAATGAATTAATTCCTTTAAAACCATATGGTCCAGAAAATCCATTTTACAGTGCTTATTTAACTGGAAAAGCACCAGTTGCCATGAGTACTACTAAACCAACAGACAACCAAGGCAATATAACAGAAACCACTACAACACACAATGTTACAGGTAAATTATTAACATACTGCAGATATAATCCTACACCAGACATAGGAGACACAAACATAATGTACCTTAAAGGAATGTTCACAAAAAATAGTTTAGAACCATCTCTAAATTTATCATTTTCCCTTCAAGGCCTACCGCTATGGCTACTAAGCTACGGATACTTTGACTGGATGGTTAAACTGCACTCCACCTACAACATATATGACAACTATCAGGTAGTTATTCAATCTAAATTTATAGCTAGCATACCTCCAATAACATACAGACAATCAGGAAATAATGAATTAAAATATGCTGCCATTATACCAGTATCTCCACATTTTATAAATGGTAGAGGTATTAATGACACAGATCCACTACCACTAGAACAAAAATCCTGGTATCCTAAAGTAACAAATCAAACAGAAGCTATTAACTACATAGTTACTACAGGACCATATATACCTATGCCTAACAAAGAATTTAGCTGGTGTGTACAACTAAATTATACTGCATATTTTAAATGGGGGGGTACTCATCATCCCTCACAGGAAATTGACAACCCTGCAACAAAAGGAACATATCCCGTTCCCAGTACAATGCTTAAAGGAGTACAAGTTAAAAACCCGAGAAAAACACTCCAAATCCACCCCTGGCACTGGAGAAGAGACGAACTTACAACAAAAGCTGTTAAACGAATGTTACAATACACAGATTCTTCAACAGACTCTGAATCTTTTACAGACTCGCCAAAGAAAAAAAGAAAACTTCATCATCAGACCCAAAACCATACATCCCAGAAGACTACGATATCCAAGAGGAATACCTCAGTGGCACCAACAGTTCAGACCAAGAAGAAACGCCGCAAGAGATACTCCAGCAGCAGCTCCAGCAGCAGCTCAAAGAGCAGCAAGTTCTCAGACAGTTCCTCTTCCGAAAACTAAAAGATCTAACCAAAAAACAACGTTCAATTTCAATTTTAACAGGACCTATGGACTAGATCCTTATGGTATTTTTGGTGATAAAAAAATTCATGTACATAAACCTTTAACTGGTCATGCCTTAGAAACAGAAAAACAATGTGCTTTAGCTTTTAAACGTAACCCTGTAAAACTGTGTTGTGATAGACCTAGCTGGCCATGGGCTGACTCTGGTACAGAACAAAACATTGCTGTAAACTTTCAATTAAATTTTAAATGCTAGGCCTACAATGTACACTTAGTACTCGCTGTTTAATAAAGTCACACCCCCTCATGAATATTAATAAAGTGACGTCACATTTTTTCCACTTGCGGGGGGTTCGCGCGCTGCGCGCGCGAACCCACACGCCGTGCCATTTGCCTATCACTGCACCTAGATTGTGCAGCGCGCGCTAGCGCGCGCTGCAAAATGCGCCCCGCCCTCGTTCCGACCCGCTTGCGCGGGTCGGACCACTTCGGGCTCGGGGGGGGCGCGCCTGCGGCGCTACTTACTAAACAGACTCCGAGACGCCACTTTCGCCCCCCCTAAGCCACGCCCCCCTACGTCACTTCCTACCGCCAAAATTAAAAAAGGAGAAGTAAGGGGGGGGCATAGCCCCCCCTTAAACCCCCCTTCGGGGGGGCTCCGCCCCCCCTAAGCCCCCCCTTTGCTGACGTCACAAATCACGTGACCAGCCGCCATCTTGGGCGCGGTCACTTTCACTTTTAAAAAGGCGGGAACCAATTAAATTAAACCTTGTTAAACCAATTAAAATATGCCACATCACTTCCTAGTGGGCGGTACCTTTAAACTATAAAACTAACAGCACTTCCGAATGGCTGAGTTTATGCCGCTAGCCGGTGATGAGAACACCCGGCAGGGAGATCTCAACACAGCCTGGGCGGGAGCCGAAGGTGAGTGAAACCACCGAAGTCTAGGGGCAACTCGGGCGGGCTGAGTCTAGCGGACCGGGCAAGAAACTTAAAACAAACTTTATTTTTTAGATATGAGCGACTTTTGGAAACCACCTGAAAGAAACCAGAGACAAAGAGAATTAGCCTATGCTAATAGCTGTTACTATGCTCACGAAGATTTTTGTGGTTGTGGTGATTTTTCTATGCATTTGCTGGGCATTGTACATTCTTTTACTCGGGGTGATACTGAAAAGTCAGTTAGACAAGCATTAACTTACAACTCTAACAAGCTATGCCTTACTTCTGGAGACGCCCGTTCCCCACCTATTTTCGAAGACGCTGGAGAAGAAAACCAAGGTATAGATGGCCTAGACGGAGACGAGCTAGAAAGGCTGTTTTCAGAAGACGATGGAGGAGAAAGACCACCAAAAGACATCGCAGGGTAAGAAGAAAATTTAAAAAAAAAACCTTATTTAATACAAAAACAATGGCAACCAGACAATATTAGAAAATGTACTGTTAGAGGATATATGCCATTGATAGCTTGTGGACAAGGAAGACAAGCATATGACTTTATTAGACATGTTAAAGATGTATGTGACAAAACTATGCCTATGGTGGGGGAGTTTTCTCATGCTGTATTTAGTCTTAACTTTTTATATGAAGAATTAACCTTTTCCATAACTACTGGACTCATACAAACAACGGTTTTGACTTAGTTAGATATACAGGTTCACAAATTAAATTCTACAGACATTTAAATGCAGACTATGTAGTTTCATACAGCAGATCTTACCCTATGACTGTAACTCAATTAAGTTTTCCTTCTACATATCCACTTAGAATAATGCTAGACAAACACAGATTTTTTGTACCATCCTTAAAGTCTAGACCACTGCTAAAAAAACCTTACATTAAAAAAAAATAAAACCTCCTAAACTGATGTCTAACAAAT
>CYGL01000678.1_pt1 | contig 11382 bp, 14 predicted proteins | sample 485531 | NCBI WGS metagenome assembly CYGL01 (sample SAMEA3497897, study PRJEB9818) | human gut metagenome | reverse complement strand
ATGAATGGGTTACTTCCAACGGTTATGCTGATGGCGATGGAAATGGTCAGTTGGCGTTTTTGATCCATGAGAACTACTGGACAGCTTCTAATTCGATACTTGGATACGCAACGCTTTCTGATTTTCTTTCCTCTACCTCTACCGATATTGACACATTAACCGCAGAATTTCTAGCTTGCTGGGAGGGAGTGCCTGGAAATGCACTTGCAGAGCGGCAGGAAGCGGCCAGGGCATTTTATAGCTACATTGATGCACATAAAACAGAACCGTCATCGAACTGGACTTGGACTTCTGGTAATTTCTATTTAGGGTATTTGAGCAATGAGCAGTATGCAAACGTGATGTGCGCATATTGGTTTTTAAACGGGTATGTTCCACCAGGCCCAGAACCAAAGAAACGAAAAGGGATGCCAATCTGGATGATGATCCGGTATTACAACAAGTGAGGTGAGTGATTTTGGCAGTAGTTAGCAAAGAATCTCTATTAGAGCGAATACGCGAGATGACAGGCGTAGAAAATGCTGAATCAGATGAGTCAATCTCTCTTTTAGAGGATTTGTCTGACACGTTTTGAGGACTTGTTTTTCGCAGGTCTTGCAGGCGGGTGATTACAAGAAAAAATACGAAGAAAATGACGCGGAATGGAGAAAAAGATACCATGACCGTTTTTTCTCTGTTTCGGAGGAAACCACGATCAAGGAAGATGATAAAGATGACGATGTAGAAAAAAGACTTATGAGTCATTATTTAAGGAGGATTAAAGATGCCAACTAGAGTAGGTGTGAACGGCCTTAACGCCAGTACGATTGATATTTTGAACGTCATCCGGCAGAATGCGACCTATGAATATCAGAGCATGGTGCCTGAGGTTACAAAAACAACGGACATTCCAAAAGTAGGAGAAGTTCTGTATGGAAACCCTGTTTTACAGAATCAGTTCTTAAATGCGCTGATTAACCGGATTGCGCTTGTGTTAATCAAGTCGTCCACTTTTAACAACCCATATGCCGACCTTAAAAAAGGATATTTGGAATATGGCGAAACGGTAGAAGAAGTTTTTGTAAACATTTGCAAGGCCAGGGAATTTTCCGTTGAGAAAGCAGAGTCCCGGGAGTTTAAGCGTACTATTTCAGATGTACGCAGTGCGTTCCACGTAATGAATATGCGTTATCAGTTCCCGTTAACCGTACAGGATGAGGATTTAAGACAGGCTTTTCTGTCCGCAGAAGGTGTCAGCAATTTTATTGCAAAATTGGTTGATTCCGTGTACCGTTCCAATGAGTACGTAGAGTATCTCCTTTTTAAATACCTTCTCATTAAATCGATTGCGCACGGAAAAATGTTTCCGCAGGCGGTATCTCCCACCGATATGCATGACAACGCAGAAAAATTCCGTGGCGTATCAAACATGGTCACGATTCTTTCTCCGAAATACAATGCATCCGGCGTGCATACAAACACACCAAAGGAAGACCAGTATATCTTTATGGACGCCATGTACAATGCCAAGTACGATGTAGAAGTTTTGGCGTCTGCTTTCCACATGGATAAAGCCGACTTTATGGGCCACCTGAAAATTATTGATGACTGGTCAACGTTTGATAACGATGCATTTTCAGAAATCGTTGCAAGTTCCGATGGATTTGAACCTGTAACGGCAGAAGAACTTGCAATTACGGCAAAAGTAAAAGCAGTGTTAGTGGACAAGGAATTCTTCCAGGTCTATGATAACAACTTGCGTTTTACAGAAAAATACGTTGCGTCTGGAATGTATTGGAACTATTTCTTAAACGTCTGGAAAACGGTATCCTACAGCCCGTTCTCAAATGCAGTTGTATTTGTAGAAGCCGATAACGTTTCCCTTAACACCCCTGCAACACTCACGGTAGAAGTAACCGATAAAATCATCAATGAGGGTGGAACGATCTTAACCCTGTCCCCGCAGGAGGATACGCCTACTTTAACGGGTCAGTGGAATTTTGTGCAGACACAGGATGCCGTAGAAAAGATGATTGCCGTACAGAAATACGGTGTGTTTATTTTCCCGACTTCTGCCACCACCACGAAACCGCAGTTGATCTTAAATGGTGTTGAGTACAACGCTACCACAAACTTAACAACGGGTGCGACGGTCGGCAGTACCTTAACTTTTGAAAGAAAAAACTGATATGGGGGTTGGACATCTCCAATCCAGCCCTTGATTCTAATGGAGACTTGAGTGTGCATATAAACGAAAACGCGAAAAAAGTTGTGTCACAGTTTTATGTGGATTCTGACGGAAATCTGGTAGCGGTAGAAGAAGAAACAAGATATGTAGTGCCCGTAGAAGATGTAAAACTTGTGAACGGTGATATTATCGTAACGTACTAGGAGGTGATTAAAAATGTCTATTGTAAGTTTGGGAACAATAAAATATGCGCCGAAAATTGTGTTTGACGGTGAGGTGTCTGTTATATGGCCTGATAGTTCATTAAGATTTACGGAAGGCGGCGTACTTGATTTACCTGTTGAACTGAATCCCAATAAAACTTATGTTATTGCTTTGCGTAGTATTAAAGGGACTGTTACTGTTGATGGGGAAAGTGTTGAGACTGATGTTACGAATATATCGTGTGACAATTATGATGTCAAACAGAGATTGTTTGGCGGCAGTAAATTTACTGATGGAATTGATTTTGCATACGCAGTTTTTGTTCCAACACCAGTTAATAATAAGTATACTATCAAAGTTGGTAAATCAAGTGACGCTGGTAAAGCTTCTCTTTTTAAGGTGCGGGTCATTGAATTATGACAAAGCAAACAAAGATCTACTTCCTGGAAGGGATCCCACTGGACCCCTCCTATAAAAATAGTATCTATTTTTTAACGCAGGAAGCACAGACGGAATATTTTTTAGGAAAAGCCAAGTTTTCCATGCTGGATTGTACATTTCAGCGTCAGGAACAACGTATCCGTGTAAACCGTCCGGTATCCGATTGCTATCACATCAACTATCTGATGTGGCAGAATACATCCTATTCCAGTAAGTGGTTTTATGCTTTTGTTACCCGCGTGGAATACATTAACGATGGATGTACCTGGATGTATTTTCACATAGACTCTTTGCAAACGTACCATTTTAACTACCGCTTAGGGTATTGCTGGGTAGAGCGTATGCATTCTCTTACGGACGGTTTATTTGAAAATTTAGTACCTGAAAATCTGGAAACAGGTGACTACGTGACAATCGACAGATACATTACAGATTATAGCAATATGTCTGTTTGCATCATGACTGGCACTACATCCACAGGCGAGAAACCAACGGGAAAATTTTACAATAAAATATACAGTCCATTGCATATTATGACCCAGCCAGTAACTGGAGATGCGACCCAGTTAAATGAACTTCTGGAGTCATACATTGGTTCAGGAAAAGAAAATGCAATTGTTGCCATGTATGAATACCCGACTGTTTTAGGTTCCAGTGCGGAACCGGATACTCTTGACTTGCTTTTGCCAGTCATGAATATGCCAGATAATTTTGACGGGTATAAGCCGCATAACAAAAAATTGTATCAGTACCCGTACACGCAGTTAGTTGCCACAAATAAATCTGGTCAAGTGATTAAGTATCGCTGGGAAGAATGGGGGTTAGCAGGTGCGCAGTTTGAAGTCCAGGGAACTTTCCTTTCGTCACCATCCATGATCTGTTATCCTGTCAACCATGCAGGTATTGAGAAAGATTATGACCGTGGACTTACATTAACAAGTTTTCCGGTCAATGCCTGGGAAGGTGATACGTACAAAGCGTATCTGGCGCAGAACAAAGCCGCTATTCTGAAAAATATAGTAAGTGGTGTAGCAGGTGGTATCCATGGCGGCATTGCTGGAGGTTTACCAGGCGCTGCAATAGGTGCTGCGGTCGGAGCAGGAACTTCCATCGCTGGTCAAATGGCACAGCAGTACGATATAGATAGCCACCCCGACCCGGTGTATGGGTCAGCGCAGACCGACAGTCTGAACACAGCGATTGGCAATGTGGGGTTTGCATTTTATTTTAAAACGATTCGGGCGCAGTTTGCCCAAAGAATTGATGCATATTTTGACCGATTTGGCTATGCCGTCAACCGCTTCATGGAACCAGTAAGAAATGCACGCAAGGTGTATACGTATCTGAAATGCAGTGAGGTGAATCTCTTACCAACAACAGGTGGCAACTTAGGAATCCCAGAGCCGCATCAAGATGAAATCCGAAATGCTTATCTATCTGGAATGACCTGGTGGAAGTCTGGTGATCAAGTCGGCCATTATGAACTGGACAATACAGTAGGGTAGGAGAGGGGGTAATTAACTATGTCAAAAAAGAAAACCTTGTTCGGCCAGTCGCTGTTTTTAAACATGTGTACCTGGCAGGACTACTACCAGCGCCTTTCTGAACTTGCGATTACTTCTTTTTCCTATGAGGGCCTACCGGATACGGTAGACCCCCGGTACATGGAACTGGAATTGTATGAGAACGGACAGATTGCACTTTTCTATGATGAGGGTGTTGACTCTTATCTATCACTGTCCTGTACGCAAGCTGGAAACTTTGATGTTTACGGGAACCCCGTGAAGTTCCGCGCTTACTCCAGGTACAACGGTTACCAAAGAGACTTGTCATTGGATACATCTGTTATCGGATTTAACAACTTGACCCGTCGTGATATCAAGCCGCTGTTGAAAATGTTTGCAATGCGTCTCTATAATCTTGATCGCATCATTGACGTTAATTCCAATGCGCAAAAGACACCCGTATTGGTGCGTGCATCGGAATCCCAACGTTTAACCATGTTAAATCTGTACAAGGAATATGACGGAAATCAACCGTTCATTTTTGGAGACAAAGACCTGGATATGCACGACTTTTCCGTGCTTTCCACGGATGCCCCGTACATCGCAGACCGGATTTTTGAGCTAAAAACAAATATCTGGAACGAAGCCATGACCTATCTTGGCATCAGTAACGTTTCCATCACCAAAAAAGAACGCATGGTAACCGACGAGGTAAACCGTTCCCTTGGTGGCACACTTGCTGGGCGTTATAGCCGACTGGAAGCAAGAAAGCAGATGCTGGAGCGGGCAAACAGATTGTTTGGCTGGAATGCATCCGTCAAGTTCCGGTTTGATGCAGAAACAGAAGAACAAACAGAAACTTCGGGCGGAGGTGAACTAGATGAGTAAATACACCACGGAAGTCCGCTTCATCTGCGAAACGGCTGCCGGGCTTTCGGAATCCGTTGGGTTCTCAGACGTAGAAAGTGTGCTGGAAAAGAGCTGGGACAAAATCTTTTCCCCTGGCATCCCGTTTTATAAGGAAGAAAAACGGTCAGAACTCTGCCAGAAAATCCTTGCACACTACTACACCAGGGAAATTGGGTTTGAAACCGTTGGTCTTTGGAAGCTCCATTTAAATCGGAAAATGAAGGAGATCATGCCGTTTTACAACGAGATGTACAAAACGCTTGATTTTAAGTATTCCCCGCTTGAGGATGTTGATTATTTTGAACATCACGAAAACAACGACACATTCTCAGAAACCACAAAGGGGTCAACGACCAGGGAAAGTTCCACCACCGGAAAAAGCAAGGATACCCGCACGGATGACCTAAGTGAAGCAACGTCCAACTCCAGTGAGACTACCGGTTCAACCACCGATTCATCTACCGTTTCAACTATCGTTTCAACTACCGGAAAAACGACCGATAAAACCACTAGCTCAAAAACAAGTAAAACGATTCGCAGTGACACCCCGCAAAATGACTTGAGCGATTTTGAGTCGGAGCAGTATTTGACCAGCGCGGAAAAAACAACGGACTCCAGTACGCAGGACGGAAACGGAACCTCAGAGGGGAAAACAGAAACAAGTGGAACGACCTCAGACAAGGGATCCAGCTCCGGTACAACAACGGAAACCGGAACAAGAGCAAACACCGGAACCGTAAAAGAAGAGGGAACGCGGGAAGAAACGGGAACTGAAACCGGGAGCAGAAGCGAAAACCGGGATAATACCGGAACCGGAACGGGAGACATCCATGTCTGGGGGAAACGCGGCGGGCAGAGTTATGCCGCGGCGATAAAAGAGTACCGGGAACAGATTCTGAACGTGGATTTGATGGTGATTGAGGAGCTTGGAGATTTGTTTATGAGACTTTGGTAAGGAAGGAGAAAACATGGTGACAAGAGAACAACTACGTTTTTATTGCCAAAAAGTGTTACCGCTTGCATATGATGACAGCTTGAGCTATTATGAGTTGCTGTGTAAAGTACTTGGTAAAGTGAATGAGCTGGTGCTACAGTACGATCAGATTGTTCAAAATTTTAACGTGATACTGACAGATTATTTGGAATCCGATGATTTCCAGAATCTTCTGGAGAAATTCATAAAGAGCGAAGTCCCTGACTATACGTATGTCCAGCATTATGTGACATACTTAGGGATGTCCGATACTGACGCGGTAAAAGAAGCTGTAAAAGACTGCCCATTGCATGGGACTGTGATATTTCCGCGCAGAACGATGCATCTGACTGAAACCATTGTCCTGGATAGGCCAATCTGCCTGAAGGGAAATTATACAGGCTGGGTGTTTGATATGTCAACGGATAAGTACACTGCGGAACAATTTCAGGAGCACAGCATCATAAGTACCGCATCCCCGTCCATACAAATAAGTGTGCCTGGTGTTTTGATTCAGAACATGGCAATTTGCGGGACGAACCCGACCACTGGCGCGCACGTCATCCACATAGAACCCGGACCAACGAATGTGAACAAGTCAATGCGCTATGTTAATTTAGAACACGTGTACGTATACATGTCTAATGTAAGCACGGGCAGTTGTTGTATCTATATGGACAACTTGTTTAAGTCTACTTTTTATGACGTAAGTACCCATGGCGGAGCCTATGGCTTTTATCATGACGGGACAAGGATTAATGGAACCAGTTTAACATTTGACAATTGCTGGGCGGTAAATAGCGCTTATCTGGGCTATTACATCAACAACCTATTTTATTCAACGTTCCTTTCCTGCGCGGCCGACAGTTATTCCGGTGCTGTTAACGGTTACCGGTTTTCGAAATGCAAGGGAATTCAGGTGATTGGATGCGGCGCAGAACATATGAGTGCGGCTTGCTTTGTTGCAAATGAGTGCCTGTCGTCCAATTTTTTGATCAGCATGAGTGGCGATAATTATAACACGGCAGCTACAAAAGCAGGAGCGTTTGAAATGTCGAATTGCCAGAGTTGCACCGTTGGCGGGTTCCATTCTGAAGATGAGACAAACCCTGTGCACAGGTTCATCAAGGCGGAAAACTCCTTGTATCGCATCGTAGATGCAAGCTGCTACAAAGAAAATTGCACGATAGAAGATGACGGAAACGTTCTGAATATTGATGGCTGGTACGAGAAGTCTTTTGAAGTTGACGCAGCTAAATTATTCCCTGGTACAGAAATCACGGAAAGTTATATCGTCGTATCAAACGGTGTAATGCACGGTTATATTAAGCAGGGCGTAACTGGAAAAAGAACGTTAACTTCCGTTGCTACCCTATCCAGTAACGCAAGATTGCAATATGAGGGGTATTATGTAGTAGAAAACCGCATCAGTATTACTAGCGGAGACACCATTATATTTGACAGTGCCGGTTATAACGTAAAACAGTTATATGCGCTTCGGAAGATGAGTTAAAAAAGTAGGGTGACTAAATGTCACCCTGTTTTTAAATCAATTTTACACCAAGTTCCTCAAAAACTTCATTTAAATCATGGTAACGTCCATGTTTAAATGTATGTCTGCATCTTAACACAGTGAATAGCAGTTTTTCCTTTTCTGAAATGGTATAAAGATCAAAATACCTCCGCACTTTTATCGGAAATAGGCGTTCCAAATCCCTATCACGTGATAGGGAATCAACGTGGCCGCATTGGTCATAATAGTAATCATCCAGAAGCTTCTTTGCAACTTCATAATGATTGCGCTTACATATCGCTCTTTTAATGTCTTCGCTTATTTGGTTTTTCATATCACATATACCTCCATTTCATTTTCTGAATATAAATGGATGCTTCTAACGTTACTGTTCATTAACTCATCGGATGCATTCTGGAAATAATAACTAGGTGTTCCTATGGTAGTCTCTATAAACCTCCCCAAATCCTGGCGATCAGCAAAAACTTTTTTCACAATTAACGTGAGTGTTCTTTCTTCAATAGTAACTCCTATTAATTCACCAAATTTCATTTTCAATTCCCCCTTTACATACAAATTGTTTCAAACCCTACCCATGCAAACATTACGATAGTCATAACAAGAGCACCAAAGAAAAAGCACAATATAAGTTTTATGGATTCTTTCATAGCTTCATCCTCCTTATTTCTGACTTTATTATAGCTCATTTTTACTACCTTGTCAAGTGGTTTTTTAACTATCCCGCATAGTGAAAAAAGTATCCTGTAAAACAACGCCACCTGGTATTCTCACAGGCCGTAGCTTCCCTGGTACTTTAAGCCCTGGTGTGAAATCATCATAAGTCCGTATAATGCGCTTCCCACTAGAAAATAGAAATTGTAATTCTTCTACATTTTTACAATCTGCCATTTTTGCTACACCAAGCATAGAGGATAACAATAACTCCTTTGATCTGGCAGGCATGCCACAAGCCTTGATGTCATAATAAGGCACCACTGGTTCCAGATCATTGTGCGTAACGTGTTCTATATATGTTTTTTGCCGTACAAATACCGCACTGTCCCAGCAAGACTCTAGTTTCCAGCAACAAAAGTCCTTGTCATGTACTTTTATTCCTGTTATTTTTTCAGGCGGTAAATCGCAGTGGATGGAATCCGTGTCCGCATATCGGAAACCAGGTCGATTGGTTCCATAATAATTCGCCTGCGCCGCCCGGATTGTAAAGCAACGGGCATATGAGGTGATGGCGGAACCGCATGGGATGTAACCGGGGCGCTTGTCATTTTCGTGAATGTCGTGAAAAACAAAACTGTCATTCACAGGCTCAGCAAACTTAAAGGAGGAGTCCGTAGACATTGCCATTTTCCCGTACAAATTGTTTAAAAATAATTTCGCAATCGTTCTAGTGCATTTGTCTTTTGCTTCTTTTTTAATTTTTGCAAATTTATCAATATACTCGTCGAAAATGCCAAGCTGTGAACGAAACCAGCAGCCATTCATAATTTCTGTATCCCAAAGTTCATAATGCTCTTTTATCAACTGCCAATCTGTCATCGTTACATATAGGTCAACTGTGCTAGTAATGACACCATCAGGCCCAGGTAATTCCCGGTATTTGTCATCAATTAACGAGCTTTCCAGCCATTCCGTGGACTTATACATAGCACTGTTTTTTATTTGGATACATGGTAACTTCCCCTTCTTAAGTTCAAAGCCGGTGCGTACATGAAGAAAATAATACCTGTTATCTATCAAAGCATCCTCTGGGATATAGTCGCCGTTCCAAAAATGAGGGATTCCAACTGGATAGTAATTCCCGCTCATGCTGTGCATCATGGACGGATACAGGCTGTTCACATCAGCAGTAGTACCGTTGTATACGGTAACCCCGCTGCAGCCTTTCCGTAAATAACACCATCCACCCTTATAGGATTTCCGTATCCATTCGCCTGCGGATAAGCCCTCTGCCCCAGGGATATCATAGATGTTTGGAAAATAGGATTCCCATTTTCCAAGCCCGTCATCTGTCATTCCCTTGTATGTTTTTAAGCACTCTGACCCAATCGTAAGTGAGTTATGACCCTGCGAAAACATAATTTCAAGAGCTTCTTTTAGCACAAGTACGTCATTGCTGATGTATTTATCTTCTTTAGGAGTTCGTGGACAATCTGGAAACCGAAAACCCTTGTATTCCATTTCCAACTTTTGATGCTTTGTTCCAAAATTTTTTCCGAGAACTTTAAGAGAAAATGGCAAAAGTTTTAAGGAATCGTATATCTCGATGGTTTTGTATTTGTTTGTACGGATGATTATTTTGTACCATTGACCCATTGTTGAGATGCTATATTTATATGTCTTCGGCAACATATCCTTATCTGATATTTCCTTGACTTCTCCATTTGGTAATCGCAGATATGCTGGTCGATACCCCCATTTATACATGAGGGCATCTAATATAAAATTTCCGTCAAATTTAAGATTATGAAAATACAAGCGAACTGTTTTACGCATATTCACAAAAAACTGAAAGAAATCCGTAATATTTCCAAATATACGTACATCCTCAGAATGCAACGCAACGCAGGCGGCAGCCCAAACATCTGTTCTTTCCTGCCAAGCATATACCGTAGTCTCGAAGTCGCAGGCAAATATGTCTGATTCATCCAAGCATCTCTTCTTCATAATTCACACCGTCCGAAAATGATATCATAGAAATGTCGCCAGTGTATCCAATATTTTGTGCTAAAAATTCCAGTGACCCACGCACATCACTCAAATACCCACTTTCCAAAAATGTATTCATGGCATCTGCTAAATCAGAACCTTTTTTATACGCATAGAAAACGGCTGTTGCTATTTTTATACGATTATCCGTATTTTGCAACCATGATAAAAGTTCACCAGCCGCTTTTTTCTGCAACTGAATGACTTCATCGGCCTTTGGAACTAATCCACGCTTGCTATAATACGTTTCCGGGACACCGGATTTCAATCGGTCGATCATCGGCTGGACAACGTTTTTCCATACTATTTCGACCCATAAATCTTTGTTCTTTGATTTCTTTCTTGTTTCAGCGGATTTCCGTGCTGATTCTTCTCTTTCCAGGTCTCTACCACGTACACCGGACGTTTCTTTTCCTTCTGGTGTAATGTAGCGTGATCTGCGATATAAGGACTCCGGCGTGATATTTTTTAACCGTGTCAGCGACCGGGTTGAAACCCTTGTCTCTGACATCGGTTTAATTGACTTTATGGATTCTGGAACGACATATCCGCGTTTTTCAAAAGACCTGACAAGGCTTTTCACTCTTTTATACTCTTTCTGGTAACTTCTTTTAATTCGCTCATAATAAAAAACCCTCCTTTATGATATAATTATACAATAAAAAACACCCCTGTCAAGGGTGTTTTTTATTCATATTTAAATTATTTCTGTATCTGTATTGTCAAATGGATTGAATGGCTTTTTCCATACCATATCAATGACATTAACCGAGCTTAAATAAGCAACCAGGAAAGCTCTTCCCCTGTACTTGCTAATACCAATTGACACGTTTGCCACCACATCGGAACCTTTTCCAATATCTCCAACTGAAATAGAATTAGATTCTTTTCCATTTTCATAGACTTTAACTGCATATCTACTCGTTGCCTTAAAATACAGCTTACC
>CYGL01000677.1_pt1 | contig 11412 bp, 14 predicted proteins | sample 485531 | NCBI WGS metagenome assembly CYGL01 (sample SAMEA3497897, study PRJEB9818) | human gut metagenome | reverse complement strand
TACAGTTCAAGGTGCTCCATCGCAGAAGATTGAATCAGCACAAGAACTTACTGATCGCCAACGCAAGATAAGAGAAGCTACTGAGTCTCTTCGTGCCAAGGGATATAACCAGATGATGGTGAATATCTATAAGGACCGTCAAGACAAACAGGCACAGATGCAGGCAGAGGCTGCTGCAAAGGCAAATGAGGCACTGGCTGCTTATCGTGGTTCACAGAAAGCGCAAGAAGATGCTCTTACTCCTGTAAAGGTCCAGACGGAGAAGGAGAGAGGCAATGCTGCTGCTGCACAGGCTGCACTTAGTACATCGAAGAAGGAGACAGAGGATGCTTTGAGAGGCAAGAAGGGAAAATTACTTGATGCTCAAACTAATAATGCCAATGCCGGAGCTGCCGACCATAATGCTAGCGTTGTCGTTAAAGGTGCGCAAGTTAGGCATATCAATTCGCAAACAGAGGGGCAGAATCAGAAAAATGCCCACCAGAAGGAGGCAGACGATTTCAACACCCAGTATGTGAATGACCCAAAGTTTAAGAAACTTGTAAACCAGTGGGCCGAGAATAATGGTATGGCTATCGGTGGAAATGATGGCAGTGGTGGCACTTGGGCGAATGAGAAAAATCGCCAGCAGGCATCTAGATGGGCTAAGGCTCAGATGAAGTTTGACCGGACTCCTCCTTCTCGTAGAGGTAGGGGTGGCAGTAAGGTGCCTCCTTCACGTAGAGGTGGCAGTAAGGTTCCACCATCAAGGAGAAGAAAGTAACTGATTATTAATCAAAAAAATAAGATAAGGTATGTTTGACGAGCAAGACAGACAATATTTTTATAATGAGTTCAAGAGCAATGGCTATGAAGTAGGTAGCTATGATGACTTCAAAAAGGACTTGAACAACGAGGAAGATCGTGACTGGTACTACAATGAAGCCAAGGCTATGGGCTATGATGTAGGAACACAGGCAGACTTTGATAAGATGGTGCTGGAGCCAGCTCCATCTACTTCTGCTACGAATCAGAGTGCTTCTACTGAGACCAAACAGCAGGTGGCGCAACCTTCAGCGCATCCGTCTTCTTCTAATGAAGGAAAAGACAGGGTTCCCGAAGCAGTGAAAGACTTTGGTAATGACTTTGTGGATAAATTGAAGGAAATGCCAGGAAAGATGATTTCTGCTGTTTCAGGCTTGTTTGGTGGAGACAATCAATCGCAAGAGGCAAACCAGCCAAGTGTTAACAATAATCAACCGCAGAGTACTGTGCAGCACGCTTCTCCTGAATCTAAAAGAGGAGGCTCCTGTTACAACTCCAACAGGCGTGGTGAATAATGAGGGTATGATGGATGCCAAGTTTGCCAACTATCTGGAGAACTGGAAGCAGAGACCGGATAAGCAGGGTACTTACTTTGAGAATATGGTTGCCGACTTGTTGGCTGATGGTACTGCCAATAACAATGAGGAGGCTGTTAAGATGGTGCAGTCTGCTCTGGGCAGATATGCCAACCGTTCAGCTATAGACGTTACCAACCAGGTGGTTTCTTCTTTTGCCTGATGATACTGTGCAGGATGCTGAGAAGAGTATTGAAGCACAATGGTATAGCCATGGCGTGCAGGATAAGTTGAAGCAGGAGGCTGACAGCATGGGTATCAGCTATGATGACTATGTGGGACAATTCTTGAAACCAGCTATGGTGCAGAGTCTGGTGAACAAATATGGTCCGAACTATCGTGACATCGCTGAGGGGCATCGCTACACGCCTCTATTCTCATGATGAGAATGTACAGGACAGACTGATGAATCAGGACATCAACGAGGCTCTTTCTGACGTTATCAGCAAATATACAAGCACATCTGTAGCCAAGGCTATTCAGGACGCAGAGGCGGCTTCTAATGCACAGATGGCGAAGTATAATGAACAGTCTAAGTATGTGGATGCGGCTTCTCCTTTTGCCATTGGTGCTATTGCTGAGGCAAACAAGACTCGCGACCCTCAAAAGATTTTGAGCGGTTTGCAGCAGAAGTTTGGCCAACTCTACCGGAATCCGGAGTTCCTGAACGATATGAGCAATGCCGCATTTAAAGTGATGCAGCGATATGGCATGAATGGCACTCTGAGTGGTGATCCTAAGCAGTTCAAGCCAATGATCAATGCTGCCATCAAGAATGAGTTGGATCAGTTGGAGGTAAAGGGTATGATACCTAGAGGTAGCGCAGACTACATCTTGAAGACAGGTATCGAGAATACCATCATCGGCAAGGTATCTCGCAAGATTATGCAGACGGACTATCAGAACTGGCTGGAGGATATTGCCAATCAGCAGTACCAGCCGGGCTTCTGGGAGAACGTGGCTAGTGGTGCGCTTACCTTCGCAGGTGATGCCTGGAGTTATTGGCTGCCTGGAGCCGCAGGTGGCAAGTTGACTAAGAGCATGGTGGCTAAGGCTGAGGGCAAAACTGGCTGGTGACCTGATGGCTAAGGGCATGGAGCGCAAGATGGCTGAACGAGCTGCCAAGGTGCTTATCGGCAAGAGTAAGGACGTGGCTTTGAAGAACGGAGCCGTGCATGGTGCTGTTACCTTTGGTGGTCAGTCTGCTATCTCGAAGCCTATTGATGAGGTTTTATCGCACTGGTCAGTTTGACGAGAATGGCAAGATTTACAATCCTTCCGTGGGTAAGGTTATTGCCAATACTTTGGGCGAAGTGGCTAAACAGAGTGCCGTAGGTGCTATCATGCAGGGTGGAACCATCGCTAACATGGTAGGCAAGGGCAGAGGCTTGGCTACCAATATTCTGGCTGATATTGGTGGTAAGGTTGTGGATTCCGGGTATTATGACCGGTCAGCAGTTGTTGGAGCGTATGGCGCAGGATCCGAACTTCAAGCCTACCGGTAAGGATGCTGCCGAGAGTTTCTTGGAGAGCATGGCGAACCTTACTGCTATCGGCTTGCCGGGCATGGTGGGCAAGTATGCTCGATTCAAGGACGCAAGGGAGTTTAACAAGAAGTTTGACTTCACTGATCAGGATATTGCCGAGTTGAAGAGATTCGGCTATGATGGTCTTCGTGATGCTTTTGAGAAGGTGGGCATTGGGGAGTATGCTGTGGTTGGTGAGAATGCTCAGCGACTAGATGGGCAGTTAACCCAGAAGTATATGAACCTGATGAACGACAAGAGCGTGCCGGAGGTGTTGAAGGCTAAGATGATGGCTGTTGTGGAAGGCAAGCGACCTTCTTCTTTCTCCGCCTGTTGTAGATTCCATCATCGTGCAGCCGATGGATAATGATGGCAAGGTTTATCTCGAAACCTTAAACAAGAATGGCGGTATTGTTGAGAGAAAGGAGTTTGCTTCTCTTGATGAGGCTCAGAAAGCGGACAAGAAACTGGAGTATGAGAAGACTCTTGGCTTGGCTTCTGTGCTGGAAGGTGAGTTCCATAATGAGTTTACGCAGGAGCATCTTGATGGCTTATACAACAAGGCAGCCCAGAAATATAATATGGGTGAGAAATTGACAGATGAGGATAAGGCAGCGGTTTATCTTCATCAGAATGCTGGTGCCATCAAAGGAGTATTAGTGGAATAAGCAGCAAGGAAGGGTTGTTACTCCTTACTGACGAGGAGCAGAAGCAGGTTAATGCCTATCGCCATTATTATGACAGTGTCGTTTGGAGAACTAGTTCTGTGATGAGGGAGTTCGTCAATACGTTTGAGGATTCCCATGGAGTGGCGCGCGGTACACTTCGTAAGGCTTTTGGAGTCTAAAGATAAGAAATATGCACCTTTGGTGGAGTCTTATCTTAAGGAGCTTTACAACTCTATCGAGCTGAAACGTGAAATGAAGCAGACGATGGATGATCTCTACAATACTTCCCATGGTAATGAGCAGAAGCGCATTGAGCAGAGTGGTATTGAAGGGGAGAAGCCAGTTGCTCCTGTTGAGGGTGCAGCTCCTATTGAGGGTTCTGCTACGGTAGAGGTTTCTGCAGGTGGTCAGGAGCCTCCAGTTTCAGCAGGACCTGCTCCGTACCAAGACCGTACCAACTCCGTACCTAGTCCGAGTGATGCAAACTCTGTAAACTCTTCTGCTGAGGTTGCTGCCCCTGATGCTTTTGTTATGGGACAGAATGCCTATAAGAATGGCGATTCTGAGGCTTTGCAGGCTATTGACTATAATAGCGATTTGGCTACAGGACGTTTGAAGCGTGCTTTTGCTGACAATGAGAAGATGCCTGATATTGTAGCCAATGCTTACAATGAGGGTAGAGATATGGAGCAGTTTGTGGCTCAGCGTGCCGGTAGTCTGACACCGGCACAGAAAGATGCTATCAGTAAGTATGTAGAGGCTATGGATGCCAAGAAGGGTGCTATTGATGCTCTGCAGCATGCTGATGATGGTTATGGTGATGCCCTGAAGGAGCAGCTATGGCCATACCAGACGGAAGACGGAAACATCGTACCAGCTACTTTGGATAGTGGAAAACAGGTATTCCTGAAGAAGGCTAACGAATATGGTGGAGCCTTTGTTGTCGTTCCTGATGAGCAGGGACAGCCTACAATTAAGCAGGTTTCCGCTGCTGAAATTGTAGAAGTGGGCACTCCTGTTTCTCTTGATGAATACATCGAAAATGCGGTTGCTCAGCAGAAGGATGCAAGAGCGCAACAGTTTATCAGCCAGTTTGATGGCAGCGGTTTGAAGCCGAATGACCATGTAACAGTTGACCATAGGAACAGGTGATGAGAATATTGACATGACCTTTGCCGATAGTAGTGGAAGGACGGAAAATTGTGCTTACTGATGGTAAAGATTATCTTCCTTTGTCTAAAGAAGAGTTTGCAGCATGGCGCAAAAATGCACTCGACAATACCATTAATCAACATTTGGATGCCGAGGATGCTAAACGTGAGCAGGAAGCAGTTTCTCAGGCTGAGGCTGATAAGAAGCAGCGTTATGCCAATGGCATCGTGGGACTGAGCGAGGGACAGCCGGACTATTCTTCTAAGGATACAGATCCAAATGTGGCGGCTGAGTATCTGCAAGAGCAGTTTGGTGAAGACCATGGTAAACTTTTGAACCTTGTTAATGGCAGCCGTGATGACATCAAGACTCAACTTGCCAACAAGAGAAAGGCTGCTGTTGAATATCAGAACTGGCTTGATACTAATGCCGATCTAGACCCGGAAAAGGCTAAGAAGGTTGAGGACGAGTTGAGTCTGGTTAATAAGCAGATTGCAGATCTTGATGCTCGTTTCAAGAACTGGAATACTATCCGTAACAGTGTGATGACTCCTGATGAGGTGAAAGCTATGAAGGAGGAGCGCAAGGCAGAGGTAGAGAAGGCTGGTGTTGATGAATCTGCCATCGTGCCATCTGATGATTCCCATGTGCTCGTGCTTGATGATAAGGATTTGAAGAAGCAATATCCAACTATGGATAAAGCTACCGACTATATTACTTCTCAGCGTAAGGACATCTATCATACGCAGGAGGATGTGGAACGCAAGATAAATGGTGTGAATGACATGCTGGATCAGTATATCAATGGCGAAACAGAGCTGGACCCTAGCCAACTTATGGAATTGAATACTACAAAGGCTCAACTGGAGGCTTTGCAGACTAATTTGTCTGTTGCTGCCAAGGGTTTGAAGGCTCAGGCTAATAAACTCAGCAGACTCTACAAAACGGAAGTTAACAAGCAGGAAATGGAGAAACTGGGCATGACACCTTCAGAACAGCGCAAGGCATTGGTGGCTGATGCGCTGAAGAAGAACGATATGAAAGCTATTCATGAAATATATAAGGATGCTTCCGTTGACGTGATGGACTTAACTCCTCAGACTCTCGAAGAGGCAGTGTCAGAGTCTTTGCTTCCTCATAGCTTGAATCCAGAATCTCTTCAATATGAGTTGGGCAAGAGCAATTTTAAGTTTGGTATTGGCAAGGGGTATGATTCTAATAAGTTCAATTATCTTATTGCCAAGAAAGGAACTGGAATGTCAGTTAACGATTTTGCCGTGAAGGTATACAATGACCTTCCTGTAAACTTGCAGGATATGGGATATACCGATCAAGATGTTCGTAATACCCTTCTTGATATGTTCAAGTCTTATGACAGTGTGAAGGAAATGAGAAATGTGGCTCTGATGAACCGCATAGCAGCTGCAGAAGATGAACTTTCAAGCGAGGAAGAGTATTACGAAGCACAAAAAGAGCGAGAAATTTTCGAAAGACAGGCAGAAAATCCAGATTATTATGCTTATCTTGAAGATAATTCTGTACCTTTGCCGACAGAAAATGAACTCAACCAAATTGCAGGTATGGAATATGACCGCATGATGGAGATTGAGGATCGTGAACGAGACTACAAACAATATGTTAAATCAATTTTACCAGAATTAGCAGATTATGATGACAGAAGCAATGAAGAAGGATATGGAGGAGGCAGTAGCCTGGGTAACGACTCTTCACGGAGAGGAGCTGATGAAAGAAATCGCAATAGCCAAGAAGGTGGTAGCAGAGAAGCATCTGCTGAGGCCGAGACTGGAGCGTTACATAATAGCACAGGCGAAGGGAGACAAGAGGTTAGCGGCTTGGCATCTGGCAAAGGCTCAGCTGATAGAACTTCACATCTACCGCAAGAAGCATCCTTCGGAGAACGTTTAAAGAGTGCTATTGCCGAAACTGAGACCGAACCTACAGAGGCTCAGAAGAAGGCTGGTAACTACAAAAAGGGTCATTTGTCCTTTGGTGGCTACGATTATACCGTAGAAACACCAAAGGGCGTGACTCGAAGCGGTAAGGACGAGCAGGGCAAGCCTTGGAGTGTGACCATGCACGATACTTACGGCTATATCCTTGGTAAAATTGGCGTTGATGGTGATCATATTGATATGTTCATCAATGATGCAGCTGACCTTGATACTTTTGATGGTAACGTTTATGTTGTTGACCAAGTGAACCCAGAGACTGGTGAGTTTGACGAGCATAAGGTGATGTATGGCTATCCTTCTGAAGAGGCAGCTACAGAGGCTTATCTTGCCAACTACTCCAAGGGCTGGAAGGGACTTGGTAAGGTTACTTCTGTACCTAAGACTACCTTTTGATAAGTGGCTGGAGTCTTCCGACCGCAAGACTAAGCCATTTGCGGACTATGCAATGATTAAGAAAGGTGCTCATCAGGACTTTATTTCAGATATGGAATATACATACGAGAATGATGTGCATCCTTCGGAGGAAGATAAGCCTAAGATGCAGAAGTTTGCAGAGCGTTTGCTTAATTTCCACCAAGATAGAGAAGACAAGCCAGAGTATGGCTATACTATGCTTTCTTCTAACATCAATGGGGATAAACTCTATCCAAGCGAAAAGAAATGGTTTGGTACAAAGAAGTATCGTCAGGGTGTTTCTTGGGTAGACAAAGAAAAAGCTTGTGCATACGAGTTGAACCCTCGCTTTAACGCACAGGGCTATTTAACGGCTGTTGGTGTGCATAAACTTGTGCCTTTTGCTTCTTTTAACCGTGATGTGAAGGAGTTGAAGCCATCGGAAATGACGGAGGCGCAGAAGGTGGCTTTTGATGCCGTATCGACCATGCTTAAGAAGGCTGGCATCCCTGTTAAGGTTGTTAGCAATGAGGATATGGAGAAGGTGGCTGAGGCGCAGGATAATTTGGCAGTCGAAATGCTTTTGAATGATCCTCGTCTTCGCTTCTATATCAAGACTCCAGAGCAGAAGGAGGCAGCCAAGGCTGCTTATGACTGGGCTGCAAAGAACAGACCGGACAAATTTAAGCAGTATGCCATCGTCAATATGGACAATCCGAACCAACCTCCTCAGTACTTTGAGAAGAAGGACTTAGCTGAGAAGTGGCGCAAGTACTATACAAATGCCTGGAAGATAGGAAACTACAAGGCTTTTAATCTGAATAAGCCTTTTGAGGAGCAGATTAAGGACATAAAGGGTGATGTTCCTAGTGAGTTTGACCCTTACAAGGCTGAATCTCTGCTCAATAAGAGAATCGAGTTAGAGAAGCAGATTAAAGAAACCGAGGATTCCTATAATGCTAAGAAGAAAGAGCGCGCAGAGTATCAAAATCAGTTAATGCAGGACTATATGGATCAGCATGGCTTATCTTCAGAGAACGATATTCCAGATGATGTTTGGACTGACTACAGGGATAAATCCTTTGAAAAGTATCAAGATACACTTGATGACTTGTTCCATAAGTATGTTGAGTTAGATAATCAGTTGAAGGCTGTTGCTGAGCCGGGAGTGCAGTATTTGAAGGGCAAGGGTGTGGTTTATTGGCTACACTGATGGCAAGCAGATTGTGCTGAACCAGGATCATCTGAATCCTAATACTCCTATTCATGAGTATCAGCATCTTTGGCGTACTGCTGCCAAAAAAATGAATCCGGAACTTATAGAGCATGGTGATAAACTCATCATGCAGACCCAGCTATTTGCCGATTTGAAGAAGGATCCTAACTATAATCATCTGACAGATGAGCAGATTTGCGATGAGGCTTTTGCTCGTTTGACCGGTGAGGACGGAGCTGCCATCCTGGAACAGATGGCTAAGGATGCTATCAAGGAGAATCCGCTTGATACAGCCAAGGAACTGAGCGTTATCAATAAGTTGAAGGAGTGGCTGAAGAAGTTCTGGTATTGGACTCTTGATACATTTACGAAGTGGAAGCCTGAGGACATTAAGAGAATGACCTTGGAGGATATTCGTAATCTTGTACTGAGAGACCTGGCGAATGGGGTGGACCCACGTACTAAATTTCATGAGGAAGAGAATGCTGATGACATTAAGTTTATGGGGTCTACTACCAAGAAACGTATGAAGGACATTTCTACACAACTAGAAGGTAGAGAACTTGATGAAGCTCAACAGGCAGTTGCTGATGTTTATTCTGGGAAAAAGGATAATGTATCATTAACCGTGGAGCGTGAAGATGGAAGCAATAAAATCATCATGCGCCAAGGAAATGATAATCATGCAGGAACAAAGCATAGCGTATTCCGTCATTATGGTGTAAAAGCTAATTCTTTAAATGTTGATGATTTGTTGCTGATTCCTACAGTATTAAAAGAAGGTGAACGCAAAGTAAGCGATAATGGCAGAGTTGCCTATGTTTATGTAGATCCAACTTCACAAGTAAAATATACTGTAGTAACAGAACCAAAGAATAACAAGGAATATTTTAATGATTTCTATTCAAATAAAAAAGCAAATCCATCAGAGACGTCTAGGGTAGTTGAAAACTCCACAAACACTCCCGAAGGAGCACATAACAATGATGGAAATGCTTTTATGCGTGCAAAGGTAGATAATAATTCTGAAACTGCCAAGGAAAATGGTGGAAATTTATCTGTGGAGGATAAAATAAAGGCTGTTTCTCGACAATTTGGGGTTGATGAGGCTGATGTGGCGATGTATGCCAATGGTGTTAAGAAGGGTTCTACTGCTGAGGCTGCACGTGCCAGAGCTAATATCAAACGCCATTTGTTGCAGGCAAATGAAGATAAGATTTCCTCTTTCAAGGAACTTCTTAAGTACACCGTTCCTGTAAATGAAGCCTTGAAGGAGAATTTTGGAGACCTTGATGCCATGATTGAGGAGCGCGTACAGCATGTGGAGGCGCAGCGTAATGCTATGGAAGCTGCTAGAAAGAGAGCAGAGGAAGAGGAAGCCAAGCGTCAAAAGCACTTGGAGGAACTTTCTTTGATTCCTGATGATCAACTTGACAAGCAGTATATGGATGCTCTTGCCAAGGGTGATGATGCTACAGCCAGGGAAATGCTTGATGAAGCTGCCAGACGCAAGGGCTATGATGATACCGAAAGCGCATATCAGGGCGTAGGCGGCATGGGCTGCTCCGGGAAAACCCTGGATATGAAAGCGACAAGGCGAGACGTGACGATTGGGAGGCTAGCGGTTCGGATGTGAACCTGGAGGATATAGCTTTGGGCTATACTCCTCAGCCAGATGATTACTTCTCTCACCCTGAGCGTTATTCGCAGAACACTCCTCATGGATTGGAATCTGTGAAAGCCATCAATACGGCTATTGATGCCATTAAGAATGGCGAAAAGGATGTTAAGGTAAAGGTTTATCGTGCTGTTCCTACTTCTGTGAAGGAAGGAAAGTTGCGTAATGGTGACTGGGTTACTCCTTCTAAGAAATATGCCGAAATGCACGGAACAAACCGTCTGGAAGGCAAATATCGTATCATTGAAGACGAAGTTCCGGCTACTCAACTGTGGTGGGATGGTAATGACGCAAACGAGTTTGGCTTTGATGATGGCAAGGAATATAAATACAAGAATGCCAAGAATAATAGAAAGTTGAACGACCTTGTTACCTATGATGATGAGGGTGACGTTATTCCTCCTTCTAAGCGTTTCAATTCTCGCAAGCAGGATGTTAGTATTCCATCGAGTGACTGAGCCGGAGGAACTGGATAGGCTGAATAAGGGTATTGTGAAATCGCCTATCGTTGAGCAGAAGTTGAAGAAGCACCCTGATTCTCTGATGAAGGCTGGAACCTACTTTAGCGGTGGTGGACTGGTAGAGGAAGGTTTGAAGGGTATCATCGACCCAGTGGTTGCTGTAGAGTATGACCGGAAGATAAGCGGTGTATATCGCAATAACTTCGGGCAGCATATTGTTACGGCTGATGTGAGGGATGTGGATCCTAAGGAACTGGTGAAGCAGATTGATGGCGATGTGGAGTATTTTCACGCTTCTCCTGTTTGCAAGAACTACTCTCAGGCAAAAGAGCAATGGGGGCGAGGTGGAGCTTGACAAGGAGACTGCCAAGAGTACTGCCGACTTCATTGATGCTGTGAAACCGCGAGTGGTGACTATCGAGAACGTCAAGGGCTACAAGGACTCTGAGGCAATGAAGATTATCACCCAGGCACTTGATAAGAATGGCTATACATGGGATTCTGATGTGTATAATGCCGCAGATTTTGGAGGCTATACCAGCAGAGAACGACTGATTGTTAGAGCCGTGAAGGACGGAGAACTGCCTGAAAAGCCAAAGAAACAGCCACGTAAGGGTGGATGGCTAGAGGCTGTTGAGGATATTCTTCCTACTCTGACAGTGAAGGAAAGTGGTGTGGCTCCATGGATGGATGCCAGACTGAAGGCTGACGGAATCGACTGGCAGAAGGTGGAGAAGCCTCTTTACGTAATGGGCAGTGCCTATGCCGATGGCAAGATTCCTCATGCCTATGGGGATGAAATTCTGCCTACGCTGAGAACCAAGAGCGGTGATGTGATCATCATGCCGGGTGGAAAGGTATTGCGTGCAGATGGTAGGGTATTGGCTAGGATTACCGGACTGGGGCGATGACTATAAATTGCCTAAGACGGAATCTTTGGCCCACACCATCATTGGTAATGGTATT
>CYGL01000676.1_pt1 | contig 11413 bp, 12 predicted proteins | sample 485531 | NCBI WGS metagenome assembly CYGL01 (sample SAMEA3497897, study PRJEB9818) | human gut metagenome | reverse complement strand
AGGTACATTATGCTAATACAACAAAATTGAAGAATTAATGCGAAAAAACTGGCGTATCAGCATATACAAATTTCAAGAGATACCAAAATTCCGCAAAGTGCATTTTCACGTTGGAAGAAAGGACGAAAGTTAACCCCAGGTTTAAAAAAACTATTAAAAATATTAATCCGGAAATAACTTTCGGGGTAACCGGTAGGTTAATTTTTACTGAACGGCGTAAGAGGGAACGCCTAAAATTAAAACTACTGAGAGAAAAATTGATTTAAAGAAAATAACAGATAGTACATTGAATTTGTTATTATGGTGATCGCGAATTGACGGAAGACGCAAAAAGCGAAATTGCAGAAAGTATTAAAGGCTAGTATTAGACGATTAATATATTCAAGGGGATTTGTTAGTATGTTAAATATGGTTTTAGACTTAATTAAATTACGTGCGGATCAAATCGAACCGTCGCCATGTCGACAAGCAAGTTAAACATTAAAGTATTTTATAAACGTATAGCCCGTAGGTCGTTAGCGGTGTACTGATTAAACCGGAGATTAAAAGAGTCCTATTATTATAAATAGCCGGTTGAGTAGGCGGCAGCAGCGCATAGCACTTGCGCATGAATTAGGGCATGCATTGCTTCATAGTGAATATGATTTATACGGGGTATTAGATGATGCCACCCGTGATAAAATTGAAATAGATGCGGATACTTTCGCGCATTTATTGTTAAATAAAGGGGTTAAACATGGAAAAGAAACACGCAATTAACGTAGCTTGTTACCAAAGTATTTTGTATTTAATTATTGGCTTGGCGTTAGGCCTTATTCCGTGGCAAGAGCATCGGTATATATTAATGCTTATATTAATGGCCCTATTCATTGCTGCGCATTACATAGCCAAATATTCTATAGGGGAATTAGACAATGCAATGCAACATTACGATAAGGAAGAAAGATAAAGGGTATCAATGTATCGTATCTTACAAGGACGGTAACCGCTGGCGCCAGAAATCAAAACAGGGTTTTGAAACACAAAAGGCGGCTAAAATTCACGCCCAAACGATCATTGATAAACTAAAAAAGACTATCACCGCAACCGATGATAGTCTTAGAAATATAACTCTTATTGATTTTTTTAACATTTATATTAGAGAAAATAAGCCACGGGCATTTAATACATACCGCGCTTATGTTCGTACGTTTGATATATTTAAACCTATATTTAATGAAAAAATTGCGAATGTTACGCCATATCAAGTTAAACGCATATTGAACGATACAACATATGCAACGGCTTCCAAAAACCTTGCATTGGGCATAATTCAGCGTTTATTTAGTTATGCGGTATATCAGTATAAAATAATTCCCATAAACGAATTAAAAGTTATACCACGTTTTAAAAATAATAAGCCTGTAAAAATAAAAGCGTTATCAGATATAGAAATAGAAACATTCTTAAACGACGTAAAACATAGAAATTATAAATACTATGTTATATTCTCTATTGCTGCCTATACCGGCATGAGATATGGCGAAATTATCGGCCTTACTTGGGATAATGTAGATTTAGATAGTAATACTAATAAATGTAGTGCAGCAATTCGGGGCGATTGACTCAAACAAATACGCAATTAAAGCCGCTTAAATACAAAAAATAGTTATAGGCGATTACCTATACCGCCAGTATTAGCCAATATACTTAAAAGAATACAAATAAAACGTGTTTTAACTGAAAGACTTTTTAATAATAGAATTAGTAGCAGCTGGGGCGCATCACAAATAATGAAAAATTTCTTACCAGATAACTCCATTCATGATCTACGCCATACATACGCAACTAAATTGTTATACAAATGGCGTAGACATTAAAACAGTATCCGCCTTATTAGGTGATAGTCTACCAACGGTAATTAAAAACATACGTTCTATTTTTCAGATGATATGCGAACTAAAGGCAGCCGATAAAGTTGCCAATTATTTTTGGATGATTTATTTTTGCCGTTTTTTTGCCGTTGATATATAAAAGTGCTTTAATTAAGGCATTTTATACGCTATTTGTTATATCTAATTTATTATAGCGTATACGATAATTTTTATCCATAAAATAGCACAGTGTAGTCTTTAACTGATTGGCCAAAACGTATTTTTCAAAAACACTTTCACAAAATTATATAGTTTATTATGAAATTTTTGCCGTATTTTTGACGTCAAAACAAAAAAGAGGGGTACCGCTATGGTACCCCTTTCTTATTAGTCTAATTCAACAAGGCGTTTCAATTCGCCGTTAATAAACCACATTTCACAACGTTTATTATTATGGTCTGTGAGTGTAGCCATATATAAACCGTCTTTCTTTGGTTCTACTTCTTCTGCGAACATATGCGTTTTGCCTTCAAATGTAAATGTTTTCATATAGTTTACTCCTTTTGTTAAAAACGGTATGCCGTAAACCGTACGGCGCGGAGATAATCGGATCACCTACCATTTCGCAAATGTATATAACGCGCTGGCCCCTTTGAAATGCTTACCTTCAAAATGTGCTAGACTTTGAAGGTCGCCGGCTTGATAACCGATTGTTTCGTATACCTTACCTGTATCCATAACAGTAACGCCGCCCATTACGCGATGTGCTTTATTAAGATTAATCTTATTATACGTCAATCTTTTGTTCATCGGTATTTTCTACAACTGCCGTTCTATCACTTTTTGCCGTGGCTTCCTTTGGAATATTAGGCGATTTTTCTTTAATAGCATTTTTCGTAACTACTGCCGCATCATGTAGCGTTGGCGCTTGCGTATAATACGTTACTACCGGCTGCGCCGTTTCCCTGTATGTAATAACTTCTTTTGCTACCTTTGGCGATACATTAAGCGCTTCACCTAACTTAATTGGGTCTTTCGCCGTTGTCTGGTTAATAATAACCGGTTCTTGCACTTTCTTGGTATGCATCATGTTATATGCAAATAAACCAGCCACTACCACCAGCAGTATAAGCAATGCTACGGTGATAACTGGTAAATACAACTTTATGAATTGCTTAATAGTATCCATACAATACCCCCGTTAGATAGGCCAATTCAATACTAAATCTGCATCAAATTCCTTACCTTCAATGTTTTCAGTAAATGTATATTGCCACAAATTAGCGCCGTCATAGTCGCATTGGCTATTTAACTGTGCGCACCAGATAGCGCACCCGCCCAACTGGCTAACATCTAATACATTTTCTAACCAGTCATAACTAGCGTATAGGCCAGTATTCACATACCCAGCTTGCCATAATTTATTGATAAATACACTACATATATTGGTTAATTGTTGTTCTGTTGGCATGCCACGTTCTGCCTTGTATCCGTCCGCATCTTCCATATCGAACCATACGCCCATTGGCAACTTATCCACAGTTAAGCCGGCATCATTAAGGGTATTCAAAACGAATTCCGCTTCTTCTGCTGCGTGTTGTTCGTCCATAGCATAGGAATAATGGTATACGCCAACTGCTAAACCGGCATTAATAGCACCGTTAATATTGTTATAGAATTCACTATCTAAATTACCGTGGCCATAACCTATGCGAATGATTGCAAAATCAAACCCATTAGCCTTTACCGCTCCCCAATCAACTACGCCGTTATTTTCGCTTACATCAATACCTCTCATGTTTCCACCTCATAATTTAACTTTATTTTCAATTTTAGTTCGGATTAAATCTAGGAATTTACCCAGCATAGCATTCCCGCCGTCGCGTAGATTTTCCATGATAGATAAGAACTCACATGAACCCAAATATAACCATACCAACGAAACCGCAAATTGTTTCTGGCCGCTCATTTCATCGAATAATACGGCCGCCATTGTAGCGGCTACATACGTTGCAATTTTAAACACAAACCCTTTTCGCATATATCGGCTGGATATTTTGCCTTTTTCAAACGCCAAAGGAATTGCACGGTATTTTTCCCATACTGCTATTTGATCTTTATCATATCCGTATTCATCAATTAACATTTGATAGGCAATGGCCGCCCATTTTGTGAAAAGGTCTATGAATACCAATAAAATAAACACGCCCAAAATCTGGACGTGTTTAATTCCGATTAACCCATATTGCGACGGCTGCTGCACCGCTTAATAATGCTTTTAATACAAAACTATCAATTAAAGAGTTCCAACCCTCAACAATAAACTTTAAAATAAACTCCATTATGCGCCCCTTATTTAACCTTACCTAAGCCATACACGCTACGCGCTATATTGGCTTTTCTCATATTAATTTTGTCTAGTTGTTCCCTCTTTTGTTCGCCACTCATGCGTTCATTATTAATGATAGCCTTAGATGCTTTATTCAAACCTTTTAGGCTATCACTTGCATTTTTGAGTTTCGCGAATTCTTTGGCATCGTATCCTTCCGGCCGTTGCCCTGTTAATTTGAATTCATTATGCAGTTTTTCTTGTTCCTTATAATCATCATAAACACGTTGTACGCTATCCGATGATTGATAAGGTGCCACCGTAAACCCTCTTAAACCCGGTGCTTCATACCATTTTTTAGATGCGTTATTTTCTTTTGCTCCAGAAACTGCATCAATACCGCTTAAACCTAACCCAGCAAGGCCGCCGCCGTACCCTCTTATTGTGTTGTCTACAATATACGGCGAAACGTTAATTTTATTGCCTACGAATTTTGCAAGTTCGCTTGTATTTGATCCATATTGTAGGCGTGCTGGCAAGTTTTCTTGTGATTGCGGGATAATATTACGTTGTCTAAATAGTGAATAATTTGTTGTTGCTTCAACCATAGGTATCATGGCAGTAGGCATAAAGCTAGGTGCGAAACTTTCAATTACGCGCTCCCCGAAACCCTTAAACCCTACGCTTTTACGGTTGTTTTTTGCATCGTCAAAATACTGTAACATACGTTCAAATGATGTACCGAATAACACGCCAGCTTCAAAAGGCTTAGGAATACGATACATATTCTCTTTACCCGGAATAATCCAGAACGTATCTTTTTCCCATTGTGGCAACTCTTGGTATCGTTCATCATCTTTATTCATGTACCATAACAAAACGCTTGGTAATGTGATATAAAGCATGGTTTTTACAGTCATACCGCGCGGATCTTCTTTAAACGCACGGGCCATTTTATCGGCGCCTTGAATTGTAGCGTTAAAGAAGGCTATTACTTGATTTGCCCTTTTAGTATGTGAACCTCTACGGCTAAAATCTAATGTTATATCACGGCTTTCAAGCGCTGCTTCCCGTGTAGTTAAAGGTTTTCTATCTTTACCGAATAGGCGATTACCTAACCCGGTATAACCTTTACGCGCATTGTCGAATTCTGCCAATCGTGTTGCCATTTCTGTTGCTTCACTCATAGCGCGTAATACTTCAAGCGGGTTTTTAATGAGTTTTGTAACCTTACTATCACGGCTCATAATATCGCGTAATTGACCGCCTAAATAGTCGCGGTCTAATGAAACCATTGCCGCATGTGCTGCGCCAGATTTCATATAATCCCAATATAATTCGCCTTTTTTAAGGAATAGCGCAAGGCCTTTGAAAGTATCAACAACTGGAATAAAACCGTGTTTTGAATAGATAGATGCACCTATCATATCGCGTACAGGATTTCGCAAGATAAATTCTGGTGATAATGTAGCACCAGCTCGTAACCAGTTGGCCGGATATGATAAGATTTTGACAACCATATTGGATTGGTCTTTGTCTAACATGCGCATCGTTTGAATGAGTTCCGGTGTTGTTTCGTATGTTACTTTTTCACCGTTTTCCCAAACATTGAACGTATTATCCGTTTTTGCTTTATTGCCATTTACACGTTCCACAATTTGCCCTACGCCGTTTTTATCGGCAAGTTTTGCAAATGTGCGGCCAACGTGATTGCGTTCTACTGCGTTATAGAATTGGAACGTATTTTTTACGATACTTTCCAGCGGATCAATAATATCACGCGTACTGCCTTTGAAACGTTTTAACCGGACTAGATACTAATTACAATAAAACCCTTGTCCGACCAAGATAAGAACGACTAGCATGCCAGCATCTAGACATATCACGGAAGAAGTGGAATATAATGCGGGTACATTTTGCGCATTGTATGATACGCCTTAGCCGTTAGCATGCCTTCTTTAACTAACATTTGTAACATATAATCTTGATATTTATATATTTCAAGTGCTGCTTTTTGAAAACGTTCATTTCCGGCGTGCTTACCTAATACGGCAGCATCTTCTGTGTAATCAAAAGTTGCCTTTTGTTTATTCTTATGTAGGTCTAAATCATGCAATGCTACAAGGTATGCGGAGAATTCCTTATGCTCCTTTTCGCCTATGCCTTTTAAAATATCTTTTAACGATTTAATACCATGTTCTGGCGCACCGTGTTCAATAAGCGTTTCCGCCTTTCCTACCCAGCCACGCGCAAGCCACGCTTGCATATAAGGGTTATCATCAAAGGCAATCTTTTCGCCTGTTTGACGTTCGACTTCTTCAACTAAATCCTTCAACGGGTTCAATTCATCAATAGCTTTAGTATATACATCATTTAACGCTTTTTTGATTACGTCTTTAGCTTCGCCACGTTTAACCGCATCAATAGCTTGGCTAACTTTCCCATTATTTTCAAATGAAATGCTGCCTTTGATACGTTCCGCGCCGCCTTGACGGTGCCATTCATGAACCAGCTTCGATAATTTATTGGTTATGCCATTCAATTCCGGCTTATTCTTTATTGCTTCTGTAAAGTGATTATAGAATTCCGGGAATTCCTGTTTTGCTTTCGCGCGATCACTTACATAATCTTTGAAGAATTCCGCATAACCTTCGCCGCGTATACCGTCCATACCTAGCTTATTGTATGCTTTACCGAAACGATCTTGAATTACACGGTTAAATTCGCCGTTAAATCGTGCATCTTTACTAAAGTTGAAATAGTTATCCACATAATGCCCTAGTTCATGCATAATAACTGGAATTTCGCCATAATTACCGCTACGGATTACATCGGTTTTAGTGTTGTACCAGCCGCGTACATTAGGGCGGCCCAAACGGCCACTTTTAACACGTTGATTGAATAGGTTATTAACAGCATCAAGAATTTCCTTGCGTGTAACATTTCGGCCTAACCGTTGCACTTCATCAATGCCAGTATGTGGCGTTTCGTTACCTTTAACGCTATATTGTAGCGGTTCCGTAGGTCTAACGCCTTTACTTTCCATATATCTATTCGCCATTGCTTCGTTACCGTCAAAGGCTTTTACAACTGCATCGCGTACTTGCTCATGCGTTGCATTGTCTAAAAGCTGGCTAGGTTGCTGCGCGTATTTGCTTACGCCGCCTTCTGCCGGTTCCGCTTGCATTAGTTTTAACTCTTGCGTATCGGCAATTAATTCGGCAGCATGATCACGTCGAACAGTTTCTATATAATCATGGCTTAATTCTTCAACCGGTACATCTAGGCTTTCAGATAATCTAACCTTAACCGCATCAAGTTCCGCTTTTGGAATGTCCGGCTTTGTGGCTTCGTTTAAGTCCTTCAATAATTCAGTATTAAATTGCACTTTGTTTTCTAATTCGGTATATCGTGGTTCAGATGCATTATTTTCCAATTCATTTATAATAGTTTCCTTTGCTTTTGGTGGTAAATCGTCAAGTGCATTTCGTAAACTTTCGTTTGGTGCATCTTCTTCATACCTAAATTGAGTATTTGTATCATTTTCAAGTGCTTTTTCTTCAATTATAGGCTTTTCACCGTCTACAAAGTCAGTATCTATGCGGTCTTTCGGCTGAAATTCGTTTATTTCGCCTGTACGGGCTGTTTCACCTTCCCCTTGATAGTTTATACCTAAATCGTCAGTTTTAACCTGTTTTTTATCGGTATTTTCTACAAAACTGTTTAAATCTGTATGTTGTTCCTCACCATTTACCGGTTTTTCGTTTTCTATGAATTCATCTTTAAACGGTTGTTCGTTACCTCTATAGTTAGGATCTAACGTATTATCTTTAAACGATGTATCACGCGGCCTATTTTCATATTTACCATAATTGCCGTCGAATGTTTCTTTTGCAATTTGCGCCCGAACATCATCATGTGCGACTGCTGGGTCTGGTCTTTCGTACCTTTCACGTACGATAACGGCCATTTCTTCCGGTGTTGCATCTGGGTGCGCTCGCATTGCTTCAAGTGCAGCACTTTCTGTATTATGTAATTCCCATACGCTGAAATCAACCTGTGTGCGCCAGTCCCACGGGTCCAAACCGCGACGTTCTGCAAATTTCAATAAGCCGTTTTCGCCGTTCAATCTATCACCAGTAAACTGAACCAAACCACGTGAACCGTATCCGTCGCCACTTGTAACTGTAGTATTAAAGCTACTTTCGGCGCCAATATTGCCAGTCATGGCAGCCGCTTCAACGTCGCTCAATCCGTCTTGACGGTATCGGTTATAAATATCCGCTTGGATATTACCTGTTTCGCCTTCCATAGGTTGACCGTTCAAACCACCTTCGGAATATTCCTGTGGTTCTACTGTATTAACAGGTTCTTCTTTTACTGGTACATCATCAAATGCATTATAGGTAACCCCTTCTTCAAGTGTTGGCTCATCTTTTGTAAAGCGTTCTCCAATATCATCAAAGGCATTAGATGCTTTTTCTTTGATGTGTTCCGCTGCACGGCCTATATGTTCACCAATTGCACCAGATACCTTTTTAGGTGTTGCACTATGTATCATTGCAGCTGGTAAAAAAACATCGTCCCATGCATTAAAAGGATTATCCACAATATTTTGTGCAAAATCGCCCGGACTATCAACAGCGCGTTCTATTGGATGTGCTATTGGATCAAAAAGCATGCCTTTTGCCGTAGTCAATGCCGGACTATCTGCAATAATGTTTTCATCGTTGCCCGCTGCATAATCACTAGAATTCTGTGCGTACATATCTTGCGCATCACCAACTATTGTAGGCGCTGCCAATACGCCAGCCACTATCTTAACAGGAGCCGGAGTATATGGCGTAATTGCCAAATAACCGGCTGGACGTCCTACAATTTCATTATATGCCGCCTTTGACTTCTCGTCATAATCGGGTGCTTTATAATCTTCGTTGTAACCGTCCTCATCAAGTTCCGTTGCATCTATTTCACCGTTACGATATGCATCTACTGCGTTACTAATTGAACGTTGCCGTGCATCGCGTGCAGCTTCTGCGGCAGCGCTTGCCCTATCATACCAATTAACAACCGTATCTTTCATATTTCCGGCAGTAGTACCAATTTGATTAGCTACGCCAGATGCTGCATCGCTTACGCCGTTAGCAATCCATTCCGCATTATTTTTAATACCGTCCCATAATGTAGGCTTGGGCGCGTTGCCTACATCATAACCGTATTCGGCCGTAATATCTCCAAAGGCATTGCCATTGCTGGCATCTGTGCCGTATTGGCTTGTAATATCATCAAACGCACCCATAGTCTACCCCTTTATTCTTAATAAGACTTTAACCACGATTTATAATTTCCATAACCGGCCGCATCAAGTTCCGCTGCAATCTGATCATCACTCCAGCCTTGCGCTGAAAGTTCATTCATTCGTTTTGATACAGCTGCCTGTTCTTCACTTGAATAAGTCGGTTGTCGCTTAACTGTTGGCGCTCCAGCACCGCCGCCACCCGTTGGCGTACCGTTCAATGCACCTTGTAATTTACCATAATAAGGGCTTTCGCTTTCGTCCTTATCTGGGTTAGCTTTAACCCATGCAGTATGTTGTGCGGAAAGCGTACGTAATACTTGTGCATTATATCCGCTAGTTCCGGACTGTGTAGGCGTTGGCGGTTTAATATGAGTACCTACATATTTCATGCTACCGTCTGTACCAACAATATACGTTTTTCCGTCTGGCATAACTTTAATGTTTTTCGCCCCGAAATTACCTATATTTTTCATTTGGCCGTCTGGCGTCATAACAATAACTTGACCGTTCGCAAATTGTTTTGTTTCAACCTTGCCATAACCGCCCATATCCTGAATAGTACCGTCACCCATGTTGTAACGTACAATGTGGCCGTTTTGTGCGCTGCTAAATTTGTAATCTGGTTTATCAAGCGCCGCAATGGAATTCAAGTTATTCATATCAATAGTACCCGCGCCAATTTTACCGGCTAGATAGTTATATCTTGCAACGGCTGGCGCCAATCCTTTAACCCGTTTCGTGTTATAGGTATCTACAACCGGGTTGCCGTCCTTGTCTTTAGTGAATACAAGGTTGTTCATAATTTGCTGGCGCATTGGTTCAAGCACTTTATCTTGATATTCGTTAACTTGCTTCATATACATATTGTTTATATCGGTCTGATATTGTTCGTTGGCTAATCCTTGCGCCGTCTTAAAATCAAAACCGGCTTTAACTAGGGCCAACGTATTGGCCCCCAGTTGTTTACGCGCTTCATTTGTTACGCTTGCTTTATCTGGTATAGAGTATTGACCCGGCGCTTTATCCGCATCAGTATTACCATTTTCTACCGATTTGGGCGCCCCATGAAAAGGTGCGTTTGCTCGTTGCTGCATCATTTCTTGATATGTTTGCGGCATTCCTGTATTGATACCAGTATTATTTAGATTTTGAAAGTTCCATAGTCCCGTGTTTTGTTGCGGCTGCGCTGGTGCTGCTGGTGCTTGTTGCGCTGCCTGTTCTTTTAATTGTTGTTGCATCATAGGACTAGGCTCATTCATATAGGCGTTAAAGCGTTGATCAGTAACAGGATTGCTTGGCGCATCAGTGTTGGCCTTCATTGGTTGTGCTGGCGCTGCCGGATTTTGACCGCCCCATAATCCTTGATTATTTGCTACCGCTTGCGCACCGAATGAATTATTACGCATTGCATTATTAACAAATTGGCTTGCATTAAACTGCCCTTGCGTTGGAATTGGTTGCGCTGCTGGTTGCGTGCTTTGTTCGCCACCGTTTAGCATATCTTGATAGCCATGTGCCATGACGTATTATTCTGGATTTGGACCTAAGCGATATTTACCAAACGAACCGGCCAATTCACCAATACTTTCCCACGGGTTATAGTCTTGTAAATAAATAACTCCCATTGTGTTATTCCTCTACTTTCTCTACTTCTTCAGTTGATCCCTCTACTGGTTCATCTGTTTTTTTACCGGATTTTTTTGTTTCTTTCTTTTCTGCATCTGCAATAGCTTTCAATTCATCCTCATTGATGCCTTCCGCCATAATGCCGTTAGCGTAGAATAAATTATCGCCAGTACATTGCAATTCGTATACATGTTCAGTCTTGCCAGTTGCTTCGCTGACTGTAACAGGTTCATAAGCATTAACCGTCATAATAACTTCACCAACTACCAATTCACTAACTAATTTCAATCCTTCCGGAGTCAATAC
>CYGL01000675.1_pt1 | contig 11434 bp, 24 predicted proteins | sample 485531 | NCBI WGS metagenome assembly CYGL01 (sample SAMEA3497897, study PRJEB9818) | human gut metagenome | reverse complement strand
ATACCGCATTTTGAGATGGTCTTAACTTAGTGTAAATCAAAACTATAATTCATAATACTTAACCCCCTTATGGGAGTATTGTATCTCATGAAATGAGTATGAAATTACACATGCTATATGTTAGGGTATTCTATAAAACCAAGGCTTGTATTTCTTTGATAATAAATCATAAGCGTATTTACTTGCTAAATTCCCATGATATTTGGTTTTAAGATGCATAAATAAAACTAACTGAGGGTCAAAAGGATAAATATCAGCAACCATTTCTAATTTCTTTAACTCTAAATCGTTTATTTCGTGATTTTTAAGTACTTCTGTATAAAGCAAACGACCACCATTTATATCTATCTCTTTCATAATAAAGTCGCAAATTGTAATATCGTTATCAAATAGGCTCATAGCATAAATATATGTAGCCATATATTTATCTGGGGTTTCATTTCGCATTTTTCTTGTTTCACATTCGGAATGCCAAATAGAATTAAATTTCTTAAATCCAATCTGGTCATGAAAGCTTGTTGAGTTAGTCAAAATATAAAATGCGATGATGATAATTATTAACAATATAACAAGTGAAAGGATAAACATATTATTTGCCCTCACGTTTCTTTAACATTTCGATAGTGTTTATTACAAAATCGATGTCAGCCTTAGACATATCTTTACTTGCATCAAACAATAATTTTAGGTTTGGGTTATCCTTTACCGCTTGTGCGTATTCTGACACCTTTTGATCATTGTAATAATGTAAACCCATTAAATCTTCTGGTGTTGTATTTAAAGCCTCAGCGAATGCAAATATTTTTGATTGAGCCAAATCAATTTTACCGCTTTCAATTTTAGCGATACTGGTTCTATCTTTATAACCAACTTTTCTTGCTAACTCATCTTGCGACATTTTCAGGTTTTCTCTTAATGTTTTTATATTGTCATATAGTGTCATATCAAATCACCTCTTAACGCTATTATCCATTATGATTTTAAATGTAACGTGAAAAAAAATCAACTTTTTTAGGAAAAAGTGTTGACACATATTCACCATAATGTTATATTATGAGTGTGAATTAAATTCACACATAACAAAATGCGAAAGGGGGTGTAGAATGGACACACTCAAAGAAATTATTAACGCTAAAGGTTTTAAGTTAAACTTTGTAGCTAGTGAGTTAAACATCACTAGAAAGGCTTTGTATAAGAAGTTGAGGGGCGATAGCGAATTTAAAGCTAGTGAAATTGCACGATTGGTCGATATGTTAAGATTGACAAGCAAAGAAACGAAGGATATTTTTTTTAAATAAAATAGTGAATTAAATTCACACTAGGAGAGTGATATATGAGTGAAGTTGAAAGTTTAGTTTATACAGTATCAGATGTAGCAAAACTTTTTAAATGTACAGAAACAAGTGTATACAACATGAGAAATCAAGGCATACTTCATCAAATAAAAGGTGTAGCTGGAGTTAGGTTCAGCAAAAAGGAAGTTGAAAGCCTTATAGGACTAGATGATGAATATACACCAATGGCATATAGAAAGTTGAAAGCAGAGGTGGAAAGTTTAAAACAAGAAAACAATCAACTAAAAAAAGGCATAAGAAAAATCACTAGCCAAATGCTAGTGATCACAGGAGATATAGATGATTAAGTTATGTTACACACTACGCACCATAGCAGCAATATTAGTTGTTGGTGGAATGGGAAGTCTACAGTTAGACACGATAGACTTTTGGACATTCTTCTGTCAAACAATGTTAGGCATGGTGGTGTGGTTATTAGTTGGGTATTGGTTAGATGATATTCAATATTACGAAAAGAAAAAAGTCCGCTAGTGAAAAGTGTAGAAGAAGTTTAGCGGACTTTGTGTAGAGATATTGGAAAATACTCTACTTGTATTTTAACACAAGGAGAAATAAATGGAAATAAATTTAACGCCTATTGTTAGTCAAAACGAACAAGTATTCAAATGGAATAAAGACGAAATTAAAAATTATTTTGAGGCACAGTTAGAAAAGTATAAAGGACTTGTAGTAACAGAAGAAAACTATAAGGACATGGTAAGTGCTAAGAATGAAATCGTTAAATACAGAACAACGCTTGATAAATTCTGTAAAGAAAAGAAACGAGAACTCAAAAGACCGATTGAGTTATTTGAGGAAGAAGTAAACGAAGTATTGAAAGTTGTTTACGATGCAGAAAAACCACTTGTAGAACAAATCAAATACTTTGATGAAAAAGAGGCTCAAGCTAAAACAGATGCCATCAATAAGTTTATTGAAAAAATGGTTGAGAAATATGGAGTGCGTGAAGAGTACGCAAACCAACTTCAACATGATAAACGCTGGTTAAATAAAACTGCAAAGATGAAAGACATTGAAATCTCCATTGAGGGTATGATGATTGAGATTTCAAAACGGCAACAATCGGATGATGATTACAAACAAATCTTAGCAGAGAAAAAAGGCATGATTGAGTTTATCGTTGATACTTGCAACCAGCAATACGAACTAGCAACACCAATCACATTTAACGAGTGTTGGAATGTAGTACAAGATATGCCACTAGATCAAGCTAGAGAGTTAATCAACGCAAAGTTTGCGGAACGTAACGAAATGGAAGAGGCTGCAAGAGCGAGCATCACAAATGAACCAGTTGAAACAATCGAAGTTGTAGAAACAAAAACTGGTTTAACAGTTACTGTTTATGACTTAACCAAAGAAGATGCAAAAGATTTAACTGATTTCTTAGAAATGCGTGGTTACAAATACAAAGAGGTATAGATGGATAGTAGATATATAGCGGTTAAGAGTGTACCGCAATCAGCTTTAAAGCCAATCGAGTTTGGGAAACTAAAAGGTAAGTATGATATTTCACCTCAATGGAGATGGGAAATATTAACCGAAACATATGGTATGTGTGGCATTGGTTGGTACTTTGACATTGTAGAAACAAAAGAAGTACCAGTAGAGGCTACTGGCGAAACAATGCTTTATGTAAAAGTAAATCTATACATTAAAGATGGTAACGAGTGGAGTAAACCAATTCCAGGCTATGGTGGCGATTTCTTAATTCAAAAAGATAAAAATGGTTACCACGGAAATGATGAGGCATTTAAGATGGCGGTTACAGATGCATTAGGTACTGCAGCAAAAATGATTGGTGTAGGTGCTGATGTATACCGAGGTTTACAAGATACAAAAATTAATGCAGCAGCTGAAAAAGAAAAGAAAGAAAAAGACTTTGACCCTCACAATGCTTACGCAATCATCTTGAAGATGGCAAAAGAACATGGGTTAAGTGAAGAACAAGTAGCACACCAATTAACTGAAATGTTTGGTGTTGGTGTGATTGATAACATTACAAGAAATCAAATGTCAAAACTTTATGACTGGGTAAAAGGTTATGAAGTGGACAACAAGTAACATTGAAACACTCCGAAGTCCGTTGGGTGTAATGGTAGTAATACCTGCACCACATGACAATGATCTATCAACGATTACTACTGACAAAGAATATACAGTAGAAATCAAACGCAAAAGTAAATCAAGAAGTCTAAATGCTAACGCTTATTGTTGGGTGTTATGTCAAAACATAGCACTTGAACTTAGTAAGCATAGCTACACAACAAAAGAGGATGTATACAAAAAGGCTATCAAGGACTGTGGACACTTTACATATGTTCCAGTCCGAGAGGATGCGGTAGAACGCTATATACAAATATGGCAAGCACACGGCATAGGGTGGATAGCCGAAGATGCTGGCGAATGTAAAAGCATCAAAGGTTATCACAACATCATGTGTTACCACGGCAGCAGCGTATACAACACAAAAGAAATGGCACGATTAATTGATTGTCTAACAGATGAATGTGAACAACTAGGTATCAAGTTAGAGCCTAGTGAGTACATCCAATCTCTTATAGAGGGGTGGGAGAGTGAACAAAAGAAAACGTGAAGATGAAAAACTACTAAAACAGAATAGACCTAAAGTGCTAGAACGTGATAATTACTCATGCGTGTTGTGTGGCGGTCATGAGGGTATAGCGATACATCACATTGTGTTCCGTTCACAGTTAGGTAAAAGCACAATGGATAACTTAGCTTGCTTATGTGTTCATTGCCACGTACCAATAGCACATGGTGTGTTTGCTAAAGAGGTTAGAAAGCGATTACAAGAAATCGTTAAGGAAAGGAATGATAGATATGAAGAAAATTGATGTAGTCGAACTATATATAACAAAACGAATTGAATTGTTAGAACGTGAAAATGGTGAATATAAAATTCACAAAAAAGAAATCAATGAATTAAAAGATGTACTAGATGTAATCAATAAAACAAGAACTGTTAGATGTGGTAAGACTTTAACAAAGATTAATGGTTTTGATGTTGATAAACTCATCAAACAAACTGTCAGTAGTTTATAAGGGTTAGCCTATGGCAGAACGAAGAATGATGGCAAAGTCCATTATTAAATCAGACCAATTCCTTGATATGCCAGCTACAACACAGAACCTATACTTTCATATGTTGCTAGATGCTGATGATGATGGGTTTGTAAATGCACCTAAATCTATCATGCGAATAGTTGGTGCTAAAGAGGATGATTACAAATTGCTTGTAGCCAAACAGTTTGTAATTGGTTTTGGTAGTGGTGTTATCGTAATCAAGCATTGGAAAATACACAACTACATTCAAAGTGATCGTTACAAACCGAGTATCCAGCCTGAAAGAAAGTTGTTAGAAATTACTGCAAACAAGGAATATCAACTAAATACAAGCCATGTATCCATTGTGGATACAGAATGTATACAAGATGTATCCGTAGGTAAGGTAAGGTTAGGTAAGGCTAGTATAGGTAAGGTTAGGTTAGATAAGACTATAGAGGGCGAATGTGAAAAATCACATTCACCAAAGCGTAAAACTTTTACTAAACCTACTATTGATGAAATACAAGACTACTGCATTGAACGCAATAACAATGTAAACGCTGAACAATTCTTTGACTACTACGAAAGCAACGGATGGAAAGTAGGAAAGAACTCCATGAAAGATTGGAAAGCAGCGGTTAGGACTTGGGAGCGTAGCGAGTACAGAAAAACTAATTCTAATAAGAATAGCAAGGAAGATGCAATCAACGTAGTAAGGGAGTTAATGAATGAGTATGCGAACGAACAATTTGAGGACAACAACGGCGCTATCGATGTTACAGATAGCGTGGTCTACTGATATTCCAAAAGAACGTATGAAGTTGTATGTATCTATGCTTGCTGATATTAACCCTGTTACCTTGGAGCAAGCGGTGGCTAATTTAATAAAACGCAGTAAGTTCTTACCTAGCATTGCAGAAATCAGAGATGAATGTTCCGCATTAAGTGCCTTTGTAAATGCACATGAGGAACTTCCTACTGCACAAGATGCATGGGAACGAGTATATCAAGTAGCACGATCATATGGCTATGAAAAGGGGTTAGATAAATTAGAGGGTCTAACAAAACAATGTGCCAAAGCAATTTGGAAATCGTTCGACCCTCAAAACGGCGATAACTTCAACGAAACATCATGTAGAGCGCAGTTTGTAAAAAACTATGAAGTACAAGAAACAAGAGAGCGTGAACGATTAAGATTGTCTAATTCAATCAAGGATAATCACTTGTTGTTAAAGGCAAGGGAGAAAGCAGAAAAGGAACGAGCATTACTAAATGCAGGTCAAAAGAAAATCGAAATGACTGCTACAGGTAACTTGGTAGAGGTAGCAAAAGAACCAGTCGATGTAGCAAAGATAATCGATAATAGCCAAATATCTGATAAAGGGAAAGAGTTATTAAAGCAAGCTATAGGGGGATAGATGAAACAAAAGCCAAAGGAATTTGAAGTGAGTTGTAATGTATCGTTCAATGTTAGCTTTACTGTACTAGCTACCAGCGAAGAGCAAGCAAGGGTTAAGATTGATAACCTACTTGAAATTATGCGTAATGAGGCAACAGTCGATTGCCACATTCACAAAGATTACGATGTTTACATTGAAGATACAGAGGCAGAACTTAACGGAATGTATTACTACTAGAGAGGTGTAAATGCTAAGTAAAAAAAGAAAAATGGTAATTACCATTGAGATACCTCTAAACGTGGAAACAAAAGAAGAGGCAACTCAACAGATGCAAATGATTATGAAAGCTGATGCACGAACCTTTGAAAGCTTAGAGGAAATCATCAAGGTGTACAAAGGCACAATGTGTATTGAACAAAAGATATAAAGGAGAATTGAATGAATACAGTACAAATTTTAGGTAATTTAGCACGTGATCCAGAAGTGCGTTATACACAAAGTGGTCGAGCGGTGGCCACTTTTACAGTAGCAGCAACGAACACGTATATTGACTCCACAACAAATGAAACGAAAGAACAAACCGCTTTTGTAAACTGTGTGGCTTGGGGCAAGTTAGGCGAAAGTGTAGGTAACTTACGAAAAGGCAATAGAGCGTTCGTAGAGGGTAGACTACAAACACGTAGCTATGAAACCGCAGACGGACAGAAACGCTATGTAACAGAAGTTGTAGCAAACTTTGTTGGTACATCATTAATGAATGATGATGCTGGTACATCTAACTTTGATAGCTTTGAAAGTCCACAAGATGAAAACATTCCGTTCTAAGAGGTGAATAACATGGTTGAATTAACAATCGTTATGAATTGTGGAACAGGCACATATGAAACTAAAACATTTGAAGATAAAAAAGCATTTGAACGTGCTATACGAAATGTTCAAATTGGCAACGAAACAGTAATTACTTTTACTGATGAACGAAAAAGATTTATTTCCGTATCGCCTGCGAATTGCATTATTGAATGTATAGAGTTGAAAAGGTAAATAACAATGCTAGTAAAAGATGAAACAAAATATTGTTGGTGTGAGGACGAAGTGGCTGGCGAACCACAAAATAGCATTAAAGATGCTATCGAAGATTATGTAGAAAATGAATATGATTATGGCGATTTTGATGCTTTAAGTCGAGAAGAATTATTGCAAACAACAATAGAAATAGGGCATCCATACCGATATGTACCTGAGGTAGATGGTGAGCGAGCGATTTGGAATGTGCTTGATTATGATCTAGATGATGAAATCGCAGAATATTCAGACGATTACATGAAAGATGTTAAAAACGAACACATGGACGAACTAAGCGAAGAACTAACAAAAGTATTCCAGACATGGGAAAAACGTCATGGGTACGAGAACAAATCATGGGTAGTGCAAGAAACAAAAACCTATCGCATTGGAGATTACATCAAGGAGTGAGTATTAATATTGAATGCACCATGTAAAGGATGTGAGTACAGAGAGGTAGCCTGCCATATAAAATGTCCAGCGTATCGAATGTACAAACGGAAAAGGGAAACGATGCAAGATAACGCAATCAAACGAAATGATGTGTTAGCGTACTTGGGAAATAACGTAAAGAAAGTTAAGCATCGTATGAGAAAAGCAAAGTATGGATGTACTGTGATTGATTGAGGTGAACAGAAAAGAGGATGCACATTTGGGGGTTATTTGATGATGGTAATGGCTGCTATCGTCAAGGCTTAGATGAATATAACGTGAATATGGGGGGGGGCAACACACGATCACATCAATAGGAATTGGTGATGCGTGTATCAACCAAGACCTTGCAGTAAATACGCTACATAAACCGAACGCACTATGGGAACAGTTGGACAAGCTAGATAGACCTGATGTTATTCTAGCTAGTCCACCATGTGAAAGTTGGAGTGTGGCAAGTGCAATGAAAGGTGGTAACGCTTGTTGGAAACAAGAAAAGGATATGACGATAAACCTATTTGGTGAGTACGAACAAGGAAGTAAATTCACAATCAGAAATCACATCGATTATGAAAACTACCAATTCAAATACGATAAGTCATTCTTAACAAGGGTCGAATGGTGAAATGTGTATTTATAACGACATTGAAAATCATTGAGAGGTACAAGCCTAAAGTGTTCGTGATTGAAAACCCAGCATATGGGCGAATATGGGAATACATAACAAATGTAATAGGGTTTGATATTCCATATGAAAACCTAACCTATTACAACAACTAATGGGTATCACGTTAAAAAGCCTACTAAATTCGCAAGCAATATAGACCTAAAGTTATTGAATGAAAATATTCTATCAGGTGTGGACTTTAGGCGAGTTAATTAGGGGCAAAGATAGATATAGTGCAAGGTCAAATATTCCGTTGGAATTAGTACAAGATATTTTAAAACGATGTGAGGTGTACATAAATAAATGTTAGAAAGGAAAAATATTAGAAAGATTTTATCCATAGTTGATGGAGTTTTAATAATACTCTTTTTTGTCGTTACTTTCTCATTTGCATTAGCGCTTGTGCTATGGCTGGTTGGAATTTTAGGTGTGAGTATATGGTCGGTGGCTAAAATATTTTTAGTTATGGTGATGGTTTGTGTGTTGGAGAGTTTACTTGTAAGGTTGATAAATATGTTAGAGGTGTAAGGAGTGATGATCATTGCCAATAAATAGCAAACAAAAAGGTGCTAGGGGGCGAACGAATGTGGCGAGATGTGTGTAGGTCGCATGGGTTCGATAAAAGTCCCGTAGAAACGGGCACAGTATTGTGGCAATACAGGTGATGCATCTGACTGTGTAGGCTTACCTAATATCCACCAAGAGGTGAAGTTTGTAGAAAACCTCAATGTGAGGAAAGCATATGAGCAAGCCGAACATGATGCCAAAAAAAGTGGCGATATGGCTATAGTGGCTTGGAAGAAAAGTAATAAGCCTTGGTTAGTGGTTTTAAGTGCGGATGATTTCTTCCGCATCTATAAGGAAAGTGAATGGAGTGAGGAACATGGCGGTTAATATGAGTGAGTTTGTTCCTGAAACTAACCTAAACTGGTTAGCGTTGGCAGCGTGTGTGTATGGAAACATAAGTGCTGGCAGAGCTTTATGTTGTTTAGGTTTAGTAGGAACTAAGCCAACAAGGGGATATAAACGTGCAAGTGAATTAGATGGAAATTCATTATTGAAAATGCATCAAGCTGGAATGTCATTAAGAAGTATTAGTGCGAAAGTTGGTGCAAATAGAGATACAGTTAAACGTGCATTGGTGATGTTAGGAGTGGAATTTTGAGGGAACAAATGAAAGTAAAGTTGGTTAATGAGTACGCACAACTACCAACTAGAGGAAAGGTAAATTCAGATTTACCACAAGTATCAGCTGGGTTAGACCTATATTGTCCATTTAGTGTAACGATACCAGCAGATAGTAAAAGACAAATTCCACTAGGTGTGGCGGTTGAGATACCACAAAACCACATGGGGTTATTAACACCTAGAAGTAGCATGAGTAAAACACCTCTACGATGTGCCAATAGCGTTGGAATAATCGATGAAGATTATAGAGGTGAAATCAGTATCGTGTATGAAAATGTTTCTTGTAAAAATTACACGATAGCTAGAGGTGATCGCATCGCCCAGTTAATCATCGTGCCAATCAAATTGGTCGATGTAGTAGAAGTAGATGAATTAAGTGAAACAGAACGTGGTGCTGGTGGATATGGCAGCACAGGTAAATAAGTTTAATAAATTAATTAACATAAAAGGAGCAATTAACATCAACAAAAAATTAGTATTGGCAACAATGGTTATGGCAGCAGTTACAGGTAGCACATTTGCAAATGGTATTGTGGTAGGTCAAGTAGAACCAAATACTACTGCACCAGTAGTTAGCGGTTACAACTCCGCAGCGTTAGGTGTAAATACAGTAGTTACAGGTACAAGCACAATCGTTTTAGGTCGAGATAATAAAGTTAGCGGTAACGATACAACTGTTATCGGTTCTAACAATGGTACAGTAAGTGCTAACCAAACAACTATTATTGGTTACAACAACAAAACAAATAGCAACCAAGAGCAAGTGGTAATTGGTGCGAACTCCGAAACTGCAGGTCAGGGCGCAACTGTAGTAGGCACTCATGGTAAAGCGACTGCATGGGATGCGTATGCTATCGGTAATAATACAGTAGCTGACAAAAGTAATAGTGTAGCGTTGGGTACTAACTCCGTTACAGATAACCCGGTACCAACACAACAAGTAGTGTTGAATGGGGTAACTCACGTGTTCGCAGGTGAGAACCCTCAATCTGTAGTGAGTGTAGGTTCTAAAGATAGAGCAGGGTTTGGTGGCGTGAAATATTATAACCGCCAAATTACAAACGTAGCAGCAGGTCAAGTTGATGCAGCATCTACAGATGCGGTAAACGGCAGTCAGTTGTACGCTGCCTACGATGAAATCGCATCTATGGGTGCAAAACTTGCTAAACACGATAAAGATATTAAGTGCTTGAACATCCGAGTAGACCGCAATGTAAATAACATCAAAAATTTAACCGCTAAGGTCGATAATAACTACACAACGATTACTAACTCTATCAACGCTACAAACGAGCGTGTAGGTGCAAATTCTAAAGCCATTCAAGACAATACAGATGCAATCAATCGTCATGAAACAGTAATCAACAACCATGCAACGATCATTAACAACCATGAACAACAATTACAGTCTCATGAAGAGACTTTGGTCGACCATGCGAACGTATTGGAAAATCATGAAAACCGCATTGAAAGTTTAGAACGAGGTATGACACGCAATGTAGAACGTGAAATCGGTAAAGCTGGTGCAGCGAATGCAGCATTATCCGCACTTCATTATCTTGGCTACAACAAAGATGATAAATTGACATTCGCAGTTGGTTACGGACACTACAAAGGACATAGTGCAGTAGCACTTGGTGGTTTCTATGCACCAAATGAACACGTTATGTTTAGCGTAGGCGGTACATTGGGTTCTGAAAAAATGGTAAATGCTGGTGTAAGTTTCCGATTGGGGAAAGGTTCTGAATATGAACTTAACCATAAGGGAAAAATTAAAGAACTTGAAACTTTGGTTACAAAATTAGTAGCGGAAGTAGAACAGTTGAAAGCTGGTAAGTAATATGTGTACACCTATTAGGCAATACACAGGAGATATTGAAAAGCTAGAAACAAAAACAAAAGACTTCAAAGCAATGGCGAATATGAATGCAGAAGTTAATAGAAATGCATTTAGATTTATGCAAGAGTTATTCTTCAATGCGATCATAGGCTTATCGGTGTTTGTTTTACTGTTTGGGTTTATTGTGTTGATTAAAGTATTGATTGGTTAAGGTATGGTCGGTGAAATATCCGCCCTATCATAAGAGGTGAGTAAATGCCAAATTGGTGTGAAGGTTGGGTTAAGTTCAGAGGCCCAAAAGAAAATTTAATGAAATTTATTAAATCTGAATTTAATGGTTCTGAACCTGTGTTTGAAGAAAAATATGATGAGTTAATGCCAAATATTCCGTTTGAAAATATATTTTTAAACTCATTAGCTTTGA
>CYGL01000674.1_pt1 | contig 11439 bp, 15 predicted proteins | sample 485531 | NCBI WGS metagenome assembly CYGL01 (sample SAMEA3497897, study PRJEB9818) | human gut metagenome | reverse complement strand
GCATCATATCTGTATGACAAGGCCAAGAGTCTTGCAAGAAATGCGCTGAACTCACTGAAAAAAGCCTTCGATTCTCATTCTCCGTCCAAAGAAGACAAAAAAGATCGGCGTTACAGTCCCGCAGGGTTTGGAACAGGCTTTTGACGAGGACACACTTGCAGAGGATGCAGCGAGGGACCTTGGAAGTCGTGCAATCGCCGGACTGACCGCAGACGTAAACTATAATATTCCCGATGTGAGCGAATACGCAAAGGATTTGACCAGCGGATTCTCCGGCAGCTACAAAGCCGGGGCAGAAATCACAGTCCCGCTCTATCTGGACGGTCGGGAAGTGGCAAGAGCAAGCGCATGGTGGACAGGCGAGCAATTAAGCTGGGAGGAGATGTAGGATGTGGATCAACGGCATTGATATAGCCGACTACGGCGGACAACTCCGCATGGAGTACAAGACAAGTGGATACCAGCTTGATACTGCAGCATTTAAGGGCCGCAATCGGTCAAGCTTTGTGCTTTTGACCAGCACAACAGGGTTTATGACGCTCACCCTCCCGGTGGTGTTTGAGGGTACGGACCGGGACGACGTGACCCGTAAAAAAAGCCTTTTTGATATGCTGATTTTTGGCAAAAATGAGCTTTTGATGGATGATGGATTCCAGTACTCCGCATACCTGTCGGCTATCGGTGAATCTTCGTACCCCGCCCCGGAGCTTATCGAGGTGGAGTATACGCTTATTGGTGTACGGCATGGGGACAAGGTGACTGTGACGGGCAATACAGTAGCGTGTGACAGCACCCTCCCGGATACGGACTGTATACTGTCCTGTACGGTCGGGGCTTCCGGCACCGGGTACAAGGTCGGGAGCGTGACCTTTAAGAGCGTGACCGCAGCCCAGCACCTTGTGGTTGACGGCATAAACAAGCGGATTCTGGTTGACGGGGTTCCGGCGGCAGAAAATGCGGAGTGGATACGGTTCCCTAGCCTTAAGCCGGGGCTTAATAATCTGGAGTGTGCCGATACTCTGACGGTAGAGTTTTACCCGGTATACTTTTAATAGGAGGGAAATGGAATGCTTAAGCTTATATCAGACGTGAGCGCCGTCTTAAACGTAGACGACTTTTATATTTGCGAAAAATCCAGCGGGCTGGACGAGTTAATTTTTAACATGTCCATCTATGACGAAAACTATCCGCACGTACTGGAGGAGGCTGTGATTGAGTATGAGCAGCCGTATCTGGTCAAGGCGATAGACGCAGGGGCAAGCACAGCAAAAGTCAAGTGCCAGCTTAATCTTGACGCTCTAAAGTCGGAGATGAAGCTGGGATACAGTAACAATTCCGCAACCTTACAGCAGACGGTTGACGGTGTACTCCCGTCCGGGTGGCTGTTTGTAAACAACTCCGGTAGCACCATCAGCCGGACGATTGAGGGCAACTATACACCTCTGGAGGTGATCCAGCAGTGTGTAGATACTTATGGTGTAGTATTTAGGTTTGACGTGTCTGCAAAGATTGTAAGAGCCTACACACTGTCAGCGTTCCAGCCCCTGGGGGCGTTTGCGAGCCGGGAACTTAATCTGACAGAGATTAACTTTAAAGGCAAGAGCACCGACTTTTTTACACGGCTTTACGCCTACGGAAAGGACGGCTTAAGCTTTGCGGATATCAACGACGGCAAGCCCTATGTTGAGTACCACGGCTATACCGACAAGGTAATCTGTGCGTACTGGCAGGACGAGCGGTACACCATCAAAGACAATCTTCTGGCGGCTGCACAGGCGGCGGTAAAGACCGGGGGAAGCCCAGATCGCTCTTATGAGTGCACTGTGTATGACTTGGCGGCTACCAATCCGGAAATGTACTCTTGGCAGGACTTTTCCCTTTTTTCGGTGGTGCGGCTGATTGACGACATCAAGGAGATTGCGCTTGACTATCAGGTAGTTGAGTACTGGAGATATCCGAATTACCCCGAAAAGAACGTTGTCACGCTGTCCAGCACAGCACCCAAAATCCAGACTACCGTTAAAAATATCAAGGCCGAGATTGAGAACCCGAACAGCTCATTCCGTCAGAATATGCAGGCCTTAATTGATAACATGGCGGCTTCTATCACCGGGAATGACGGCGGCAACATGCTCATAACACAGAACGCAGACGGAAAGCCGAACGGTATCAAGATCATGGACACCGAGGACGAGGCCACGGCACAAAAAATCCTGTGGCTTAACCTTAACGGTATCACCTACTCCCATAACGGAGCAAATGGCCCCTATGATACAGTCTGGAGCTTTGAGCAGAACGGATTCGTTGCGGACTGGATTGTCACAGGAACGATGGTGGCCAATATAATCAAAGGCGGAACCTTAACCTTGGGCGGCAATGAGAACGGGAACGGCGTTTGTAGAGTATTGGATGCAAGCGGAAACGAGGCTGCAAGGATTGACGCGAATGGCTTTCATATGGACAGCAGCCTAGCAAGCTATAAATCGCTAGAGTATATCTATCAAGGAATCTCAAAGCTTGTTCTTTCCGGGAATGCGCTTACAGGATACCATAACAATGACAGACGATTCAGGATCCCGTTTGGAGCAGATGGAGCCGCAGCTTTTGACGGAGATGCGCAGGTTTTTGGAAAGCTCACAGTGTATGGAAGTGCATACTTTGCAGAGGGATGGAGCGGTACAGTGACTATGGGAACAAGCAAATTGACGGTCCAAAATGGGCTTATAACTGCGGTATCATAGGAGGGCATAAATGCGATTATATTATCCAATAGAGGTTGATCTCTATAAACCGTACCCGCTTCCCGTGATGGAAGCGCAGCAGAATAATATTGGCCGTGGTGCACAGGTGACGCTTAAAGCCAACGGCGCAATTATACAGCCCACAAACGAGGGGCTTACATTTTGGGCAAAAAAGCCAGATGGTACAGTATCATACCTTGCCGCTACGCTGTCCGGCGCACACATACAACTTGACTTTACCAACCAGATGTTGGCGCTGCCGGGCATGGTACAGGTAGAGATCCGCATGACTTCTGGGGATGGTGCGAGCATGACTGATATCAGTACGCCCATCTTTAACGTGCCGGGTAAACCCGTCCAATATCAGTGACGGAGCGGTGGAGAGCTCAAACGAGTTTACGGCACTCCTCAAGTCACTCGGAGAAGTTGAAGAACTAAAAAGAACGGCTTGAAAGGCGATCCCGGAGAAGCCGCCTCTATAACGGTGGGAACCGTAGGGCAGACTCCAGTCGGTACCGTGCCGACTGTGCGAAATTCAGGAACCGAATCCGCAGCTGTCCTAGACTTTACGTTCCCAGAAGCGGAGACAGGATTCTACGATGTGACCTTGCCGCTTTCCGCTGGAGCCTGGGAGGGCACAGCGGCCCCATATTCTCAAACGGTATCTGCAAAAGGCATGACCGCAGAAAAGGCTGCCACCTATGCGCAGGTTACAGCCGGAACGATTCCGACCGAAGAAGAGCGAGCCGAATATGCCAAGCTGCAGGGTGTACTCCAGGGAGCTGGTCAGGTCACCTTTTACTGCATGGAGAAGCCGGTGATAGATCTGGCAGTCCGAGCCTACAACGGCGCAGGAACCGAAGAGAGCGGAGGCGGCGGAGCCCTAGATCTTGCGGTTATAGCAGCGGATTTTTCGGAAATGGCTGTCTATGCAGCTGGAGATTACTGCATCTATAACCAGGAGTTGAATCGCTTCACGGAGGCGAAGGAAGCAGGTAACTGGAATGCCGGAAAGGTGGTTCCCACCACGGTTGCGGAGGAGCTTACGTCTATATCGCAGAGGCTGAATGAGCAGATAGAGAAGGACGCGCTTACCAGATTTGAAGCCGCATATCCAGCAAGCGGAAGCACGTACTACACAAAGATTCTGCATATAGACAGAAGTCAGTTCGTGGCAGAGATTCAGAAGGCTTACTTTGTAAATACCCTCAATGATTTCTGTGTCTTAAAGTTCGATTTCCACGCGGATGGGCTGTATGTTGGAGTCGGGGCACAAGGGCCGTTTATCAACAGTGCAAATGTGTACTTGGCAAAAAAGACTGTAGGTAGCGAGACATATACAGATGTGTACATTGTTTCTCCATATACAGCCGGCGGAAAGATGAGTCTTAAAGAAATTTTGTCGGATATTCCGGACGGAGCATCAGATCCATTTGCAGTTATTAAAAATGGAGAAAAGCATACAGAGGACGAACTAAAAGCAGACTATGATACGGTTACGAGGCCAACCGGATCGAGGGTGGACAGATATTATAAAAGAAATCTGTCCTATACCACGGAAGTCCCGAGAGCATCTACAGGAGACACATTATCAAGTCAATATATTGATGACGGAAAATCGTATAAAATCCAGGAGGAAGTGAGAATCTGCAGCAATCCGGCCAATGCTGATTTTGCTATCACAACGTCAGGAAAAGAAAGGTGCATAAGCTTCTCAGCGGTACTAATTGAAAAAACGTCTGGCATGACATACCCATTGCCGTACAGCAATATAGTATTAACCGATTCAGGAGCAAACGAGTTGGGAAAAGTAGTGATGCAAATCTCAGGGCCGGATAGGACATACGGAAGAATACGGGGAAAATAGGGACAACGGGAATCGCACTGTCAGACTGCATCCTGGTCGTAAGCAGGCAATATATCACAGTGTCATAGGAGGAATGCCATATGGGAAATGCAGGGAATAATCCCACCAAACATCAACTACAACAAAAACATATCTGATGGATATCAGATCAGACCTTACACCGCAGGCGAGACCTGCATCCACAACAATACCCTCTATAAGGCCAAGCAGGATATCACAGTCGCAGAGGAATGGAATCCGGAGCACTGGGAAGAAACCACAGTAGAGCAGGAGCTTAGTGCGGTAAATGCAAATATAGCGAACATAACCCCGGACGATACCGCCGTTGGCTCCAAGCCCTGGACAAGTAAGCACATCGTGGATATGCTCTGCCCGCCGCTGGAAGTGTCCGGGAATCCGGTACAATGCTATCCCGTACCGGGGTATCCGCTGGGCATCACAGCATCCTGGGAGCCAGTGCAGGAAGGTACAGGTGATCCGTCTCCGGATAACATCAGACCCATTAAGGGGCGGGATAGCGTGACAGTCGAAAGGTGCGGAAAAAACCTGTTAAAAACTTCTGGTGCCATCTGGAATAGTAGTAGCTCTGGATATTATTACTTTACTAGAGATACTGCTGATAAAGAAAAAAACGTATATGTCCATCTGGTAGCTGGTGTTAATTATACACTAAGCGCAACAGGTAATAATAATGTCAATATTTTTGCAAAAACAGCGGCGCAAGCAAAAATTACACAAATCGGAACCCTGACGTCCGATGGTTCAAAAGCCACTTGTACTTTTTCCGTGGATGAGGACGGGGATTATACCATTTGGGTGTGGTATGACAAACCACTTGATATTCCGCCATATAATAACCCAATGTTGTGTATTGGGGAACCACCCACCGAATACGTCCCCTACCAGGGCAATACCGTCACCCTCACCCTCCCGGAGACCATCTACGGCGGATCTGTGGATGCTGTGACGGGAGAGGGGCAGAAAGAATGGAACATCATAAATTTGAATGACAGCATATATGTTTTTAAAGAACAGGGATACTATGTCTTGAATATTCCTACATTAGGTGGTGTATCTGTGGAGAAGCCAGATGCATCATTGGCATGCTGTTCTCATTATCCGCCCAGTACGAAAGCTGTTAATGGATATGGCTTTTATATGCGATATGGCGGAAATGGCTTTGTAATTTTTGATTCCAGATTTTCAACTTCGGAAGAATTGCGGGCATATTTCGCAGAGCAGTACGCCGCTGGAACTCCAGTACAGATTGCTTATAAACTTAATACACCTACATCGTTCTCAGCGACCGAAAATGAACCTGTGAAAGCCCTATCCGGCGTAAACACAGTATTGACAGATGCAGACACCGCAGAAGTCACAGGCCGAGAAGATCTGATCCATGCGATAGCCGCCGGACAGTAAGGTATATTTGCATTTACCGCGCTATACAAGCGCGAAAATGAATAGAAACTTATCAACCAGGTCATTTCTGCAGGTGCAGGGGTGGCCTTTTCCATGTCTCGAAAGGAGAGTCGTCATGAATGAAATGAACAAAATTTTAGACACTTACAATCTTGCAGTAGGCGGTATTGTGACACTGCTTGCGGCCATTTTCGGAAAGTACTGGTACCTGTTTGCCATCTTTCTGATTCTGAATCTGCTTGACTATATCACTGGGTATATGAAGGCACGAAAGCTGAAAAAGGAAAGCAGCTCCGTAGGACTGGCCGGAATCGTTAAAAAGCTGGGATATTGGATTATCATAGCGACGGCATTCCTGACAGCGTATGCGCTTACAGCCCTGGGAAAAGATATCTTGAATATTGATTTGTCATTTCTGGCGCTGCTCGGTTGGTTCACATTGGCCTGCCTATTGATCAACGAAGTACGCAGTATCCTGGAAAATTTGGTGGAATACGGACTTGATGTGCCGTATGTACTTATCAAGGGTTTGGCCGTGACGGAACGGCTGCTGAATGACACAACGGATAATATGCTCGGCACAGATGGGCAGAAATCGGAGGAATAAGATAGTGATAATGGTAGCGAGTGCCCGCTCGGATGAGCGCGGCAAATATACCGGCGGGAAGCCGGGAGATCAGAAACAGACATCCAAGACCAACGACACAAAGGGAGAGGCGAGTATGCAGCCCATGTATACTCACTCCAAGGGCTGGTACATCCTGCGTCCGAAAAAGGTATCTCACGCCGATGCGATTGCGGAACGCGGCATCAAGGCAGCCAATAACGCCAATATCGGCTACAGCCAGTCTGACCGTCTGGGTGTGGTCAGGAATGGAATCAACACCAAAGTCAAGACCAATGCAGACTGCAGCTCCTTGGTACGGCAGGCGGTACGGGAAGCGACCGGGAAAGACCCGGGCAATTTTACCACAGCCAACGAAGCAAGGGTATTGGCGGCCACCGGACTGTTTACAAAGATTGCTTATGTCAACCAGTCAAAGACCCCGGTCTATAACGGAGATATCCTTGTAACCAAAACCAAGGGTCATACCGTCATTGTGGTATCCGGCAATCCCCGCCCGCGTGCCACAGTTGGGAATCCATACCCGGTGCCGACCAGAACCATCAAGCTGACGGATCCGATGATGAAAGGTGACGATGTGGGCTGGGTGCAATACCATCTGGTAAGGCTTGACTGTATGCCCGCAAAGACTGCAAAGGGCAACAGCAACATTGACAAGAAATTCGGCGGCACCTCGGAAGCGGGCGTGATTGTAGCCCAGAAGCGGTATGGCGTGGAGCCGAACGGCATTGTTGACGCGACTATGATTGTATATTTTGAAAATGGAATTGAGAGATCCCCGGAGAAATCCGGGGATTTTTTTAATTTATTTTAAAATAATGCTTGACTATTTGTACAAATAGTGGTATACTTAAATCATCAAAAGAACGGAGAATATAAAAATGAAACATTATATCGTAGATGACAATGGAATGCAGTGGAGTTTTGAATCAAAGGAAAGAGCAGAAAAAAAGGCCGAAGAACTCGGAACCGAAGTAAGAGAAAAAACGGCGTGGAGATACTACGCGCCATACTACACCTGCGGAACCTCTGACTACAGGGAAATTACAGGAAGAAATCTGTGTGAAGCTATCGAAAAGAATTTTGATAAAATCATCAAAGATTTCAGCCTTGGAAGCGCTGCGGGATTGAAATTGAGATCCGTAAAGCTTATCCCGAATGGGGACAGCGCAAAACTGGAGATTGTATATCTCCCGCTTGGAAAACTCGGGGTTGATGACAAGCTGGAAAAATCTAAGACAGTAGAGATCGAATGGGTAGCAGAGGGAGACCTGGAAGAAGAATACAATTTCCCGATTGAGAAATAGGAGAATAAATGGTAAAAAAAATTACAGTTTGTAAATCTGGCGGGACGGCCAGCAAGAATGCATTGATATACAGGTTGACAGTCCCAGCGGAAATAATAAAAGTTTTTGGCGTTACGCCCGAGGACAGGAGCATAGAGCTGGACATGGTGGGCGATACGCTCACCATCAGAAAAAGTAAGTAGGAAGAGTAAAAAACCCGTCCGGTTAATTCCAGGCGGTTTTTTTGTGTACTAAAGGGGGCAAAAAGGGGGCAAATAAATAGACTTTTATAGACACTCTTAGACATTGAAAGCCTAAAAAGCCTTGATTTTATGCGCTTTTTAACGCTATTGTACATTTGTACAAGTCCCATCACCCGCTTATTTTTATGCAAAAAAATACCGTAAATAAGCCACTTTCCGGGCAATACTCCGATTTTATGGGGCAAAAAAGGGGCAAAAATAAAAAATTTGAACCGCACGGGGGCAAACCGGACGGCTCTTTTTTATAGCAATGATGTATTTGATATCCGTTCTCTGTCCCGCTCCTCCAGCCTTTTGGTGACGTGCAGGTACACCTCTTTTGTGACCTTGCTACCTGAGTGCCCCAGCCGTCTGGATATGGTCTCCAGCGGTACGCCTGCCTCTGCCAGCAGTGACACATGAGTATGTCGGAGTGTGTGCGGGGTGATCTCCCGGCCTATCACTCTTTTGCTGACCTCCCGGAGATACTTTGCATAATCGTAGTAGTGCATATAGCCGCCGTCAAAATCCGGGAAAAAGAGCGTTGAGGACTTCCGCAGACCTGCCATGTCAAAAAAAGCGTCAATCCTCTTGCACACGTCCGCAAGCTCCGGCTGGATAAATACGCTGCGGGTGGAAGTAAAGGTCTTTGTGCTTGTCAGTACCCGATTATTATAGTCATAGTTTTTTGCGACATGGATCATCTGCTCCGTCTGGTTTACGTCGCTCTTGTCCAGTCCGCACACCTCACCATAGCGCAGGCCGGAGAGAACCATGAACTCCGTGAGCAGCTTCCACCGCTCCAGCTCCATAGCCTTAAGAAGTGCGGAAAGCTCCTCCCGCTCCAGGTACTTGTTTACCAGCTTCTCCCGGCGTGTATCGTTCTGGAGCTTTTTGAGCTTGTCCAGATAGCGGATATCAGCCACCAGGTCATTCTCATAGCCCCAGCGCAGCATGGCCTTAAATCGTGTGATATACTCGTTATAGGAGCCGTTCTCAAGGTTTAGCGTGTCCATCTTCTGCTTGATGTATCCAGCTGACAGGGAGGACACAAGTGTGTCCGCTCCAAGGCATTGTGTTGTGGTCTTAAGGTTGTAGTAGTTCCGCCTGTAGGTGGACAGTTTAAAGGCCTTTTTCTGGTAGGCCAGATACATATCCACCATCTTCCCGAGCGTCAGCCCTTTTTCTTCAGGCTCCGTGTTTAAGGCTTCCAGTTTGCCCCGGATTTTTGCGTTAAGCGCTTCCAGAGCGACTTTCCGGGTGCTTGCCGTGTTCTTCTCCATCACCACCGACACACGCCCGTATTTGCCCGTCAGAGGGTTTGTATAGCGTTCTACAAATTTAACCTTTCCGCTTTCCAATTCTTCCGCCCACATTTTTTTATTCCTCCTTGCATTTTACTGCATGGAGTGATATGATATATATGTATTTTTCGTATCACACCCATACAGTGGTACTCTAAAAAAGCCTCCTGCCCCAGCAGGAGGTTCTTTTTATTTGCTATAACCGCTCAAAAATCATAGTGGCCTGTATCCTGTCGCCGCCCATCATGCCCTTACTGCCTGATGATGTGGTTGATATGGTGTGCAGCCGGTATCCCTTTGCTGCCTGCTCATTTATGATCTGCTCCAGCTCTGTGAGGTTCTTCGAGCCTACGCCGATAAGCTTCTCTTTCAAAATCACCTGCAAAACTACGTACTTCTGCATAAAAAATCCCCTCGTTAAAATTTAAAAAGCATTCTGGCCAGTTTGTTCCTCCGGCCTTGCTTCGTGGTCGGAATTCCTGTCACCTTTGCAATCTTCCGCTTTGCGCTGGTGACTTCCCAGACGCCCTTTTCCAGCTGAACGAAAGGCCTGGTATTCCTTTTCTCCGTCTTGCCATGCTTACCCCTCCTTACTTCCCTACGGTGTAACTGTCCACTCCATCACAGGCTGATTTTCTGCCATCCATCACGGCCTTTTTTAGTGTATCCAGATCCGGCATAACCTCATCTGTATTCACAAGCTCCCCTCTGGCTTTTTCCATACAGAAGTTGTCATACACAGTTTGAGCCACGGTCACCCTTGCCCGCATAGAGCAATGATTGTCAGCAACAATCATATTGAGCTGTTCCCGCCACGATGAGCCGGTCTTTCCAAAAATGCAGAAGTATGTCCGCCGGATATCCTCTTCCGTGAAATGCGCATTTACATACCAGTGTAATATATCCCTCATCTTGACCACGTCATCATCGGAACTTTTCTCCAGGAACCCCGGGTGATGGTACTCCATGATATACCGCCCCATGTCTTGCCCGCAGGCGGCAAACCACTTTTCTAATGTCCGGTATCCCGGCTCACCAATCCCGGCTTCCCAGTTTTGGATAGTAGCCACAGACCGCCCAAGAGCCTGCGCCATGAATTTACGGGACTTTCCCGCAGCGGTTCGGGATTTTTCGAGCATTAAGCCAAAATCCCTTGCTCTGTCTGCCTCTTTTCTTTGCATATAGTTCCATTTCCCCTCCTGCTGAAAAAATAATTGGTAGATTCTAAAAAGAAAACAGCTAAAATATTTTATTTCTTTTTGGAATCAGATTAACCAACCACTTTTCTGTGAATTGTATTATAATACAAACATATTTTAATACAGTTTTAGACAGATTGCAACTAGAATAAACAAATTGACAAGTACGAACATACGTTCTATAATTTAAGCCAAGGAACGGCGAGAGGGGGATCTGCATGGGTGACAAAGAACGGATGGAACAGTATAAGAAAGAGATTCTGGAGATGGTGGAAGAGATTCACGGCGAAAAGACAATGAATCTCATATACTGGTATGTAAAAAGAGGATACAATGAAGAAAGGGCGAGGGGAAAACCCACGCCCTGATTCCTAAAAAATGAATGTCTCGAAAAAATCACATAATAAATCTTTCTTTTCGGGCGGCAGATGATCATATTCAATAATTATTTTTTGAAACGGTCATCAGTCAGCCCGATTTTCATAGCAACATCTGAAAATTCAGCGTCTATATCTTTTTGCACTTTTTCGTCTGTAAGGTCTGTCAGGCCTATCCTAAAATAATCGGCAAGAGCCCTTAATTTTCCAGTACCCGGCATTGACTTCCCTGTGCACCACATATTAAATGTTGATGTGTTTACACCCAATGCGTCCGCGATTTCTTTCTGCTGCTTCTGACTGTTTGCGATGTATTTGCATAGATTTCTCGAAAAGATTCTTTTCTGCTCATCGTTCGTCATGACTTACCCTCCTT
>CYGL01000673.1_pt1 | contig 11441 bp, 19 predicted proteins | sample 485531 | NCBI WGS metagenome assembly CYGL01 (sample SAMEA3497897, study PRJEB9818) | human gut metagenome | reverse complement strand
ACAGAGCTATATATCCGCCGAAAATAAGGATAGCTGCCAGAATGATAATTACTAAAATTAAATATCCCATCTTACTTGCCCTCCACTTCTTCTAATCTCACGCCGCCGTACAACCAAAGATCTTCTTTGAGCTTGTCCATATCCAATTCATCATTTTGCCACTTCTCATAATATTCGAGAACATGCTCTGTAAACTCCGGAATCCGCTTTGCATATGACTTCGGCCAATAGTGATCCATCAACACTTCAAGCGGCAGAGTAAGCAGAAGAATCATCGCCTGATTGATAGCATCATTCGTAGCCTCCTGCTTAACTCTATCCAGTTCACCAGATATCTTTTCTCGAACCAGGGCATCTAATTGAGCTCTTGTCAGATTGTATGTAGCGGTTTTAGCTTTCTGCTCGCACTTCTGTGCTCTTCTCCTTTCAGCCCGGCTCATACAGCCGCCTCCTTAATTCATAATGCAATTTTCTCTTGATACAAATAATAAAATGCTCAACATCAAGATAAATAAAAAGAACGTTGCATCCCATTCAATCGGGATTGTCAACGCTCCAAGTACAATGAATATGATTCCGTATATCTTATTCTTAATTAAGTCCCTTCTCAACATTGTCTTTCTCCTCTTTTGACTTTGCGATGCCACCTGCTACATCATCCATTTTTATCATTACTCCGGCTTCTCTGAACCGTCCGTATGCTCTGGCTGTAGCACAGTGCTCAATACACTTCATAACCCGGTCAACCAGTGTATAGAGGCATATATAGCCGATAAGAAACATGATGATAATCTGAATAACTGTAAAATGCATAAATTTAATCCTCCGTTTTTCTTTTATAGATATAACCATTGCTACTATTTCTAGCCGCTCCCTGTAATGCGTTAATTGAATTGAGATCTAAACCGGATGAAGACATAATAATCTCAGAATATGGCAGTGTCTCGATCCACTTGCAGAAATCACACCACTCATCCAGCTTATGTCCTCGACGGCTCTTATAAATATTTGCCAGAACTTCATAATTCATCATGACATTGCGTGTCTGATTATAGCTGCTCGGGAGAAGCTGAATCATCTGCCACCAAATATCTTTCTTGCTCGGGCACCCTTTAATCTCAAAATCATCTGCGTTGTAATCGATATATAATTTTCGATAATCATTTAATGCTTTTATAGTTTCATTCAGTAATGCTTTTGTTCGGATATCGAGATGTTCGCAACTGAAATCATCCAGTGTAAACTCCTTAGCCTGGATTTTATGCATCGTACTACAGCTGTTAGCAACTGTCCCAACCTTGTACGTATCAAATTCCTTCCACCAATATAAAGGCGCTGTGATTCGTACATAAACCGGTAGCATTCTCATAAACTTTCTATGATCTGTACCAGCCTTAGCCAAGCGCTGCATAAGCGAGTGATTCATTTTTCGCCAACTATTAAATATTTGTTGACAGCTCCACACTCATGAATTCCATCGCAATCCAAAGCTATTTGTCTTATACCTTTATATGGTTTCACACCCATTGAAACTATCAGTTTTATTCCACGAATTCAATTGGGTTTCTCATACCTTCAATAATAAATTCCATCTGCTCAGGGCTTGCTAAAACCACGTGTTCTAATTTAATCATGTTTTTCCTGCTCCTTTTTTATTCTTTTTCAATAAATTCTCGTATACACTCGCATCGTTGTGCATGTTTACAGGTAACGGACGTATTTGCAGAAACTATTGCTTCAAGACTGCTCTTAAAATCATATGTTTCATTTATATATGTTTGCGTTTCCGGTTCAAATTCTGTACAATTTTTGCAATATTCCTTAACATGCAGTTCTATCATTTCCTTTTCTCCTTTTAGAATATCCAGATCCCCTCCAATCTGGATTATTATGCTCCTGAGTCCAGCATAGCCCACGTTTTTAATTACTCTTCTTCCTTTTCATAAGGAATCTGAATCACATCCCCACCAGGAACCGTAACAGACTGCATAAGCTGACCGGTTTCCTCATCGAAGTAAATGTTATCCATAGCGTGATCCCACTCTTCGAACTGTTCAGCGATGTTTCTGCCCTTTTCTTTTCGCATGTTGATAAGCTCGTCATGAACCACGCGTCTCCAAGATCTCGCAATTTCCATACGGCTCTGAGCAAGAATGTTATACAGACCATTCTCAGTCACAAAGTTGACGGAACGTCTCTGGCCTGCTACTACTAAAGGTAGTTTCAGCTTTTCATCCTCTTCACACATTTCGAGCATTCTCCACTCATTACCGCTGCTATAGCCGATTGCGTGACTAATATCTTTTGCCTTGAACAGCGGAGCATCCAGGTCTCCGTATACATTAAGGCGCTTCCCTCCAAATGAAATACTTCCAGCAATTTTAATCTCTTTACTCATCTCTGTTTGTTCCTTTCTCTTTGTAATTTAACGTCCATAGCCTTCTGTAATTCTTCCGGTGTAATATTAAAAATGGACTTAAGGAATTCCAAGCAAATATAAGCATCTGCCATCTCTTCCAAAAGTCCAATTCTGTTATCATACCCTCGAATCTGTTTACTAATTGCTTGTGTAAGCTCCGCAAACTCTTCCATAGCAATCGTACACTTCAATTTCCACGGCTGACTCTCAACACTTCTTCTGATAATTCTCCGCCGCTCTTTATCCGACAACTCGATATTGCTTTTCATGCACTGGACAAATCTATTTCGATCCATTGGCTGCCTCCATCCGAGCTTTAGCAGCGTCCTTTCGCTCTTTGTACTCCTCTTCGTCGATCTCAGCAAAGCCGTTCGGAGCTTCTTTGAAATATCTGTTGATTGCCACTTTTTCCATAGCCGGAGTGATTACGTATAGAATGCCAACGGTATCGAAATCACCTTTCGCCGGATCTACAAGGAAATCCTCAGTATAAATCTTAAAAGCCCTGTCAGCTGGCATATACGGCATAGTGATTGGATACAGTTCATCCATAACAGTATCAATCAGTCCACTGTGATATGGAGCATCCGGACAGTTGATGTTCACGCCATGATAGCGGTCTACATCTCTATATTTAACCGTGCCGTCATCATACACGTACTTAAACAAGGAAGACATGCGTTTGCACTGATAGTTACGCTCTTCTCCCTTCAGACCGCTCATATCAGAAATATCACTCCATACCTCGTCGGTATCCTCAATCGGAAGAAGCGGCTTGTTGTTGATGAGACGGTTCAGAATAGCCTTAGTCAGACCAATGCTGAAACCGGAATGACCGTCCTCGCACAGAGAACCAAAGGCCTTCAATGCGCTTTCATAGCAAGCACAACTATAATCCCACCCCCCGTCTTTTCTGTCTGGCTTCTCTCGACGACAAGCAATGGCAACCTCGTTTTCAGCCCAACGCTCCAGATTGGATTTTTCGTCGGCAGGAACCGATAGAGCGGTTACGGTCATCTATGTACTCATTTGCAAATATCTTTCTGCAATTTCCACCAAATGCTTCCACAATTTCCGGAAGGTTGTCATTCACAGCATCGAAGACCAATCCGTGTTTTTTACTACCACTCCACAGCCTCTTTGGTCTGCTCTTCGTTTCGAGATGTCCAGAGGATCAGTTTTTCTCCGTTAGCCTGCTTTTTTTCTAGATACTCGATAAGCTCCTCGTTGGGCATACCGATCTCCGGCCACTTGTTCTCGCATAAAGTTCCGTCAAAATCTACTGCAATAATGTTCTGTTTCATTTATTTTCTCCTTTCAGTTTTCAATCCATTCGTTATCGATGTAGTAAAAACCAAATACGCACAGTCCGATAACAATTATCCAAATCACCCAGAATAACCATAGTTCCCAATCGCTTTCCAAATAATCAACGGTTTCTTCAATGGTGCTGTTTTCATAAAATGAAGAATTATCAGATATGGTTTTATCCCGTAATTCAGTAAATATGGTTCCTATATATTCCGTATCAACTCCATAATACTTATGCCGGACATGACTTGATTCTTTTATAGTGTCAATATGTTCAGTACTTGGAAACTCTACCTTGTTCGATGGGAAGATGCGTCCTAAAAATGTAATTTCCGAACATCTTTGTTCTTCGCTTCCTGCATAGTCCCAAGACCAATAAGTTTCAGTTCTGGTATGTGTCTTTCCTTTGGAATCGGTTGTGGTGACGGTTCGCGTATGCATATTGTAATGCTCTTCTATTTTTTCTATATACATATACTCACCATCGATTTCCGGATATGAAACTGTATCCACAGCCTTTAAATCTCCATAAACAAACGCATAACCGATATTTGTTCTCATCCCATATTCAAACAGATCAGAGTTTTCGATTTTAATAGCTTTGTTATACTTTTCATTCCGATCCAGAATATAGTTTGAAATTTTTCCAGAAATTACAAATCCAATTAGAAGCATCACTGCAATTATTGATATGCTTGCCAAAATCTCACGCTTAGTAATTTCAAAATCTCCAAAATCAAAGCCTCTGTTCTTCATAGTATCAGTCTCCAAATAAATTTTGAGGCGCATCTACCGGAGCATCATAATCAAGGTACTGATACTGCTGCATTTCATATCCTAAAATGTTTAAAAATAATCTAGTTGGGAATTTTCTAACATAGCGATTGTATTTTTTAATTTTGCTTGTTATAATTCTCCCTATACTCGGCGATTAAATTTTCAGTAATGGATAACTCATTCATCAGTTCCTTGTAATTTTCATTGGATTTTAATTCCGGGTATGCCTCCGTAACAGCAGTGATTGCTGTAGTTACATTTTCAATACTTGTTGCTTTCCCTCTACCTTCAACAATAGCGGTAAGAGTTTCGGCCTCATGCTTGTCATATTGATTGACACAATCCGCAAGATTATAAACAAGATCAACTCGTCTTTTTTCCTGCACTTTAATATCTGAATCAGCAGTGTTGACCTGCTCCTCCAATGCAAATGCTTTGTTTTGTGCTCCCTGTACTCCAAAAATGCACATAAAAATAACCGATACAATCCCAGCGACCACAATAAGTACCAGTTTCCAATTTTCTTTAATAGCTTTCATCTTTACTTGCCCTCCTTAATAATCCCAATGAATTCCACTCGCTCTTCTGCCAGACTTACAAAATATCTTTTTCCTTTGTAATCTACGATGTCGCCCTCATACTTATAGTTCTTGTCCGGCTCCGAAGCATACGCCAAGATGTTTGTTTTTGTCGTTCTATTCATAGCCCCTCCAAATATCAAGCTCCAGGTTGCATAGCTGATTGATCCGCATACTGCAATGCCTGAAGTTTTTTTCTTCATATTGTCTAAAATATACTCGACTGTGATTTTCGTTGTCTGCGCCAGTTTTATATATTTAGAATGTTCCTCGTACCACTTGAATATCTCATAGAGATTTCCACTCTGCCAACTGAATGACCACCAGTCACAAATCATCTCAATGATGTAATCGTATGGCATTTCCAAAACGGTCTCCAGTTCACCGTCTTCCATATCGTCGTGGATAAGAATCCAGTGTTGCCAATGATGCGGATTCCTGTGAATATGAAGTAACCATGCTCGCTGATACCGTTGTACAACCTCATAAGAGCGATTATTTCCATAGAAATATGCATCGTATGCCCCATACTCATCCGGCTCGTTCTTAGACTGATCGTGGGCAAATTCTGTATTCCATCCGGCGGTGAGTGTATTTGTCATAAGTCCTGGTAAATTTTCAGAAAGCCAGTCGAATCCTCTTTTCACATTGGCTCGATGTCTGGCTAAATATTGATCGTATTGAAAGCTCACTTTTGACCCTCCTTCTTTTTCTTTGTTACCAACTTTTCATAAAGTTCTCTCGCTTCATCGCCCTGAAAAGCATTGATGATCTCGACAGACTGGTTCATTCGTTTTCTTCCTACAACCATTACTCCAGTGTCGTTTTTGTTTGAAAAATCAACACTAACTAAGATACTATCTACCATTTTCTGTCTCCTTCCAGTAAATCGGTTTATCTGAATTGGCATTCATCGGTTCCGCCAAACAGTCGTTACACGGATCAAATTTTTCTTCGAGATCCTTATGCTCGCAGGTTTTGCAATAGGTTTTGAAATCAACCTCTTTGTAAATATTTTCCATAAGCTATTCCTTTCACATATAGTAGCGGAGCCAGATTGCATACCATACCTGCTCGTATGTACAGTTGGATAATAAGGTTTTAAATTCCTCCTCTGACAAAGACTTTATCCGAAATGACATAACTCGCAAAAATATAATGATGTTCCTAAGAGTTTCTATCATCTGCGTCACCTCCGCTTTATGCTGCCATACCAGATGACCGCTCAAATGATATGGGCTTTTTATTGATCCATTTAGTTTCATTAAATGTTTTCTTGTCTTTCAATGCTTTGCTGATTGCCAGATCAATGCCAGACCTTGATTTCAAATGATAGTAATACAGATCTGTATATGGCGTATTCATCCTGTCTATTCGACCAGCAGACTGCGCCATAATCTTATACGAATAATTCTGAGAATAGAATATAATCGTGTCCGTCGTAATGCAGTTCCATCCTTCAGCCCCGGCATTGTACTGAACCAAATATACCCATGCATCGCTAGTCGGCACTGGCTGATGTTTGTGGCCGTTCCACTCTCCGACTTCATATCCAGAGAATATCTCTTTCAGAAGCTCAAGCTCATAATCGAAATTGTAGAATATAATCGCTTTCGGATGCTTCTCCACAATTTCCAGTAAAGCTATTTGTCTGGACTGATCGGTGTTTACAATTTTTCTCCATACATAGCATAGACCGGCAGCATTGATAATTGGTTCTTTTTTAAACGGGTCCCATCTGGTTTTTCCGACATCTTTATACCTTTCGATATTGTACTTGACATAAATATCCTCATGGTGGGAAACCGTCTGGCGCTTAAAATCCATATTCACCAAGATTTTGTTCCGCAATCGAATCAATCTACCAGTATTCAAATATCGGTCAACTTTAGGAAATTTGCTAAAACGACTATAGACTATATGCTCCCTTGTAAATTCGCTTCGGTTTTTGTAAAATCCATTAGCCACAAACACTGGAATATAATCCTGCCAGGTATCACCAGGTGTTGCAGATAACAGTATCCACTCATTTACCTTAGCTATTTTCAAGAATGCTTTAACCCATGTTCCAGCGCCTATAACACGCTGCTCATCAAATATAAAGAAAGCGTCCTTAACATCTGCATACTTCTTGATGTTGTTCCAGGAATCAATCACAACCTTATTGGTATACAAATTCTCTTCTTTATCCGTTGATAATAGAAACGGCGATAGTTCCTCTTCCCATTCAAAGGTATCTCGTTTTCTAGCGGTTGTGATTATGTACAAATCCTTAATGTTCACATCATCCATAGGAACATACTCATCCGTGCCAAGTTCCCCACCATTTAGGACATAATAGTAGGCCAACGAGGTTCTGGATTTCCCACTACCAACACCGCCACAAAGTATGCAGCCGTTTCGCATTTGCCGTACAGCCTTTTCCTGATAGTCCCGTAATTCTACGCCAGCCATCACACACCTTTCGTGACGAATCCGTCTTCTACCTCAACTTCATAGCCCTCACCATCCAGATCTGCTTTTGGACCATACAAGAGCATACAAGTTGTTATGGTTTCATCACTCTGATTCTCTGAATGATAAAACCCATATAGGCAGTCCAGCACTTTTTTAGTGATAGATAATTTACGGCAATCGTACACAACCTTGCTTAAATTTGAAATGCCCATGATTTTAGCAATATTGTCATAAAGCTCGCTGATGCCACACGTACACTGCTCTTTTGGAATAGAATATCTTTTCCTCATTCGTCATCACCCTTTCCAAATAACTTGTTAATCTGACGGAGCATTCTTCTTGTACTCCATACATCTGAGAAATACATAGGTGTATACCAATATTTTTCAGATGAATCGTCCGTAGACATTGGGTCAGTTATTGAGTTACCTATTTTTATAAATCCAGCCAATCCGAGAAGCGAGATTTGGATATAACACATCAGACCAACAATTTCATCAACGTCCTGTGCAACTACTAAAATATGATTCTGGTAGTTCCTCGGCGGATCGCAATGTTCAAGCTGTTTTCGTATTACATGCACACCGGCAATCAAAGTTGCTCCAGCACCGCAGCACGGATCGTTAATCGAAATATAACCATGCTGCTCTATCTTTTCTAAAGCATCAGTCGCTACCACTTCTGCCATGAGTTCGCATACATGATACGGTGTGAAGAATTGACCATTTGAACGATTTCCAAGATCCAGCCGCATAAACATTTTTCCGAGGAAATCCTGCTCCTGGTTCTGATCCAGCGCCATAGTTGTGTATGCTGCTAATTCCGGAAATATAGCTTGCTCTTCTTTTGAATACTGATGAATGATTCTAAGATATCGCTTCTCTCTTTGGTCGTAGTTTTCCTTGTCCAAAACATTCGAGATTGAACACGCATGAAGTAAAATATAATCTCTCCACACATCCCATGCTCGATGTCTGTATGTAAGTTTCTGAAAAGATTTTAAGAATTTATCCTCCCAGTCAATTTTCGGTTCAGATTTCGTAATTACTTCCGGTGGTTTCTCATCCTTCTTTTTCGTTTCACCGAAAGTTGGTTGCCATTTAGGTGGCGGTTCTTTTGCTTTGAATGCTTTAGGCACCGTAGTCTTAATCTGTGGTTTTGACTTCGGTTTTTTCTTATTCCAAAACATAATTTTTCTCCTTTCATAAAGTAAGAGTGCCGGCTTTGACACCGACACCCTCAAAATATGATTTATGCGAACGGCGGCTCCTCTTCATCCGCGTATTTCTCAGCAAACACATCTTCCTCAATCGTGACGTACATGGTCTTCAGATATGCCTTGATACCGGATTTTCCATTCACTTCCCACTTTGACGGACTGATTACCAGATCAACATTTCTGATTTCAGCATAGTCAAGAGAAGATACGGATTCTTCATCAAGCTTTGTTTTGGCTCTCCTGGTAACCATGTATACATTCGGCGGAATGTTATCGAACCGAACGGCTACCTGAATATAGTGAAGTGGTTCTTCATCTTCATCTCTCGGCGGAAGGATTCTTACATTCCATCCATCTTCACCGAGCTTCTGTGCCTGGTCTGCATCCGGAATTACAACGCAGAAGTTACGGTTACCTGCTCTGTTGTACTTAGTCTCTTCTCCTCTGAAATTTCTGAACATAATACGAGCATTCTCAATAATCAGCTCATTTACATTTGCTCTTGCCATGATTAAATTCTCCTTTATTTTTTAATTTTCCGGCGGATTCATTGCGTGCTTCATCACAATATCTGAAATATCGTAATCAAGATCGCAATCCATGTGGAAATTATCGTTGTTGAAATGTGGGCAGTCGAAGCATGTCCGATACTTATCCTCCCCACAAGGCATCGCCCATGGAACAACACAATCGACATCAGCGTCGTTGGCGCCAAGTTCTGGAACATACGGATCATCAGATACAAACCACTCGAAGTCTCCGTACTGAGAAATGGTCTTTACAGCCTCGTCAACCAGCTTGTCATAATAGGAACGATCAATGCCGTCTTCCTTGCCAAGTTCTTTTACCATCTCCGATTCCATCCAACGATAGCCTTTAGAACCGGTTGCAGCATAGTAACGACCGTCTTTTTCTCTCATCAGAAGTCCAGCTCCATATCCATCTTTCATCGGACAGAACTGACCAACCTTTCCAATAAAGTGATAGTCGTGTCCTTTTTCAATCAATGGAGTAAGCTTCTGGCATGTGGCTTCAAAAGTGGTGTCGGATAACAGCCCCTTCTTATAGTCACTCTCTGCCTTGCTGAATTCTTTTTCTTCCTTACTCACATCCGGTAATTCTTCATTCAGATCCAAATATAAAGAGCTGCTCACAGATTTGGTCTCGCACATATCTTCAAACGCGATGTCTTCTCTGCTGAACAGCTTCTTAAATACATATGGAATCTGGAACTGAGTACCTGTTGCCGTCCACTTTCCACCTTTCTTTTTATTGTCGCCAGGGACATAACCATACATTTTCTGGCATTCTTCTGCCGATTTATACTTTGCGATATATACGGCATCATTGACCAAGCACATACGATCATACGTAGCCTCGTGTTCAAATGTGTATCCGTATCTCTCACCAAAGTCCATAACAAACTGAATGATCTCCGGTGTAGCGTCTGGAATCTTAATAGAGTCCGTCTTAATATGAGCAACCTGGAATCCACGCTTCAGAACCTCGTTCTTAAGATCTATCATGAATAATGCTCCACGTTTCGCCACAATGTTGTCAATGTTTCTCGGATCACGGAATGGATTATCAAAGGATGCAGATGTAAGACCGTATACAGAATTGATAGCCGTCTTCAGCGCATTGGCAAGATCCTTTGATGTCATCTCACCGTCGATAACTCTCTGAATATACGGCGTGAGTTTTCCATCCAACATGGTATTAACAATATCCCAAGCCTCATGCTTAATGCTTACACGACCCTCAACAATATCACGGAACGCCTTCGTAAATCTCGGTCCAAACAGGACCTCAGCAATAGCACTATGCGGATGCATTGAAGAAATATCCAGGAGTGCTGCATTTCCATACATTCCGGGAACGCCCTGTGCAAATCCGCCCTCGCCTACTTCTTCTCCACGATATGTAGATTTTCCATGGTCGAATACATACCCAGGGAAATATGGAAGAATGCTGTGAGATTCGAATGGAACTTCGTCCTTATCGTTGTATTTCCAACCATAGTGAGGCTCCTCCATCATCTTCGGGCAGGCTTCTTTAAGGAAATCCATACTCTCCTTATCCAGCGACTCCACCGGTTCTGCCAGATTTCTGTAATGGAACTCCGACTGTGGTTTCCGGTTGTTTCCAAATATAATTCTGGTTGTAAGAGAGTTTGTAGTATCATTAACAGTCATCTCTGCTAAATCTGCCAGAATCTGTCGCGCCGTCCAGTCAGCCTCAAGATAATTGAAGGCCGCCTCAGTAGCAATAACATCGTTATCACAATACTCAGCGACCTTAATCCAAAGCTCTTCCGGAACCGGTTGATCCCATGGAAGACCAAGCTCCTGGTGATGCGTTCCTGCCTTGATAATTCTTATTTTTTCGTCGGAGAATCCTTTTTCTTGAGATCGTCATCGGTGAGGTTTCCCATCTCGATTTCCAATTTCTAAGACTCTTCTTATTACCAGCCGAAGCGAAATCATACACATCCGTATAGGATACGTTGTACGCTTCTCCAAAGAAACAGTTCGGACTTCCGTTAATGATTTTCTGCGAAAGGTTATAGAGCTGTTCGTTTGTATAACCCATTAACCTTGCGTACAGAATATGGTTATCATATCTCCGACAGTTGAAGCCAACCAGTCTGAACCGCATCAATTCCTCGATCTCACTCGGA
>CYGL01000672.1_pt1 | contig 11455 bp, 1 predicted proteins | sample 485531 | NCBI WGS metagenome assembly CYGL01 (sample SAMEA3497897, study PRJEB9818) | human gut metagenome | reverse complement strand
AAGAGAACATCAAGGCTCCCGGTTCTGCCGAGAACCGCATCAAAGAAGATTCTGGTGTAAACCCTGCCCTTGAAGAATCAGCCTCCCAGTTTAACGATGCCTTGTTGGATGAGCAGGCGAAGAAGATTAAGGAGCTTACCGAGGAGAACGAGAATTGGAAGTCATGGCATGAAATGCAAAACAGACAAATAGCCCTAAGTAATATTGCCTTCAGGAATGAAAAGAATCGTCTCGGCAAGGAGATTGTCCGACTCAACAAGGTTATCTACAAGAAGAACTTGAAGATTGAGGAGTTTAGGAAGGAAAGTTCTAGATACCTAAGAGGAGAGGTAAAGATGTTCGTCGAGAATGGTGATTTGAAGAAAAGTCTTAGAAAGACAGAATCATTGTTGCATGACATAAGTGAAGCCAATTCCAGAAACCTTGATACGTGTTTTAAGAATGAGGACTTAATCGATGAATTAAAGAAGAAGCTGGCTGAAAAGACAAAATTGGCAAAGAAATATGCCAAAGAACTTTCCGATTCTTCTTTAGGCTTGTGCAAGTTGGAGAAGCAGTTGAAAGATAAGAACGCAGTTTTGGCTGACGTTGCAGAGGAACTTCGCCTTTCGAAGATTCGAGAGAAGAATCTGACCGAGTCATGCCAGAAGTATATTAAGGCGAATGAGGAGTTGAAGGAGAAGCTTGCCAATAAGGTTGTTGACAAGATTGATGCTCAGGCTTTGAAGAGTGCCGAGAGTGCTCTCGCTTGGAAGGAGAAGGTGATTGCAGAGAAGGATATGGCGCTTGCCTACAACGAGAAGGAGATTGCCGACTTGAAAGAAAAGTTGAAGTCAATCTACAAGAATCGTCACATCGAGCGTGTCTATAAGAAGAAACTGGTAGAGAAGGACGAGGTGATTGACAACTTGCATAAGGAGTTGAAGGCTCAGAAAGGCTTGGTAAACCATATTAGTAAGAAATATGATGGTGCCAAAATTAATATTAATCTTCGCATGAAGGAATGCGAGAAGTTGAAAGAGGCGTTGGATGAGGCTAATAAGCATCAGCAGCAAGCTTATAGGTCTTGTACTGATAAGAACAATGAGATTAGAGCTTTGAAGTTGCAAATTAGCGCATTGGAGAAACGTGGTAACGGTATCGACTGGAAGCGCAACGCTGATGCTATCAAGTTGTATGTTAACCGTGCTTCTCATGAGCATCTTTGGAATCCTATCAGTCAAGACATTTGTAACGAGAAGGAACTGAGTTTCATTATCAATCATGGAGGTAAGCGTGTGAAGTATGCGCTTCATTTCGATGGTACCGATATTGTCTATGAGTGCTCTGATCCAGACAAGAAAAACAACGACCTGATGGTTGGGGTTGATATTGCAGAGGAAGGTGCAGACCTTTCTGGCGTAATTGTATTGTGCGGCAAGAATTTGATTGATGCAATAAAGAAAATGAAGTAAGATATGCCAGTAAATAATCAGAATCCACAGCAGCAGAAAAGGGTACCTGTTTCCATTAATGGGTACCCTGAGGCTGTACATGATATGATGAGGGCTAAGTACCCAGATTATGATCAGGTGATGGGATTGGGGAACCAGACTATGCAGGGTGGTCCTAGTGGGCAGATTCCAGCGGTTGCTCCCCAACCTATGAATGTGAATGTGTTTCAGCAGAATGGGGGCGTTACCGGCAAGCTGGAAGCTCCTGCTGTTCAGCCTCAGCAGACACAGCCGGCGGCTTCTTCCGTACAGACTCCCTATCTTGGTGATGCAGCAGAGAAGACTCAGCAGCCTCAGACCAGTTTCGAGGGAATGCAGCAGCCTCCTACAGGATGGAAGGCGGACGGTACACCAAGCTATGATGCGCTTTCTTCCGCTTTAAGTGGCTACCAGACGGCACAGAGCAAGCAGGTTCCAGAGTTCCAGGCAGACCCTTCACAGAGAGATGGCGGCTTTTTCGGGTGGCTCGGCAAGCTGATTCCCAAGAGCCGACCGGGTATGCGTGAGGGCGAGACTCCTGATGAGTATGACCGCAGAATCACCACCAACAGAGAGCGTATTGCCGCATTCGCCGATGCCATACGTCACATGGGCAACATCGTGAATGCTTCCAAGGGTGCGCCTTTGCAGGTGTTCAACGACCCTACAACCATGATGGAACAGGAGTATCAGAACCGCAAGGCTCAGAGACAGAAGCAGGATGCCATTGATGCTGATGCGGCTTACAAGCAGGCAAATCTTGACCTTAAGAGTGCTGCCGCCAGAGCAGATCAGGCTTACAAGCTGTATCTGGCAGGGCTTCGTGGCGATAATGCACAGCTTGCAAAGGATAAGTTTGAATACCGCAAGGGCAAGGATGCGGCTACCGCCCAGTATAAGCAAGAGAAGGACCAGCGAGACTTCGAGTATAAGCAGGGACGTGACAGGGCAAAGGACGAGCAGACCAACAGAAGACTGAACATTTCACAGTATAATGCTACCCATAAGGGAAGCGGACGTGGACGATCAGGCGGCGGAGGCGGCTCTTCTGCCAAATACGTAACTTGGGATGCAGAAGGAAAGCCTCATTACGCATCCAACAAGACCATGTATGAAGCAAATGAAGCTTACTACAATGGAAATACTTCTGGCAATTCATCTACTTCAAGCAGCAAGGAAGTGTTCAACAGGGATGGCTCTACTACAAGAACCACCAACAGACAAGGCGGTTCCTCTGTTGCACAGAGAGCAGGAGCGCAGAGAAGACAGAGGGAAGAAGCCAGAAAGAAGGCAGCGAAGCCTGCCGGCAAGTCGCATAACGGCTATAAGAATACAAAGAAACTTGGTTTATAAACATTAATATATAATATATGGCTGGAGATAAATTTGACCAACTTTACAACGCCTTGAAAGCCGATGGCGCAGTTTCAGGAACTAGAGAACATTTCAGACAGTTCGTGTATGCGCCTGGCAAGCAGGGCTATCATAACAGAAAGCAGCTCTATGATGCGCTTCACGCAGACGGTGCTGTTTCCAGTAATTCGTATGAGGAGTTCGCACAGCGACTCGGACTTCACGCAGTAAATCCGAAGCCTCAGCAGCAGAAGCCAGTTCAGCCTGTCAAGAAGCAGACTATGAAGCAGAGAGCGCAGGAAGTCTCAGCTCAGTATCAGAAGTCAAGGCAGCAGAAGGCTCAGCAGCCTAGAACGGCTACTACTTCTGGTACGGACTACATGCAGAACTGGCAGTTGATGCACATGCGCAACGACCAGATGAACCCGATGCAGCAGGCTCAGGCTAGCAATGCGCGCGCACGCATGCAAAGAGCGCAAGAGCAGTTGGCACGTCAGGAACAGCAGAGAGCTACCCCTATCAGCAGAAGCAGAATAACCCCTACTGCCAAGAACTTCAACGAGACGATGCAGCAGCTTTCTACTCCAGAGGCTAGACAGGCTAGAGCCAAGCAGCAGAGAGAGGACGATGCTAGGAATCTTGCCCAGTATGAGGTTGAGGGCAATAACTTTGTGATGAATGACGGCAAATATGGAACCATTGCGCCTGAGATTGATTCTCTTGTTGCCCCTTCTATGAAGGAGGCAGATGATTTGTCTTGGTCTCAGTATCAGAAGGATTTGCAGAAAGCTGGCAATGATGCCTATCTTAGAAACAAGGCGTGGAAGGATTTGCAGGACAACAGAATCAGGAACCGACAGAATGTACTTGCCGACACTCTTAGTTCTAAGTTGCAGGAAATATACTCTCAAAAGGGATTGCAAGAGCACATCATACAGAGCGCCGACAAGCTGAATATGGGCGTTGAGGAGTACGTTGACAGGTATGTTACTCCTCAGATGATGCAGCGTGCCCAGAATATACTGGGCGTTAAGAACATCGAGGAGATTTTACCTCAGAGTGCCACGGAATATGTGGTGAGAAGACTCAGCGATTCCATCTTAGGAACATTGTCTGCCGGACAGGACAAGTCGAGAGAGCAGATTGCCAGAGAGCAGGAGGCTATGGCTATTTCAGACGGTTTAGAGAAAATGCCTACCGTAAAAGGCTACAAGGCTAACGAAGGCTACAAGTCTGGCGTGGGCGCACGTTTCGTTTCTACGGCGGCTAACATGGCGATGGACTCCCCTATTCTCGGAATGACAGGCAGCGCATCCAATTTGACCGTGGATCTGGGGAAGCAGGTCCTGATGAAAGGTCTCGCCAAGGCTGGAGTTGTGAAGATGGGAGCCAAGCTTACCGCACAGCAGTTGGCATTCAAGGCTGCAAACATGACGATGGCACAGAAGATTGCTTCTGGCTTGGTGGAGGGAACGGCGAAGAGTGCGCTCAATCTGGGCGGTTATTCCAGTATTACTGCAGCCCTAGGACAGGCATCCACCGGTGACGATACTTCATTGTCGGCATTGGGTCAGGCGGCATTGGGAGGATTCGAGCATGGTGCTACCACTGGTGCGATGTTCGGAGTATCGGGTGCTATCATGGCTCCTTGGGTGTCAAAGTTCGGTATCACTGGCTTGGAGAAGAGCACAGGCGAGAAATGGCTGCATGGCACACAGAAGCTTGGTGCTACTGCCGCAGGTCTTGGCGTTGAGGCTGGAACCATGATGGTTGCCGACAATATCACAGGCGATAAGGATATTTCATTTGGCACTTGGCTTGAAGACGTGGTGATGGTGGGCGCATTCAAGGCTGGAGAGCCTAAGAATTACGCTCATATCGGTAATGCCTTGTATAATCTTACCCGTAACACGAACAACACGTTCCGTGTAGGAAAGGATGAAAACGGCAAATGGAGAACGGTTGATATTCGTATGACGAAGGACGAGCAGAACGAGCTGATTTCTTCAGTATCGGGAAAGAACCTGATGGATGCTTTTGTGGATATTGATGCAAAAAGTAAGAGTGTTCGCGACAAGAAAGGAAATCTAACATTAGATAAGCATATTGCAGAATCTTTATATAAAGAATTTATGGCAGACCCAGAGGTTTCTCAGAGCACCAAGGAGAAGGTGAACGCAGCGATGGGACTGTTTAATACCACAAGGGGCAGAAGTTACCGAAGTGTGAACGATGTACAGAATAAGCAGATTCTTGAATATACCAAGGATGGAACGCTTCTTACACGTACCTCTTATAAGAATGCCGATGAGCGCCGTGCCATCCTTTACAAGCAGAAGCTTTATCGTGACAATGATGATATGTTCTCGCTGATTGGCTATTCCAAGATGAAGGATATGCAGCTGACTGATGAGGACGGAAATGTTACCAGTCTGGCACTTGGATTCCTTAAGGAAAACGGATATGATGAGAACAAGGATATTACAGATCCGAAGAATGCTCAGTTGATTAATGACTTGCGCAACCCGAAGAGTGCGCTCTATCTTGACTGGGAGAAGTACGTGGATAAGAACGGATTGTATGGCTATCTAAAAGCAGGAAGCACAGAGGTTGCAGGTGGTTTCTTGAACGCAATGAAGGAGATTATCAACGATAAAGGACAGATGATTGTTGATATTGACAAAATCATGCAGAAGGACCCGATGAAGCGTACCGATGAGGAGAACAGAATCTTCTATCATGTGAAGAGAGCACTCGAAGATGAACTTTTCCCTAGCTGGAGACCACACGCAGACCAGTCTGCCAGCCAAGGTAAGACGGTAGCCGAGGAGAATAAGCTCGGTACAGATAACCCTGAAGGCGGTGTCGTGGTGGACGAATTGCGCAATCTCCATAATGCGGAACAGGCGGTTGACGAAGCGATGGAGAGCAACGATGTTTTCAAGCAGGTGTTTGAGAAATTGCACCAGCAGGGCTTGACACCGGCACAGATTTACGATGCACTCATTCAGAATGGATTGACCGAAGAAGAGTTGACCCCACTTGCCCAATATATCAATGCGAACGCTAGAGTGCAGGGTATGCAGCAGGCTACTGCTGATGCCATCGAGGAAAACGTGAAGAGCTTTGTTTCTGATTGGAGCTATCACGGAACATTGAACGGTCAGGCGATGAATGGCGAGCAAGCTTTGTACGTGCAAGACAGCAACGGAAGGACCCTTCTTGTTGGTTCGGGTGATGTAGCCTTCGACCAGACTACAGGTAGAGCCAAGGAAGGCAGCGGTGATATGCTTGTCTGCTTCGACCCTAATACAAGGGAAATGGTTTATGTGAAGGCAGACGAGGTTACTCTGTTCCAGAATCAGCCTATCGACCAGTTTTCTGCAGAATATCGTCAGAGATTGCAGATGAAGAACTCTGAGCCTTACAATCAGGCGGCACAGGAACAGGCGATGCAGGATGCTGCCAAGGCGCAGCAGAAGCAGGGAACAGCGAATATCAGTGAAAACACCGGGTCAGAACCACGACCACAAAACGAACCTAAAAATGAAATTTCTTCTGAAAATCAAGAGGTTAATGGAGGCCGCGAACCGGGTGCTGAAGAGCCGCGTCCCCAGCCTCAGCCTACCCGAAAGTTTGCAGATGGTTCCGATGTTCCAATGGCTACGGATAGTAAGGGAAGACCTACACCTGACTATGAGAAAATGACTCCAGAGCAGAGTGCTGAGATTCTTACTGAGGATTTCGGGGAGAATGCTGAAAAGGTAGTGGACGGACAGATTCAGAAAGCAGAGAAGGCTTTGAAGGATGCCGAGAAGATGAAGGTGGACTATACCGCCGAGCCTAACGACATTATGGAGCAGGAGACTTTGAAGAATCAGACTATAGAAGCTGCCAAGAAGCAGTTGGACCACGCTCAGAATATCAAGAAGGCTATGACTGCCAAGAAGGTTGCGGAGACCGTTGGTAAGACAGAACAGACAGAGGGTGCTCATGAGGCTGGTAGCGTGGCTGCACAGAAGTTTGTGAATGCACCTAGACTGGTGGGCAACAAGCGCACAAGAATGCTGGCTGACGGAGAGACCAAGATTAGAGGACACTACGAGATTGTGCCGGCTGAAAGCCTTACTCCTTCTCACGATGTGAACAATGGCTACAAGAAATCTGAGGGATTCCCTACCGATGCTGAGGGCAGAACCGTGAACGACCGTGACTATGAGCACGACAAGGCGGCTCAGCAGAATACGGATCAGATTGCCAGGAAGTATAACGGTATGGCTATCGAGCAGGTGCCAGTGGTATCTGACGAGGGTATCGTATATGATGGCAATGGTAGAACCATGGCAGGACAGAAGGCGGCAAAGGATGGTACGGATGGCGAATACATCAACGACCTTCTGGAGAATGCCGAGAACTTCGGATTTACAAGAGAGCAGATTGAGCAGAGCGGTATCAAGCATCCTCGCCTGGTAATGGTTACTGATGAGAGATTGCCATACGATACGGCTACCTTCTCCAAATTCAACAGAAACGAGAAGAAGACACAGAGCAATACCGAACAGGCGGTAGCCAAGGCTAAGACCTTGACATCTGATGAAGTAGGCGCTATTGTTGCCGAGATTGAGGGAAATGGTTCTCTTGATGCATTCTTTAACAATTCCAAGGCAATAAATGACTTGGTGAAGACGTTAGTAGATAAAGGCATCATCGGACAGAATGAGGTGGCACAGATGATGGATAGTCCTGAGCGACTTTCCGCACAAGGCAGGGAGTATGTGAAGAACCTTCTTCTGGGTTCCATCTTCAAGCCTGAGACTATCAGAATGCTGGGCATCGACTCTACGGTGAAGAATAAGGCTATCAACGCTATCCGCTCGGTAATGGACAACATGAAGCTGGGTGATTATTCTCTCCGTGATGAGATTGATCAGGCTATCCAGTTGCTCTATGAGGCAAGACAGGGCGGTAACAAGGTTGATACGCTGCTGAGAACACCAGACATGTTCGGTGAGGATGCGGCTAAGCGTTACTCTTCTATTTCTCAGATGATGGCTTTGGCACTGGAAGGCAAGGTTGCGGATTTCAGGGATTTGCTTGATGAATACAACCGCATCGCTGCATCCAGAAATACTGGCGAGGGCAGTATCTTTGAGGCTGCTCCTACCAAGGAAGAGTTAATTAATGAGTATTTGAACTTTAAAAAATGGCAAGATTATGGCACAGGACATTCAGAAACAGAAGGAAGCCATGATGTTTCAGGCGTTGAAAAACCTCAACAGGAAGCATCAGGAGGAAATGAACCAACAGAAGCAGGAGAAGGAAGAGTAAAGTCTGACCTTGACCGCATTACCGAGACCGATGAGGAATTTGAAAATGAGCGTAAAGCTATTGTCAGAAATGCCAAGGAGAATGGTACTTTTATGAAAGCACCAAATGGAAGAATCAGCAACCTAGATAAAATATCTTGGATAACTGTTCGCACTAAGGAGTTTAAAAATTGGTTTGGAGATTGGGAAAACGACAAGGAAAATTCCTCTAAGATAGTTGATGAAAACGGAGAGCCATTAGTCGTATTTCATGGAAGTGATTATGAAAATGATAGCACAAAAGAAGGAGATTGGTCTAATAATGCCCTTGAATATGCTACATATTTTGCTCCGTACAAATATGCTGATAATTCGTTTAGCTATGCTGCATTTTTAAATATCAGAAATCCTTTTTATGAGCATCACGATTTTTCAGAGGAAATGATTCAAGAAAAAGATTTCTTCGAAAAATTTGTTACAAAAAAAGGATATGATGGAATAATCGGTGGAGAAACAGAAAACATAAGAAAGACAAAGGATATATTCGAGGCTAGAGAAATCGTCGCTGTATCTCCTGACCAAGTAAGAGTTATATCGGATGTTGATGGCTCAACTATAATTAGCAGACAAGATTTCGCTCAACGGAAAATAAAAGCTCAAGAAGATTTTGAGAAACAGAATGGTGATGAAGGCGGTCTCCCACTCCTTCCTAAAGAAGAGAAGCCAGACCCTACTTTTGATCCGATTGCGGCGGCTGCCAAGGAGTTTAAGAAGGAGCATCCTCTGACCGAGGAGGAGATTATGAAGGCAGACGTGGACGATTTATCCAAGGATATGGCTCTTGACTATCTGAACGGAGAAGTGACAGACGATTTGCACCGTGCTATCTACGAAAGCATCTTTGCCAAGACCAGAGGGCAGAAGACTGAGACTAAGACTGAGGCTCCTAAACCAGAACCATCTGCTGACCCTATGGAAGGAATCAAGAATGCAGCAGAAGGATTCGAGAAGGAGAAGAAGGCTAAAACAGAACAGCCAAAGAAGCCTCAGCAGACTGCTGACGATGCAGCAGTAGCGGCTTCAAACAAGAAGGTTAATGACCTTTGGGATATGCTCAAGAATGCCGGCAAGGATGAAATGTCTGCTTCGTTTGTTGGTCTTAACTCTAGACAGCTGGAAGTGTTGCCTAAGCTGGTGAGCGCCATGGCCGAGAATGCTTATCTGAGAATCAAGAGAGGCATGCACAATCTTGAAGACGTAGTAAAGGAAATGCGCAAGGAGTTTGCTCCTGCTGCCAAGCTCTTTAAGAAGGAAGACGTGGATGCCATCTATGAGCAGATGATGAATATCCGCTATCGCGATGGCGAGCAGCGCATGAGCTTGAAGGATTGGGCTGACTACTACGAGAAGACTTCGCCTAAGCATCAGGAGAATCTGGTGGGCGACTCAAAGAGTGCCGAGGAAAGAAAGCTGGCTGAGAAGAAGTTTATTGATACGGTGAACCTTCAGCTGGCTTTCGGTCGCAAGTTCAAGAGTATCGTTGGATTGAGAAAGACGGCAGAGAGACTTGGCTTGAAGGATATTAAGGACACGGACTTGCAGGAGCTTGCAGAAACTGCAATTGTTCAGCGAGCAAGAGGTATCTCTTCTGCGAAATCAACCAATAATGCCGAGAAGTTCAAACGCATCAAGACGCTCTATGAGAATCAGCCGAGCCTTAACCAGCGTGATTCTGAGCGAGTGATGAAGCAGCAGTACTCTACCCCTGCCCCTTACGCTTTCCTTGCGGATATGTATGTGAAGGGCAACGGCAAGGTAATTGAGAGTGCTCTGGAGCCAAGTGCAGGCAACGGTATGCTTACCATCGGCTTGCCAATGGATAAGGTACATGTGAACGATATTGATGCCCAGCGATTGGCGAACCTGAGAAGACAGGGCTTCAAGAACGTGACCAGTCAGGACGGAACTCAGCCTTTTGCAGACAAGGACGTTGACGTGGTGGTGACAAATCCACCATTTGGTAGTGCTACCCCTAAGGAGTATGACGGATACAAGATTTCTTCTCTGGAAGGACAGATGGCTATCAATGCCTTGGAGAGTATGAAGGACGATGGCCGTGCTGCCATTATTATCGGCGGCAAGACAGAATACGCCAAGAATGGAAGTCTGAATCCGAAGGATAAGGCTTTCCTTGGTTATCTCTATAGCCACTATAATGTGGAGGACGTAATTAATGTAGATGGCGGTCTGTATGCAAAGCAGGGAACCAGCTACCCTACACGTATAATATTAATAAACGGAAGACGCAATTATGATCCTGAGCATAAGGTGTTCCCACCTGTTGAGAAGGATGCCAGAGCGGAGACCGTGAAAGATTATGATGAACTTTATAAACGAATTGAAGATGACATATTACGTAGCACAGAACAACCAATGGATATTCGCAGAAACGAAGTGCGAGAAGGTGACAAACCAAGTGGTAGAGGAAACGTTTCTGATTCTACTGAAGAGAATGGTGGACGAGGAAGATTGGGAACCACAACAGTTCATGACGGAACTCCTGAAAATTCTGAACCGACTGAGCTGGACCCAAGCACCCGACCTGTGGGACAATCAGAAGATGCCGACGGAAGACCAGTTGAAGCTACTGGCAATGGAGATAGTAACACAGACGGAAGAGGGGGACAAACTTCTGTACCAAAGTCTGGACCAGCCGATGGTGGAAGCGGACGAGGAAGAAACGTACCATCTGGAGGAAATGAGCCTGTACGAAATGGTAATGGAGAAAATGGACGAGAGCCTGGAGTACGACATGGGTCCGGACATATTCAACAACCATTAGAGAATACTCCTAAAGAAGAGAAGAAGCAGTCTCTTACAACAGAGAAAGTTAAGTATCAGCCACATAGTGCAGCCTACTCTATCGGTGCGGTAGTTCCTGCCCGACAGAAAGAGGCATTGGATAACGTACTTGACAAATTAGGCGATGCCGACCAGTACTTGGTAGATAACCTTGGCTACAACGACAAGGAAGACCTTTACGCACATCTTGCCGCAGAACAGATTGATGCGGTAGCCTTGGGATTGAAGCAGATGGAAAAGGGCAACGGTTTCATTATCGGCGACCAGACAGGTATCGGTAAGGGAAGACAGGCTGCTGCCATCATCCGCTATGCCGTGAAACAAGGACGAATCCCTATTTCATTTACACAAAAGGCTAATCTTTTCTCAGACACCTACCGTGATTTGAATGATATTGGCAGCCCAGAGTTACGCCCATTCATCCTTGCATCAAGCAACGAGGGAAACATCAAGATAAACTAC
>CYGL01000671.1_pt1 | contig 11456 bp, 11 predicted proteins | sample 485531 | NCBI WGS metagenome assembly CYGL01 (sample SAMEA3497897, study PRJEB9818) | human gut metagenome | reverse complement strand
ACATTTTATAGATCTAAATACACAGACTACATAGTAGTACCACATTTATGCCCACCATTCTCTGTAACAAGAGAAGACTACTTACAAACACAACCTAGCAGACAACTACTAAATAAACATGCCATTATAGTAACAAAACTAAATAATAACTCTAGACAAAAACCATACATAAAAAGAAGGTTTTATCCACCTTCTTTATTTACATCTAAATGGTATTTTCAACAAGACATTTGTAGAACTAACTTTTTAATGCTTACTACTACAGCAGTATCCCTTGACTCATACTACCTATCACATTTATCAGACAGTAATAACTTAACAATTTACTGCTTAAACGCACACACCTTTCAACATAAAGGCTTTCAAGAATATAGTAAAACCACAGGATATACACCAAAGGCAAACACATATCTATATGCAACAAAAAATGGAAGTGAACCACCCTATGTAAAAGAACTAGTATTTTTAGGACAAACAACCATAATGTCTTTAGGACAAACATATGAAGAAAGCAAACAACAAGGACCTAACTACAACTACACATACTGGGGAAACCCATTTCACCCAGACTACCTAATGCTAAACTACAGAGTATACAAATCTACAACACAATACACCAACCTGTTAACAGAAGCCAACAAAAACAAGAGAATTACAGAAGACCCAATTAAAACATTAATAACACCAGTAGAAGAACCCTTTATTACAGAATGCAGATATGCACCCAATAAAGACACAGGTGCAGGAAACATAATTTACTTCTTAGGAAACTATAGAGAAGACAAAGGAATAAACCCACCTGGAGACAAAAACATACAAATAGAAGGTTTTCCTCTTTACATCTCCTTATGGGGATGGCCTGATTGGCAAAAAAACTAATTACATTCACAGAATAGACTCAGACTGGTTCATAACAATACAAACTCAATTTTTAGAACCTAAAATGCCATACTATATACCAATTGATTACTCCTTTACACAAGGCAATGGTCCATACAACACCCCAAAAGAAAACCTTACACTATCTATGAAAACAAACTGGTATCCTAAATTTTTATATCAACAACTATCCATAGACGAAATAGCAAATAGTGGTCCAGGAACATGTAAAGCAGAATCAACCAGATCAATACAAGCACAATTATATTACAAATTTAAATTTCATGGGGGGGTTGTCCTGCACCCATGCAAGACCTAATAGATCCTTGTTCACAGCCCAAATGGACTGCACCCGATCAACTCTTACAAAGCCTACAAATCCAGAATCCAGAAACACCCCCAGAAACAGAAATCCATGACTTTGACGAACGACGACAGACGCTTACAAAAAAAGCTATTAAAAGAATCCAAGACTACACAACAACTGAAGGAACTTTATTTTCAGATTCAAAAAGATCCCGATCGGACCCACCAATACAACAAGCAGAAACGGACCCATCGGAGACATCATCCGAGGAAGAAACAGAAGAAACACCGCTCGAGATCCAGATCCAGCACCAGCGACAGCAGCAGCTACGACTCAAGCACAAGCTCAAGCGACTAATGTCCAAACTAACAAATTTAGAATAATACATCAAAAAATTAAAAATAAATATGTTTGAACCTTATAAAACGCCCAATAGGCGCCTTACACCTAAAGAACAAGAGGATGAAAAATTCCTCTGCCAAATATTTAAGAGACCCCCTAGACATTACCTACATGATAAACCTTTTTACCCATACGTGCCTGTAGACCCCAACAACCGAAAATATGCTGTAAAACTTTGATTTAAACCCTAACTTTTAATTAAAGGCCAACTATTAATTCTACTTAATGGTGTCTGTTTCTTTAAGTAAAACCTTAATAAACAGACACCGCCTCCCAACAGTGTTGGCGCCATAAGGGGGCTCCGCCCCTTAAACCCCCAAGGGGGCTCCGCCCCTTAAACCCCCAAGGGGGCTCCGCCCCCTTACACCCCCTAATTAATATTCATAAAGGAAACCACAAAATTAGAATTGCCGACCACAAACAGACATATGCTAATTAACTTCTTCTTTTACACCTTACTTCCTCAAAAATTAATTAATAATCACCGTCACAGGAGGAGTGTCCTCTCTGCTATATATTCAGTAGCACCTCCGAATGGCTGAGTTTATGCCGCCAGACGAAGGACACAGAGCTACGGACTGTGGACTGCCAAAGGGCGGGAGCCGGAGGTGAGTGAAACCACCGTAGTCTAGGGGCAATTCGGGCTATGGCAGTCTGGCGGAACGGGCAAGAAACTTAAAATTTTTATATTTTACAGATGTCAAAAATCTCAAGAAAAGATTCTATTAAAATAACCAACGCATTTGTGGCAATTCATGACTTAAAATGCGAATGTGATGAACCCGCCGTACACAGCCTAAAACTACTACTGAATCAACTAAAACCAGAATTAACACCAACACAAAAACAAGAAATTAAAAAATGCCTTGGTACAACTGGAGACCCCGAAGAAGAAGATGGAGGCGTCACTGGAGAAGACCTAGAACGTATTTTCGCAGAAAGATAACTGGAGACAACGATGGGTAAGAAGACGCCGATTTAAAAAAAAGCTAAGAAAACTAAAACTAACCCAATTTCAACCTAAATGTATTAGAAAATGTACTGTAAAAGGACCAATTTGCTTATTTCAGACAACTAACAAAAGAATTGATAATGACTTTGACTTATATGAATTAAGTATGGTCCCTGAACATTTACCAGGAGGAGGCGGATGGGGAATCAAAATATTTTCTTTAGAAGGTCTATACAGTGAACATGTATATGCTAGAAATGTTTTTACTAGATCAAATCAAGAATTATCATTAGTTAGATACACAGGCTGTAAAATACGTTTATACCAAAGTGAATATATAGATTACTACTTTAGTTATTCCATATCAATGCCAATGACATCTTCCCTAGCACTATACAACACCATGCAACCAAATATGCACTCACTACTACAACATAAAGTTACAGTACCATCTAGAAAAACATACCCAAAAAAAAAACCATACATTACTATAAAAATACAACCACCAACTCAGCTACAAAACAAATGGTACTTTCAACAAGATTTTGCAAAGCAACCATTACTAATGACAATGGTATCAGCAACATCACTAAACAAATATTTTATAGACCCCAACGATGCTAATACAAACATGAACATAACCTCCTTAAATGTGTCTGTTTTTCAAAACAGAAACTTTGCAAACCCAGGAACAGGCTACTGGGCTAAAAAAACATTACAAACAACATATTACCTATACGCATCTAGAGAAGTAAATCCCAAGGAGGGTTTACAAGTAAAATTGCTAGTACCACTAACAGACACAAAAAACTATGCATCAGGCAAAAGCTATGACGAAGCACATCCAGGACAAAGTACTCAATGGAGTACCTGGAAAACCGACTGGACTAAATATCAAGGAAATCCATTCTACCCAGAATATCTAGATGGAACCACAAAATGCTACTTAATAGGACAAGCACCAAACACTTTATTTACTGGTGACTATACTAAAAAGGAACAAACATACAGCCCGGTAGAACTAACAAACACAATCAGATACAATCCCTATGCAGACCAAGGATCCACTAACCAAATATATTTTAAAAGCAATTCAAAAGATGAAACTAATTGGCAACCACCTGAAAACCCAGAATTAACAAATGAAAATTTACCTTTCTGGGTATTACTATGGGGATTTCCTGATTGGCATAAAAAAATAAAAAAACACTTACACCTAGAAAGTGCATACATACTAACTATGACACATGAACCCTCTTCACACCAAAAAGAATACCTAGTACCACTAAGCCCATCCTTTATACAAGGAAAAAGTCCTTATGAACCAGAAGAAGGCCCTACAGGCCCTGATAGAACCTCCTGGTACCCACAACTACAATATCAAAATGAAATAATAACTGCCATTTGTAGTTCAGGCCCAGGAGTAGCTAGACTACCAGACAACTACACAGCACAAGCAATAATGAAATATTACTTTTATTTTTAAGTGGGGTGGAAACCCTCCTCAAATGTCTGCCATTGAGGACCCCCTCAAAAAACCAACATATGTTATCCCCGGTAACAAGTACACGGCAAATTCGTTGCAGAATCCAGCAACAAGCCCAGAAACAATCTTATGGAACTTTGACCAACGTAGAGGATACCTCACCCAAAGAGCTATACAACGCCTACAAAAAGACCAATCAATTGAAAAAACTATTGTTGCAGGTGGAAGCCACTTCCAAGATGTCCAAGCCCCACAAACAGACTCATCGGAGGAGACAACCTCGGAAGAAGAAGAAGCACAGACACCGCTATACGAGCAGCTCCAGCGACAGCGACTCAAACAACTCAGAATCAAGCAGCGAATAGTGAAAATTCTGAAAAACCTACAACAATTAGAATAAAAAAAGGTCCAGTAACAGTAAACTTATTTCCACCTGCAAAGAAGAATAGGCTAATGACACCTTGGGAACTTCAAGAAGAAAGAGAACTATCCCGTATATTTATGAGACCAGAAAGACGTTATATTTTTTGACAAACCCACTTATCCTTTTTTTTCCACCTACACCTGTGGTTAACTTTGCATTAAGATACAAAGAATCAATAAACAAATAAAGGGCAAGGCCCCATTAATTCAAACTCGGAGTCTGTTCCTTTAAGTCTCACTTAATTAAACTGACACCGCCTCCCTAAAATTCGGGCGCCAAAAGGGGGCTCCGCCCCCTTCAACCCCCAAGGGGGCTCCGCCCCCTTTAACCCCCAAGGGGGCTACGCCCCCTTACACCCCCTTATTAATATTCAACAGGAAAACCACCTAATTAGAATTGCCGACCACAAACCGTCACTAACTTCTGCTTTTTACCAAACTTCCCGTTTTACTCATTATTATTCATTAAATTAATTAGTAACACCACGCAAATCCGGGGAGGAGACTACAAACTATAAAACTAACTACACTTCCGAATGGCTGAGTTTATGCCGCCAGACGGAGACGACATCAGAACACTGACTGTCGGCTGATCTTGGGCGGGAGCCGAAGGTGAGTGAAACCACCGTAGTCTAGGGGCAATTCGGGCTAGATCAGTCTGGCGTAACGGGCAAGAAACTTAAAATAATATTTATTTTACAGAAATGTTCAAAACTCCAAACTTCTCAACTAAAGAAAAAGAACTACAACTTATTAATGGATTCGTTCAACAACACGATCTGCTTTGCATATGCCCAAAACCTGCTGTTCACTGCCTTCATATTTTAACAAAGAAACTACTACCAGAATTAACTGATCAAGACAAAAATCAACTAATAAAATGCCTTGGAACTACCGCTACCGCTACAGAAGAAGACCATGGAAAAGACGCAGATATTGGTTTAGAAGACCTAGAACGACTTTTCGAAGAAGATACTATCGAAGACGACACTGGGTAAGAAGAAATTTTCGTAAAAAACTTTCTAAACTAAAAATAACTGAATTTCAACCTAGATCTATAAGAAACTGTAAAGTTAAAGGCTTTTTATGTTTGTTTCAAACTACAGAAGAAAGAATATCTTATAACTTTGATATGTATGAAGAATCATGGGTTCCATCCAGACTACCGGGGGGAGGAGGATTTAGTATAAAAATTTAAGTTTAAATAGTCTATACCAAGAACATACACAAGGACACAACATATTTACACACACAAACAAAGACCTACCACTCATGAGATACAGAGGATGCAAACTAAAATTCTACCAATCACAAGACATAGATTATGTAGTGACATATTCAAACACATGGCCACTAAGAAGTAACATGGCAATGTACAATACCATGCAACCATCAATACACTTAATGCAACAAAACAAAATAATAGTACCAAGCAAAAATACACAACACAGAAGAAAACCATATGTAATAAAATACATAAAACCTCCAACACAAATGAAAAACCAATGGTATTTTCAATACAACCTCAGCAATATACCACTTTTTATGCTAAGAACATCATCACTATCATTAGACCACTACTATATAGGATCTAGAAGCACATCAACAAACACCACAATTTACTCATTAAACTCCTCCTATATTCAAAACAGAAAATGGGGAGATAGAAGAATAACATACTATAACCAAAAACTAGGACTCCAAACATTTTTTCTATACGCACACACAAACCCCCATAACAACTTAAACAACATTAAAATATCAGAACTAATAGCACTAACAAACACACAAGACTACCAAGAAGGCACCACCTACGAACATTGGAAAACACAATCAGGAAAAACAAATTACTCAGAATATTATCAAGACGCCACAGCAAAAGGAAACCCATTTCACCCACACTATATATTAGAAGACAACATAATAACTATGACAAACAGTCCAACAGACTTAGCACAATACGTAGGAACAGACAACTCAAAAGCTGAACACAAAATATCACAGCTAGAAAAAAAGATTATATATCCATACATATTGCAGAAGAATTTAGATACAATCCATACAAAGACAAAGGAACAGGAAACAAATCATACTTTTTACCAGTAAAACAAGAAGGACACGGGTGGGATCCCCCGGGAAGAGCAGAATTAGAAAACTATGACTTACCACTATGGCTATTACTATTTGGCTTTCCAGACTTTATTAAAAAAACAGGGCTTATAACACACATAGACACAGAACAAATAGCAGTGCTAAACACAATATATACAAACCCACAAAAACCACAACTAATACCACTAAGCTACTCATTTGTACAAGGAAAAAGCCCATACATAGATGATGATCAACCAGACCCAAGTGACTTAATAAGATGGTATCCCTGCTACCAATACCAACAAGAAGCTTTAAATGAAATATGTATAACAGGCCCAGGAACACCTAAAATACCCAAAGGCACAACAACAGAAGCTAAAGTAAAATATTGCTTTTATTTTAAGTGGGGCGGAGACCTACCACAAATGTCAGACATTGCAGACCCAACAAAGCAACCAGTATATCCTATACCCAATAACTTCACACGCACAACTTCGTTACAGAATCCAGAACTCCGACCAGAATCATATCTATACAGCTTTGATGAAAGACGAGGAATCATTACCAAAAAAGCTGCAGAGAGAATTAAAAAAGACTTCCAAACTAAAGAAATACCTTTATCACTTACAGCACACAGATTTTCAGAACCAACACAGACACAAGACCCACAAGAGACATCGTCCTCGGAAGAAGAAGAAGAAAAACCTAATTCAAACCTCCTCAACCAGCAGCGAAGAAAGCAACAACACCTACAAGCTCCAAAATAATGAAAACTTTAACACAAATACAAAATTTAGAATAACAAACTGCATTATAAAAACACAGCTATTCCCACCAAAACCAAAAACAGACGCCTAACACCAAAAGAACAACAAGAGAAAAAGAAGACGCTGCAATTTGGAAAAGACCACAAAGATACTTTATTTTTGATAAACCATTTTATCCATGGTGCCCTCCAGAACCCTACGTTAACTTTGACCTTAAATATAAAGAATAAATAAAGAAATAAAGGGCAAGGCCCCATTAATTCAAACTCGGTGTCTGTTCCTTTAAGTCTCAACTTTATTAAACGGTCACCGCCTCCCTAATACGCAGGCGCACAACGGGGGCTCCGCCCCCTTAAACCCCCAAGGGGGCTCCGCCCCCTTAAACCCCCAAGGGGGCTCCGCCCCCTTACACCCCCAAGGGGGCTCCGCCCCCTTAAACCCCAAGGGGGCTCCGCCCCCTTACACCCCCTAATAAATATTCAACAGGAAAACCACCTAATTAGAATTGCCGACCACAAACCGTCACTTACTTCTTCTTTTTCTGCTAATGCTAGTAGTAGGTGTTTTGTTGCTTGTGGGCAGAAGCAGATTAGGTCGTGTGCTTCATGTAGTAAATTAATCCATTTGTTTTGTTTGCCTCTGTTATTGTAGCAAGTTGGTTTAAAGCAGTCACTCATCTGTAAAATAATATAATTTAAGTTTCTTGCCCGTTCCGCCAGACTGATCTAGCCCGAATTGCCCCTAGACTACGGTGGTTTCACTCACCTTCGGCTCCCCGCCCAAGATCAGCCTGGAGTCACTGAAGTGATCCCGTCTCCGTCTGGCGGCATAAACTCAGCCATTCGGAAGTATAGTTAGTTATATAGTTGTTTAGCTCCTCCCCGGATTTACGGTGATTACTAATGTATTTAATAGAATAATAATGAGTAAAAAGGGAAGTTATGTGAAAAGGAGAAGTAAGTGACCGTTTGTTGGTCGGCAATTCTAATTATGTGGTTTTCCTGTTGAATATTTATTAGGGGGTGTTAGGGGGCGGAGCCCCCTTGGGGGTGTAAGGGGGCGGAGCCCCCTTGGGGGTTTAAGGGGGCGGAGCCCCCTTGGGGGTGTAAGGGGGCGGAGCCCCCTTTAATTTTGGCGCCCGATTTTAGGGAGGCGGTGACCGTTTAATTAAGTTGAGACTTAAAGGAACAGACACCGAGTTTGAATTAATGGGGCCTAGCCCTTTATTTCTTTATTTATTCTTTATATTTAAGGTCAAAGTTAACGTAGGGTTCTGGAGGGCACCATGGGTAAAAAGGAGGGTCGTAAAAGAAATGTCTACGGGGTCTTTTCCAGTGGCGTGCATCTTCACGTTCTTCTTGTTCTTCCCAGGGTGTAAATCTTCTGTTTTGTTTTTTAATAATTTCTGGAAATAAACTTACTCTGATAGTGCTTGCTCTGATTTTGTACTTTGTAATTGTTTGGTTAGTTGGAGGAATCGCTGTCTGAGCTGCTGTCGTCTGTGTTGGTACTGGAGGAGCTGCTGCTGTAATGTTTCTTTGCTTTTTTTCTTGGTCTTTTTCGTTTGTGATGTTTCCTTTTGTTTTTGTATCGGGACTGACATTGTTGAAGTTTGTTCTCCATCTGTGAACAAAGAGTTGTCAGAGTCTGAGTCTCTAGTAATTCTTTTTGTAGCTCTGTCTGTAAGTAGTCCTCGTCTAAAGTCCCAGTTGTATACTTCTCTGGTTGGGTCATTTTGTGGATTTTGGATTTCATGTCCTTGTAGGATTTTACTGGGGAGGGCATAGTCTGGTTTCGTGCAGGGGTCTGCGACTTTTTCAACGTATGTTGGTCCGCCTCCCCACTTAAAAAGAAAATTATATTCCATGTGAGCTGATATTTGTGAGTTGTTTTTACATACACCTGGTCCTGACATTAGTATGTCATCTATAGCTTCTTTTTGATATTGCCAGCAAGGTTGCCAGTTAAAAATATTAAAAGTAGGTATTTCTGCTGCTGGTAGGTGATATGAACCTTCTCCTTGTGCCCATGATAAATTCATGAATACATAGGCTGGTAATGTTGGTTCTATGTATTGTGTGTGCACTACTAGTATATATTCAGTGTCTAGGTTGTTTAGTTTTTTGTTTTTTCTAGTCCAGTCTTCCCAACCCCATAGTAAAATCCATAATGGGAAGCCTGTTATTGTGAATTCAGGGCCTGCTTCTGTGTACCAGCCATTTTCTAGCAGGTTAACATTCAGCCATTTTGCTACGTTGCCTTCTCCTTTGTCTCTAAAGGGATTATATCTGCATTGTACTAAAATGTCTTGAGTAAATCTTTCTACATTATTAATTTGTGGGTCTGTGTCTCCATTTGTTCTTTTTTTAAGTACCTCGCTTGGTTGTTGTGTGCTAATCCATACTGTTTGGTCTTTTCCTACATAACCTTTGTAAAATGGATTTCCCCACTTAGATAGGGGGTATGTAGTTCCCCCGAATTCTTCATCAGGTTTTATGGGGTCTCCTTCTGTGTATTTAGTGGTGTTTCCTAAGTATATTAGTTGTGATCTCTTTGGTTTTCCTGTTAGTGGTCCATTTTGTGTGCCATACATGTAATATGAAGCATTTGGTATGTAGCCAAATATATGGTGTTCTATGTCTCTGAAGTTTTTGTGCGAAAATATTTTGGTATTTATAGATAAAACTGATATATTGTTGCTTTCTGCTCTAGGACCTATAAAAAAGTTGTCTAAACTACAGGCTGAAGTTGATATCATTATAAGTCCAAATCTACAAAATTGGTTTTGAAAGTACCATTTGTTAATAAATTCTTTTGGTGGTTTAATTCTTTTTACTATATATTTTCTTTTGTTGTGTGGTTGTGTTTGAAAGCTTGGGACAATTATTTTTTTGTGGTACATTAGTAGTCTTTGTGGATGATTGCTAGGATAGTGAAATTTTCCTACTTCAAAAGGGTATTGATTTTGATATTGTACTACATAATCTACATCTGGAGTTCTGTAGAATTTTAGTTTACATTGTATATATCTGCATAAGTTATAGTCATTATTTGACTTTGTCCACCAGTTCATTAATTTTGCATGTTCTTGGTACAAGTTATTTAAAGATATTTGAAATATTGACCATCCTCCTCCACCGGGTTCATGAGGTGGCACAATGGAGTCTTTATACATTTCAAAGTTATTTCCATATCTTCCTGCACCAGCTTGAAATAAGCTAAAACATTCCTTTTATTTTACATTTTCTGATTCTATCTGGTTGCCATTGTGTTAGTCTTAGTTTTTTAAGTTTTTCTTTTTAAAATAGTAACGTTTTTTCTTACCGCTTGTCGTCTTCGAAAACGTCGTTTTCGAATAGTTTTTCGAGGTCTCCACTTTCTATTATATCTACGGCGTCTGTAGGAGTAGAAGTTGGGTCTTCGGTAGCGGTAGAATGGTGGCATTCTTCTGTTTTAAATAAGTATTCCAAGTGTTTAGCTGGATTTGGGCATCCACAGATAAGGTCGTGTGCTTGAAATCCAAGGTTTTTTAGTTGGTTTTCTAATCCACGGGAGTTGTATAAAGTTGGTTTTAAAAATCTTGACATCTGTAAAATAATATATTTTAAGTTTCTTGCCCGTTCCGCCAGACTGATCTAGCCCGAATTGCCCCTTGACTACGGTGGTTTCACTCACCTTCGGCACCCGCCCAAGATCAGCCTGGAGTCACTGAAGTGATCCCGTCTTCGTCTGGCGGCATAAACTCAGCCATTCGGAAGTACACTTGAATTTATAGTTTAGAAGTCTCCTCCCAGGATGTGAGTAAAATGAGTCAGTATAATAATTAATTAAGGGGAGTGGTTATAAAAAGAGGAACATAATTAGCATAATTACAGTTTGTGGTCGGCAATGCAAATTTTGTGGTTTCCTGTCAGTTTGTGGTCGGCAATGCAAATTTTGTGGTTTCCTGTCAGTTTGTGGTTTTTATGTGTTAATTGTGGTTTTGTTGCAGTTGTGGTTATTTTTTGTAATGTTGTGGTTTTTTGTCTGTTTGTGGTCGGCAATGCTAATTTTTGTGGTTTAACGGGGGTTTGGGGGCGGAGCCCCCCTGGGGGGTTATAGGGGGCGGGAGCCCCCCTGGGGGTTTAAGGGGGCGGAGCCCCCCTT